>OLSQ01001437.1_pt1 | contig 19701 bp, 14 predicted proteins | sample 1672561 | NCBI WGS metagenome assembly OLSQ01 (sample SAMEA3136699, study PRJEB25190) | human gut metagenome | biome: human gut; feature: human-associated habitat; material: faeces | place: Austria | collected 2013 | reverse complement strand
CTGTGCCGCCACGCCCAGCAGGGGCATCAGCAGCACGAGCATCGCCCGCCTGGGGGCGCGCCGCTTCCGGGGCCACGTGATGAGCATCATGCACAGTCCCAGCAGCGCATAGCCTGCATAGGTGATGGCTGTGCCCCATGGGTCGTAGGTGATGGAGAGGATGCTGCCACGCCGGTCCTCGTCGTAGGAACTCTGGTAGATACGGTAGCCCTGCAGGTGTCCTATGCGGTTCATCGACACCCGCATCTGTCCCTCAGAGGGGTGCAGGGTGATGAGGCTCACATAGTCCTGGGGCGCCGAGGTGCCTGGGTAGCACTGCACACTGAAGCTGTCGAGCCTGAGTGTGCAGGGCAGGGGACGCAGCCGGTCGCCCTCCATGTACTGGCTCACCGGTTCGCCCTGGCGCAGATGCAGCATTCCGTGATGGCTGGTGAGCGAAGTGACAAAGGCTCCCAGCAGGATGACCAGCAGGCTCAGGTGCAGACCGAAGACACCCATGGAGCGTCTCCACAGGTGTCTCTTTATGATAAGGTACAGTCCCGATGCCGCCGAGGCAAACCACAGCAGGCGGAACCATCCCGTGCCATAGACCATCTGATGGGCTATGGCAGTACCCTGGGAAGCCTCCACCAGAGTGGCGGCGGCCACGGCCACAGCCGCAAGCCCCAGGGCCAGGAAGGGCATGAGTCTAAAAATCCTGGTAGTCAACGTTGTCTCTCTGCTTTGCTGCGATGCACTCCATCTCGATGAGCCATGTGGGGCGGCATACGGGTGCGAGGGCTATCACAGTGGGTATGTTGGGGTAACGCTCGGCAAACATACGCTGCACGGTGGCGTAATCGGCGGTGTCGCGAAGATATACCACGATGTGCATCACGTCGCTGAACGAGGTGTCGGCCTCGGCCAGCAGTGTCTCCACATTCTCCCACATGCGCTGTGTCTGGCGCACTATGTCGCCCACGTAGAGCACGTTGCCCTTGTTGTCGATGCTGGCTGTGCCCGAGATGAATACGTGGGCGCGGTCGCCATACTCCATGCAGGTGCCTCGCTCGAAGGTCACTCCATACTCATAGGTGGGGTTCAGGTGGGTGGGTGCATACAGGTAGCGCTGCTGCTCGGGGCGGAATCCCACCAAGGCATAAGTGCCCATCTGTACGAGTGCACGCGTGTCGGCAGGCAGTCCGCCTATGCCTGTGCTGGCTATGTAGTGGGTGTCCTGTGTGAGTCCCTGCTCGGTGAAGTTGTCCTTGCGTGCCTTCACCATGCCCGCATACTGCGTGTCCACGTCCCTCACGAAGAACCATGTGCGCACACAGTTGTCGGCCAGTGTGGCACCGAAGTTCTGCAGTGCCTCCTCATATTCAATGAGCACGCTCTCGGTCTGCCATGCGCTGTCGCCCTTGTGCTGGTGCATCCCCATCTTCCACAGATGCTTGTATCCGTTGTGTGACACCACCACCATGCCGTTCTCGTTGGCCACTTGTGTGTGGCTTTGCATGTACAGCCACACGGCTATCTTGCTGCCGTCGAGCGGCTGCTGCTGTATGATGCTGATGGAGATGTCGGGCTGCTTGCGCATGAGCGGCTGCTGGTTGGTGCTGTCGGAGAGGAAATAGCGCTTCATCACATAGCGCGAGCCCTCAAATCCCGGCATACCGGTCAGGCGGTCCTCTGCCTCATAGATGCGCTGCATCTGCTTCTGGAACAGGTCGCAGCGCGGCTCTACATGCAGCATCACGTGCCATTCGGTCACTTCGCCACGCGCGTCAAATCGTGCCACCTCGGCTCTTACGCCCAGGTCGCTCAGGTTTATCTTGTCGTATCTAATAGCCATTCTTATGATTTCTTTCTGTTTGCAAAGTTACGAATATTCCTCATCTTTGACGGATGAAATGCGATTATTTGTCTGTGGCAGCCGGCTGGGCCTCTATCCACTTGCGCAAGTAAGTCCTCACCTCAGCCAGATTGTCCTTGAAATGGCTGCTGATGACTTCGGTGTGGTTATAGTGCAGGATGTTCTCGCCGCCGTCGTTGAGGATGTGCCACAGCAGGCTTCCCTCGGGGTTGCCGCCTGCCACGCGCATCTGGTCGGGGTGTGTGGTGCTGGCCACGTTCACTAAGTCGGCACTGGTGTAGCCCTCTGTGAGGTCCAGTCCCGCCGCCTTGCGTCCGTTGGCCCCATGGCACTGCACGCACGCCTTGTCCAGCATGCCCCGTTGCAGACAGCCCGTTGCACTCACGTCCAGCACGCCCATGTCCAGGCGTATGGTGTCGGTCTGGCCCTCATAGTCATCCAGCTTCACCGAGGCGAGCGACAGGATGCGCTCGCGCAGATTGTTGGTTACGGCCAGCTCCACAGTCTGCACGTTGCTCCCCACATTGGCGAGCACCAGCTGCAGGGAGTCCTCTCCGGCGCCTGCCGGAATGGCGCGCTGCATCACGGCATAGTTGCTTCCCTCCTGGAATCCGGCCAGTGCCAGCGTGTAGCCGGCGGGCAGCGAGGCCAGTCCGTGCAGGCTGGCAGTCAGTTTTACGTTGTGTCCCTTGCCGTTCACGGTGTAGTGCGTGTCGATGATGTCGCCGCTGTCGCAACTGCCCAGCAGCGCTGCTGCCCCCAGCACAAGCAGGTGCAGCAGAAGTCTTGTCCTGATGAATCGTCTCATACGCTAGGTTCTCCTATCTGCATGACATCGGTCAGAAGCAGTACTGAAGCTGCAGGCTGGCCGTGTGGGTGCTGATGCCCAGGTCGTCGTTGTCGCGGTCGAGCTGTGTCTTATGGCCGTAGCGGCCCGTGAACTGGTACATGCCCGAGAGCTTGAGGTTGCATTTGTTGATGTAGTAATTGAACACCACGGCAGGCATGTTGAGGATGCCGTCCTTGGTGGAGCCGTTTCGGTCGAGGAAGTCATAGCGCACACCGGCCTGCAGCGCATGGGTGAAGAAGTATCCCACCTGCGCATAGGCGCCCCAGTAATTGAAGCTGCGGTCTATCTTCTGCCGCTTGGTGAAGCCCACGTGCATCCAATACCCCTCGGCAGCAGCGTACCAGCGGTTGTAGAGCATGCTCCATTCCACTCCCATGCGGCCGTCATTGGTGCTCTCGCTTTCGCTCTCCACATTCAGTCCGCCGCTGATGCCGAAGAGCATGTGGCGGCCTTTGAGCATGTGGCTGTTGCCCTGTGTGGCGGGCATCTTGCCCCAGGGCATGAATGTGATGCGGCCTGCGTAGAGCAGCGAGGGGATGTGCCAGTCATCGGAGAAGGTCTTGGTGGCGGTGTTCACACCGGCCCCTGTGCCGTTCCATAGTCCGGCCTCATAGCCCATGTGCCAGCCTTCGGGCTTCTGCTTGTTGAGGCGCGCCGTGCCGTGGATCTCGATGCCGAGGTCGAAGCCAGTGCCTATGGTGGGGGTTACGGCATTGAGCGTGTAGGGCATGATGCTGGTGGCTGTGAGCGAGGTGGGCAGCAGGGGGAAGAGCGTCTCGCCCAGCGTGGTGAGGTAAGCGTGGGTGAAGGGAGTCTTGAACTTGCCTGCGCGGAACCGCACAGCGGGGTTCACGCAGTAGTCCACCCATGCCTGCTGCAGCACGTTGGCGCCTGTGGCAGCCGCGTTGATGCTCAGGTTATAGTCCAGACGGCCGAATGTCTTGCCCGTGAAACCCAGTATGGCATAGGGGATGGAGAAGCCTGAGTTGGCCACGTTGTCCTGGTTGTAGGCCTTGTCCAGCCCCTCGTCGTCGTAATAGTTGAGGTTCAGCCGTGTCTGCATGAAGAGGTAGGGCTTGAAGATGAAGCGGCCGTCCTTGCTTTGCAGGGTGAATCCTCGGTCGTCGGCAATGCCCAGCACGCCGTTCTCCATGTCGATGGCGGGCGACTCGTGCTTGAGTTGTGCGCTCTGGATATTGTACTTTTCGAATATGGCCTTCTCGTTCTCGGCCTGCTTGGGCTGTGTTTCAGGTTGCTCGTCAGCCATGACGGGCAGGGTGGCCAGTGCCATGACGGCCACGGTGAATATCTTTCTCATGATGTGTGTATTGTTGTCTGTTTATAATGATTCCAGGAACTTTATGAGCGCGGAGCGGTCTTCGCGACTCATCTTAGCGAAGAGGTTCTTCGATGCCTCGCCTTCGCCCCCATGCCACATGATGGCTTCGGTGAGGTTGCGTGCGCGGCCGTCGTGCAGGAAATAGGTGTGTGCGTTGACCTTCTCTTGCAGTCCGATGCCCCACAGCGGTGTGGTGCGCCACTCGTTGCCCTGTGCCAGGCCGCTTACGTAATGGTCGTTGAGTCCCACACCCATTATCTCGCTGCCCATGTCGTGGAGCAGATAGTCACTATAGGGATGTATGGTCTGTCCGCCCAGCCAGGGCAGTTCGGTGCCGTTGAGCAGCGTGGCTCCTCGCGGCCGTGTGTGCAGTGTGGTCACGTGGCACAGGTGGCACTTTGCCTGATAGAACATCTTTTCGCCATGCTTCACTTGCGGGTCGTTGACGTTGCGTCGTGCGGGGACTCCCAGTCCGTGCAGGTATAAGTCCACGTTCTCCATGTCCTCGGTGCTCACGTCGAGCTGGCTGTAGAGTAGTCCCATCATCGATCCGTCCTGCATCTGAGACTGCCCCTTGCATATCTCCTCGGGGTAGCGGCTGTTGGTGCAGCCCATATCGCTTGAGAAGCCAAGCTCTACGGTGAGGTCGGCGTGCTGCGCCTTGTTGCCGCTCAGGCCCAGCTGCTTCACTCCGCGCTCGGTGATGTAGTTGCATCGTCCGCTTATTCCGTATTCGGGGTAATTGCTCTTCTGTGCCAGTTGCTCTATTTCGTGTCGGTCGAGTGCCATCATTTGCCCCATGCCCACATGCCGCAGCGGGATGCGCACCGTGCAGAAGAGGTCATCGGCTGTAATGGGGTCGCCGGTGTTGCCATACGGCGCGTACCAGTCCTTGATGGTGTATTGGGGATATGCCAGTTCGTACTCCTCGCCATCGGGGAACTGGTACTTCTGGTAGTGCCAGCGGCATTCGAGCTTTCCCTCAGCCTTCACGCCGTAGATACTCTGGTCGTGAAGTACGCGTCCGTAGTTCTGGAAGAAGGCTCCGTTCTTGCGTGAGATATAGACCAGCATGCTGCTGAAACCATATTCGCCGCTGCCATATACGGGTGTTCCATCGGGGTCGGTGCCCGTCTGCGTCCACAGTGCAGGCTTGGTGCGGCCTGCATTGCGGTGGCACGAGCCGCAGCTGTAGCCAGCATACACCGGCCCCAGTCCGTTGCTCTGTGAGCGTGCGTCGTCGTACAGACCGTCTCCCTTGGTAAAGCGCTTCTGGTTGGCAGGTATGCTTGCAATCCAGTCGGCATCGGTATCGTAGGCGAAAGAAGAATTGATGAAGTTGGTTGAGGTGCCTGCGCTGAGTGCATATCCTTCGGGGATTTCTATGTCTGTGACGTCGTATGTATCGTCGTCCTCGCAGCTGGCCAGGCCGCAGAGGAGCACGACGGACAATGATGACAATAGAAACTTGTTCATGTGTAAAATACGTTTTTTCCTTTACCGCAAGAGTGGACACGGTTCTCTGGGGAGTTCCGCATCCACATTCTCGCTTCTTTATAAACTATTAAAGCTACACCTTATATATTATGTGCGTGGGTTATTTGCTGAGTGTGCGTGGCGTGCCATTGTAGAAGAGCAGGAACTCCAGTGTGTGGAATCCGCGCACGTTCTGCACGGCTGCGATGGTCTCATCGTTCTCGTCGAACTCGCCTTCCCAGGTCAGATTGTCAAACTTGCCGCTTGCCAGGGTGTTCTTCAGGGCATCTACGTCCAGGGGCCATGAGTCCATGTTGGGGTCCAGACCCTTGTCGGCCACAGGACCAAAGAGGAAGGCCTCGCTGGTCTCCCACGGTTCGCGGGCTGTGATCCACAGTAATGCGGCTGCCTTGAAGGCCAGGTTCACGTCGGCCACCGTCTTGGTGCCTGCCTGGTACTCGCCAGCGGTGTTGGCCAGAGTGCGGATGGCGGTGTTCAGCGCGGTGTTGTCGGTCAGCAGGTCGGCGTATGTGGGCAGCACCACATGGTCGGTATAATTGATGATGATGGGCTTCAGGTCCTCTTCGCTGGCGGCCATCATCACAGGCTTGAGGTCGTTGGTGAGCACCTTCTCCAGTGCCGAGCATGCATCCTGGGCTGCCAGCACGGTGTTGCTGCCGAGGTAGCTGCGCAGGGGGCTCTTGATGCCCTGGATGGCATTGACGGCTGTGTTGATTTTCGTGACGAGGCTGTTGTAGAGCGACACATTGTTGGCTTTCAGGTAGGAGGCCACCGACTGTGCTGCCTGCTCGCCGTTGCGTGTGCCATACACCGCGTTGCGGATGGAGAGGATGTTGTTTGTGTAGTCGTCGATAGAGTGGAAGCTGTACCAGGACTCCACGGCATAAACGGCATCCTTGTAGCTTCCTTTCTCCCACAGGTCGCGTGGCTCGCCTATCTTGGCTGTCCCCACCTCGTTGGCGATGTCGGCGCAGCCCTCGATGATCTGCTGTACGCAGTTGCTGTAACTGGCAAAGGTCTTGCCGGTGCCCGGGTTCTTGAACTGCTCGGAGTAGGCATCGCCGCCGTTGTAACTGTCGGTCCAGGCGTTCTTCAGGTCAGAGGCATCCTTGGTCAGGAGGTTTGCCACCTGCACGCTATACTGCACCCAGTTGGTCAGGTTGGCGTCGGTCACGGCTGTCTGGTCCTCTTCGAAGTTCACATCAGCTATTCCCTCGGGGATAGTCTTCTCGTTGTTCTCCTCATCGCAAGCGGTGAAGGTGGTCAGGCCCATAGCCAGCAGGGCCACCAGAAATACGTTCTTCTTCATTCTTCTTTATTTTTTTAAATGGTTGTCCATGTTCTTTGTCCGGCCTGATGGGCGTGTGCCGGGGGCGGGCAGGCGTGGCGGGCTTCCTCATGGAAACTGGCACCTTGGATGCGGCAGGCGGCACCTGTGTGGGGTGCAATGCGCTGCGATGTGAGATGCAGCGTGCTGCGTTGGCCGATGCAGTGCACTGCGTTTTGCGGCCCGCTATGGCAGCACCGGCAGAGGGGCTTTTCCCGCAAGGCCGCTCATGCGGCCGTTCCGTCCCTCAGACGAAGGCGGAAGGGGTAGGAAAAAGGGCTGTTTTGCGAACTCCACTTGACAAAAAGACAAAAAAGAGTTAAATATGTGCGGTATTTCACCTTTTTCCTTGTCACAATGCTCAGAACTGCTAACTTTGTGTATGCGTAACAACAAACAAACAAGACTAACATACAACACTATGAAGACAGAGTTGATTCTACAACAGCTGGAGGCCAAGCATCCCGGCGAGGCCGAGTACCTGCAGGCCGTCAAGGAAGTGCTGCTCTCCATCGAGGGCGTTTACAACCAGCACCCGGAGTTTGAGCGTGCGCGGCTGATAGAGCGTCTGGTGGAGCCCGACCGCATCATCACCTTCCGTGTACCCTGGGTGGACGACCACGGTGAGGTGCATGTCAACCTGGGACACCGCGTGCAGTTCTGCAACGCCATCGGTCCCTACAAGGGCGGCATACGCTTCCATCCCTCGGTCAACCTCAGTATATTGAAATTCCTGGGCTTTGAGCAAACCTTCAAGAATGCGCTCACCACACTGCCCATGGGCGGTGGCAAGGGCGGTTCAGACTTCGGTCCGCGCGGGCGGAGCGAGGCGGAAATCATGCGCTTCTGCCAGTCCTTCATGCTCGAACTGTGGCGCAATCTGGGTCCCGACCAGGATGTGCCGGCAGGCGACATCGGCGTGGGCGGCCGCGAGGTGGGCTACATGTTCGGCATGTACAAGAAGCTCACACGCGAGTTCAGCGGTGTGTTCACAGGCAAGGGTCTGGAGTTCGGTGGCTCTCTCATACGTCCCGAAGCCACAGGCTATGGCAATGTATATTTCCTGCAGGAGATGCTGAAGACCAAAGGCGACAGCGTGGAAGGCAAGCGCGTGCTCATCAGCGGCGCGGGCAACGTGGCGCAATATACCGCCGAGAAGGTGCTCCAGCTGGGCGGCATCGTGCTCACCATGAGCGACAGTGACGGCTACATATACGATCCCGATGGCATCGACCGCGAGAAGCTCGACTACATCATGGAGCTGAAGAATATCTACCGAGGCCGCATCAAGGAGTATGTGGAGAAGTATCCTACAGCCAAGTATGTGGCTGGCGCGAAGCCCTGGAACGAGAAGGCCGACATCGCCCTCCCCTCTGCCACACAGAACGAGATAAGCGAGGAAGCTGCACAGGCACTGGTGGCCAACGGCGTGATAGCCGTGAGCGAGGGTGCCAATATGCCCTCCACACCCGGAGCCATCCGCGTGTTCCAGGAGGCGAAGATACTTTACTCACCCGGCAAAGCCTCCAACGCAGGCGGTGTGTCGGTGTCGGGACTGGAGATGTCGCAGAATAGCGAGCGCCTCTCATGGACTTCCCAGGAGGTAGATCAGCGACTGCACGCCATCATGGAGAATATTCATGCCAACTGCGTAAAGTACGGCACCGAGGCCGACGGCTATGTCAACTATGTGAAGGGAGCCAATGTGGCAGGCTTCATGAAGGTGGCCAAGGCCATGATGGCGCAGGGTATCGTGTAAGTGCATGACCGTTCTCTGCAAGGAGAACCACATTTATAGCGCAAGGGCGTGCCATTGGAGTGGTGCGCCCTTGCCGTTTGGCAAACAAGAACAGACAACCGACAATGACTCTCAAGGACACTTCCTTTGTGGACCTGATGCTCAAGCGCATCTGCAACGTCCTCATCATAGCCAACCCCTACGACGCTTTCATCCTCGAAGATGACGGCCGTGTAGATGAGAAGATATTCTCTGAGTATGCCCGCCTGGGGCTGCGCTTTCCGCCACGCTTCATACAGGTGGCGTGCCAGCATGCCGCCGAGACGCACATGGCAACCGAGAAGATCGATCTCGTCATCTGCATGCCGGCAGCCGAGGACAACAGCGTGTTCGACATCGCACGCTCTATCAAGCACGACTATCCTGCCGTGCCCATTGTGGTGCTTACGCCCTTCAGCCACGGAATCACCAGACGAATGCAGAACGAGGACCTCTCTGCCTTCGAGTACGTATTCTGCTGGCTGGGCAACACCGAACTGCTCCTGAGCATCATCAAGCTCATGGAGGACCGCATGAATCTGGAGCACGACATACGTAGCGCCGGCGTGCAGATGATACTTGTAGTAGAGGACAGCATACGCTTCTATAGCAGTATCCTGCCCAACCTATACCGTTTCGTGCTCCAGCAGAGCCTGGAGTTTGCCACCGAGGCACTCAATACCTCGCTCGAGACACTGCGCATGAGGGGGCGTCCCAAGATAGTCCTGGCGCGTAACTACGAGGAAGCATGGCTGCTGTACAACCGCTTTGCCAACAATACCCTGGGCGTCATCAGCGACTGCCGCTTCCCGCTCCTCCCGGGTGGGGAGAAGGATGAGAATGCAGGGTTCAGCCTGCTGCAGGCCATCCGCAAGAACGATCCCTATATCCCCCTGATAATGGAGTCGGCCGAAAGCGACAAGGTGACTCTGGCCTCGCAGTGCAAAGCCCACTTCATAGATAAGAACTCCAAGAAGATGGACGTTGACTTGCGCCAGCTCATCCTTAAGTATTTCGGCTTCGGAGATTTCGTCTTCCGTGACCCCGACACCATGCAGGAGGTGGCCAGGATACGCAACTTGAAGGACCTGCAGAACAATATCATGACGGTCCCCACACGCAGTCTGCTCTATCACATAACGCACAACAACGTGAGCCGCTGGCTGGCGAGCCGTGCCCTCTTCCCCATTTCGGAGTTCCTCAAAGGCATCACCTGGGAGGGACTTCAGGACGTGGATGCCCACAGGCAGATTATTCTGGATGCCATCGTGGCGTACCGCAGGATGAAGAACCAGGGCGTGGTGGCGGTCTTCCAACGCGAGCGCTTTGACCAATACTCCAACTTCGCCCGCATCGGCGACGGCAGTCTGGGAGGCAAGGGACGCGGCCTCGCCTTCATCGACCACCTGCTCAAGCGGCACACCGACCTCAATGAGATGGATGGCGTGGCGGTGCGCATCCCCAAGACTGTGGTGCTCTGTACCGATGTGTTCGACGAATTCATGGACGCCAATGACCTCTACCAGGTGGCACTCAGCGACATCCCCGACGAGGAGGTGCTGCAACACTTCCTTCGTGCACGGCTCCCCATGCGCCTTTTGGGCGACCTGGAAGCCTTCCTGCAGGTGGTAGATGGACCCATCGCAGTGCGCAGCAGCAGTCTGCTCGAGGACTCCCACTACCAGCCCTTTGCCGGTGTGTATAGCACCTATATGGTTCCCTATGCCCAGGACAAGTACGAGCGCCTGTCCATGCTGTCGCAAGCGATACGCGGAGTATATGCCAGCGTGTTCTATCGCGCCAGCAAGGACTATATGACCGCAACGAGCAATGTCATCGACCAGGAGAAGATGGCAGTCATCCTGCAGGAGGTTGTGGGTGAGGCCCACGGCAGTCTTTTCTATCCCCTCATCAGCGGTGTGGCACGCAGCATCAACTATTACCCCATCGGGGACGAGAAGGCCGAGGAGGGTACGGTGTCGCTTGCCATGGGACTCGGAAAGTACATCGTGGATGGAGGCGTGAGCCTGCGGGTATGTCCGGCACACCCCCACCAGGTGCTTCAGACGAGCGAGATGGAGACCGCCCTGCGCGATACCCAGACCCACTTCCTGGCGCTCAAGGCCTCCAGCGACCCCGACTCCGGCCCCCTGCAGGTCGATGACGGGTTCAATCTGGTGCGTGTCGCCCTGCGTGATGCCGAGCAGCATGGCGCCTTGCGATGGATTTGCTCCACCTATGATCCCTATGACCAATGCATCTACGACGGCTATTACGAGGGCCGCAACCGCAAGATACTCTCCTTTGCAGGCGTGCTCCAGCACGGAGTCTTCCCTCTGCCCGAACTGATGAAGCTCGTTCTCGACTATGGGCAAAGCGAGATGCAGCGTCCTGTCGAGATAGAGTTTGCGGTGAACCTGCACGATGACAAGAGCGGCGAATTCTATCTCCTGCAGATACGTCCCATGGTGGACAACCGCATGGACATCAATGAAGACCTCACCCTGGTGCCCGACGACGACTGCCTCCTGCGCTCCCACAATGCCATCGGAAACGGCATCATCACCGACATCACCGATGTGGTATATGTCAAGACCGACGCTTACCAGCCATCGCAGAACCCCTCCATAGCCGAAGAGATAGAGCGCATCAACCGTTCCTTCCTCGCTACGGGCACTTCGCCGGACGCCAACGGAGACACTTCCGTGCAGGCGGCCTCCTATCTGCTCATCGGTCCGGGACGCTGGGGAAGCAGCGACCCGTGGCTGGGCATTCCCGTCAAGTGGCCCCACATCAGCGCCGCACAGGTCATCGTAGAGGCAGGACTTGACAATTATCAGGTGGATCCCAGCCAGGGCACACACTTTTTCCAGAACCTCACATCGCTGGGCGTGTGCTACCTCACCGTCAATGCCTTCCGCCAGGACGGCATCTATCGCCAGGACATACTCAACTCCCTTCCTGCCGTGAGCGAGACGGAGCATGTGCGCCACGTGCGTCTGCCGCAGCCCCTGACCATCAAGGTCGATGGCCGACACAAGGAGGCCGTGGTGCTCAAGCCCTGAGCGCAACCTGCCGAAGCCCCTTTTGCCCCGTTTCACAGGCCGCTTTCCTGTGTGGCGGGGCTTTTTGCACCTCCAAGGTCAAGAAAATGGCGAAAGTGTTTCTCCCTTTTGCAAATAATCTTTAACTTTGGAGTGTAAACAAGTGCAACGCAACCTATTTTATACTCTAAAGATATGAAGAAGACAAAGTTTATGGCTCTGCTGCTCATGGCAGGCCTCACCTTCACCGCATGTGACGAGGATGAGAACTTCAACCCTAACCTTGACGTGGAGGAGACAGTGACGGTGGATTTCGAGGGCAACTACTTCACAGCCCTGGTGGATACGCCTCAGTACAACGGCCCGATGCTCTATGGCGAGTTGGCAAGCACCTACCGCTGGAGCGATCCTGCCACTACGCTCACCGGCGGAATGACCAACAAGTGGGGTGGCCAGTATGGTTTCAGTGAGGGTGGATCCGCTCTCAGCTACTATATCGACGCCGACCTCGACTCGCTGCGCACCTATGAGCAGCAGTTGGCAGTGCCTGTTTCCAACGGCTCCAAGAATTTCGTGGTGGTGTTCGACGAGGCTACCATCTACTTTGCCGACAGCGTGGCCCGCGAGGTGAAGACCATTGACCTGATAGGTACCACCTACATGCTGAGCGTGGCCAAGCACGGCAACGGCGTGGCATCACCCCTGCTCAGCGGCACCAGCTACCTCAATCTGAAGATAGAGGGATTCGATGGCACCGAGTCCAAGGGCGTTCTGCCCGTGGCCATCTGCGCCGGTGGCGGCTTTATGAGCAGATGGTACACCTGCGACATCAGTTCGCTGGGCAAGGTGACCAGTCTGAAGTTCACGATGGAGGGCAGCGATACAGGCGAATGGGGCTTGAACACTCCTGCCTACTTTGCATTTGACAACGTGGTCATCAAGAAGTGATTCCGCAGCGCGCCCACCCACGCTCCTTGCCTCCGGCAAGTTCCATGAGCCATCGCGCGCAAGCAATATCCTACCCATCCGAGGGGCAGTCCTGTCAAAGGGGCTGCCCCTTCTTGCATCCGGGCGGGGCGGATGGGCGGAAAAACGCAGCGCGCTGCATCGTCCTGTGCAGCACGCTGCATAGGCTATCGCAACGTGCTGCACAGGCCATCGCAGCGCGCTGCGTATTCTGGGCGAGCGTTGATGATGGTGGGTAAGGCCGCAATGGGGACATTTGTCCTGTGCGCTTCCAAGAGTGACGCTCAGTTGTTTGTCGGGTCAGAAAGAAATGTGTACCTTTGTGCCCAGCATTATGGAAAGTAAGGAGAAAACAGGAAAAGTGTTCCTCATAGCAGGCACCGAGCCACTGGGCAGCGCAGGTGTGCAGGCCGACATCAAGGCCATCACACGTTGTGGCGGCTGGGCGGCTGCCGCACTGACGGCTGTTGTGGACGAGGATGTCAACCGCGTGAAGGGAGTCTATCCCTTGCCTGCCGACCTGGTCGTATCGCAGGTGGAGTCCTTCCTCAGCACCGTGGGGGCCGACTGCATCAAGACCGGAGTGATGCCTGCAGCCGACATCATACGCGGTGTGACCACCGTGCTCAGGCGCTACCGGCGCCAACCGGTGCTCATCGACCCTGTCTTGGTCAACTATGCCGGCTGCCAGCTCATCAGCGACGAGTGCATTGCGCTCTACCGCCAGCAGCTCTTCCCCCTGGCCACACTCATCACTCCCAACCGCCACGAGGCGGAGTTCCTCCTGGGTCGCCCGCTGGCAGATATCCATGCCGACCTGCGTGAACTGGCCCAATGGGGCTGTTCGGTGCTTGTCAAGAGCGTGGAGCGGGAGGACTATCTGGTGGACTATCTCTATGATGCCACTGCCGACCGTGTGACCTCGTACCCCAAGCGCAAGCTCCGGCTGACCGACCGCAACGGTACGGGCGACACTCTATCAAGCGCTGCGGCCACCTATCTGGCTCTGGGCGAAGGCTTGCAGGAGGCGGTGAGAAAGGCCGAAGAATACATGCACCACTTCCTTGCCTCGCCCCGCTATGTGATAAGCGCCGGTCTGGGCATGGAGCAAACGAAGGGAGGAGAATAGGATGTTCGCGCGCGTACATTATATTATATATACCATTGCCGGAGCCTTGCTGGCAAGCCTCTGCCTCGCCCTCACTGCCGGATGCGGCCGTGCGGGTGGCGAATCAGACCACAGCGGCGGCGACACCATAGCCATGGCCTATGCCCGCAACCTGCACATGGTGGCACACCCCGACGGCATAGAGGTCACCATGCTGGACCCCTGGCACGAGGGACGCACGCTGGCGCGATACTTCCTCACCAGTGATACCACACGCCGGGGCGACGGCATCATACATGTACCCCTCAGGCGTGCGGCCGTCTTCACATCCGTGCATTGCGCACTCTTCAGCGAACTGGGGGCACTGTCCTCGGTGCGTGGTGTGTGCGACCTGCAGTATATGCCTCTGGCCTACATCCACGATGGGGTGGGGCAGGGAAGCATCTGCGACCTGGGCAACAGCATGGAGCCCAACATGGAGCGGCTCATCGACCTCATGCCCGATGCCGTGCTGCGCAGCCCCTTCGAGCAGAATGGCGGTTATGGCAAGATAGGCCGTCTCAGCATCCCCGTGGTGGAGTGTGCCGACTATATGGAGGTTGGCCCGCTGGCCAGAGCCGAGTGGGTGCGCTTCTACGGCCGCCTGGTGGGACAGGCCGAGCGTGCCGACAGCATCTTCCGCAGCGTGGAGCAGCATTATATCCAACTGAGAGACAAGGCCCAGGGAGCACGATCCCATCCCACTCTCATCTGCGAAGCACCCTACAACGGACAGTGGTACATGCCTGCCGGCAGCAGCACCATGGGGCAGATGTATGCCGATGCGGGAGCCCGCTATCTGTTCTCCGACATCCCCGGCACGGGCAGCAGTCCGCTCAGCATCGAGCATGTGCTGGAGCGTGCATTGGAGGCCGACGTGTGGCTCATCAAGACGTATGGCCTGCAGAGCAAGGCTCAGCTGGCCAATGATACGCCCCTGCTCAAGGGCATCAAGGCGCAGGCATGGACCTGCGACCCCTCTTCCACTGGGTTCTATGAGCAGACCCCCTTCCATCCCGAGCGGCTTCTGGAAGATCTCACGGCGATATTGCATCCCGAGTTGGGCATCGTGCCCGCCCACCGATACTTCCATAGCATACCATGAGACATGGCCTCCTGATTCTCCTCCTCTGCCTTCTGGTGGCGGTGCTGGCCCTGTGCAACGTGTGGTTCGGCTCGCTCAGCATACCTGCCACGGCAGTGTGGCAGATACTGTGCGGCGGCCAGGTGGAGGGACATCATGCCTGGACATTCATCATCATGGAGAGCCGTGTGCCCCAGGCCATCACGGCCCTGCTGTGCGGCGCATCGCTTAGCGCGTGCGGTCTGCTGCTGCAGACGGCCTTCCGCAATCCCCTGGCCGGCCCGTCCATACTGGGTATCGATGCCGGCGCAAGCCTGGGCGTGGCGGTGGTCATGCTGCTGTTGGGCGGCACGGTCACCCTTGGGTACCTATCTACAGGCGGCTACCTGCTGGTCATCATGGCCGCCATGGCTGGGGCGCTGCTGGTCATGGCACTGCTGCTGGCCCTCTCGCAGATATTGCGCAATGCCCTCACCCTGCTCATCGCAGGCGTTGTCATCAGCTACGTGACGGGCAGCATCATACAGCTCCTCAGCTATCTGGGCACCGAGGAGGGCGTCCACCATTACGTGCTATGGGGCATGGGCAACTTTGGCAGCGTGTCCACCGACCGCCTGCCGGTGTTCTGTGCGCTGGTGCTCAGCGGTCTGGCCGGTGCAGTCCTGCTGGTCAAGCCCCTCGATGCCATGCTGCTGGGGGAGCGCTATGCACAGAACCTGGGAGTGAATGTGAGGCGGGTGCGCCAGGCATTGCTGCTGGTCACGGGTCTGCTCACAGCCACCACCACCGCCTTCTGCGGCCCGGTCTCATTCCTGGGTCTGGCCGTTCCCCATATAGCCCGCATGCTGCTTCGCACCAGCACGCACCGCATCCTGTTGCCAGCGTCCATGCTGGTGGGGGCGGCACTCACATTGGGCTGCAACCTTCTGTGCACGCTGCCGGGCAGTGGCACGCTCATCCCTATCAATGTCATCACACCCCTTGTGGGCACCCCAGTCATCATGTATGTGATACTGGGGCACAACCGTAAATAACTATTAACAACACCAAACAATTGCAAGATGAAAAGAACATCTCTATTCCTGGCAGCCGCCTGTATGACACTGGCCGCTGCTGCAGAAGTTACCTACCAGACTGTTCCCCTGCCTCAGCAGATAGCCATCGACCCCAGCGGCAAGCAGGCTCTGCTCATCAAGGGACAGGCTGTGACCTACCCTGCAGGCAACGACAAGATGAAGAGCACCGCCGCACTGGCCGGCGAGTACCTCTCTCTCACACCTCAGGTGGCAGGCAAGAAGGCCGTGCCCGGCGTGCAGCTCTCGCTGGGTCTCAAGAGTGAGACCCCCGAGGCATACCTCATCACCGTGGACAAGAAGGGCATCCGCATCCAGGGCGCAAGCGAGAGCGGAGTGTTCTATGGCGTGCAGACATTGCGCAGGAGCGTGATGGAGGAGAAGGGCGACACCATTCGTCTGCCTTATGCAACGGTGAGCGACGAGCCCCGCTTCGGCTACCGTGGCACCATGCTCGACTGTGCCCGCCACTTCTTCCCCGTCTCCTTCGTCAAGGAGTTCATCGACATATTGGCCCTGCACGGCGTCAACCGTTTCCACTGGCACCTGACCGATGACCAGGGCTGGCGCTTCGAGGTGAAGTCGCTGCCCGAACTGGCAGTCAAGGGAAGCGTGCGTCCCTGCACGGTCGTAGGCAAGAACATCGGTGTGGGCAACGCTGCGGGAGCCATCTATGACGACACCCCAGAGACCGGATACTATACTCAGGAGGAGATGAAGGAGATTGTGCGATATGCCGAAGAGCGCTTCATCACCATCGTTCCCGAGATAGACCTGCCCGGACACATGATTGCAGCACTCAGCGTATATCCCGAACTCGGTTGCACCGGCGGTCCTTACAACGTGTGGTGCCGCTGGGGAATTGCCCAGGATGTGCTCTGCGCCGGCAACCCCAAGACCCTCGACTTCCTGCACAAGGTCATGGACGAGGTGTGTGAAGTGTTCCCCGGTAAGCTCATCCACATCGGTGGTGACGAGAGCCCACGCAACCGCTGGAAGGCATGCCCCAAGTGTCAGAAGAAGATGAAGGAGCTTGGCCTGAAGAAGGAAGCGGAGTTGCAGACCTACATCAACAAGGACATGGAGGCATATCTGGCAGCCAAGGGACGTGAAATCATCGGCTGGGACGAGACCCTCGAGGGCGGTCTGAGTGAGAAGGCCAGCGTGATGAGCTGGCGCGGCTACAAGGGTGGCATCGAGGCTGCACGCCAGCACCACCACGTGGTGATGAGCCCCACCAACCATTGCTACATCGACTACTATCAGCTCAAGAACCACGATGCCCAGCCTCTGGCAATCGGCGGCTATCTGCCCGTGAGCACCGTGTACAGCATGGAGCCCGTGCCTGCAGAGCTCACCGAAGAGGAAGGCAAGTTCATCGTAGGCGCACAGTGCAACCTGTGGACCGAGTATGTGGTGAGCCCCGACCACGCCATGTACATGCTGCTGCCCCGCCTGGCTGCCATGTGCGAGGTGCAGTGGATGCAGCCCCAGGCCAAGAACTACGAGGAATTCAGCAAGAAGCGTCTGCCCGCCATGCAGAGCATCTACCGCAAGCTGGGCTACAAGTATTGCTCGACTTTCGAGTAAGAAGCACCCACACAGCATTCATCTGAGCACCGGCAAGAGCGTTCATGGAAATCCGACTGCATGATGTGAGCACAGGCTATGGCCGCCGCGTGGTGGCAAGCGGGCTCAATGCCTGCCTGCACCAGGGCGATATGGTGTGCCTGCTGGGTGCCAACGGAGCGGGCAAGAGCACGCTGCTGCGCACCATAGGAGGCTTCCAACCGGCCCTCGCAGGCGAGGTGAGCATAGACGGCAAGCCGATAGGCCGGCTGGGCGCAAGCCGCCTCAACCGCCTGTTGAGCGTGGTGCTCACCGAGCGCATCGATGTGGCGGGACTCACCGTACGCGACCTCGTGGGCATGGGACGCGCCCCATACACTGGTTTTTGGGGCACCCTGCAGGCCGACGACCGCCGCATCGTGGATGAATCCATGAGGCTGGCAGGCGTGGGCGAACTGGCCGACCGGCAGGTGCAATCGCTGAGCGATGGGGAGCGGCAGAAGGCTGTGATAGCCAAGGCATTGGCACAGCAGACGCCGGCCATCCTGCTCGACGAGCCCACGGCCTCGCTGGACGGCGCGAACCGGCAGGTGGTCATCGATCTGATCCGCGAAGCGCGCGGGAACGGGGCCGCCATCGTGGGCATTTTCCACGATGACGTGGCCCGCGAAGCCGTGGCCGACCGCACCATTCCCGTCAGACGCCCGTAACCTTTTTCATCAAGAGCATACAGCCATGAACGAAACCGTATTCACCAACGCCAGGCTGATCACGCCCGACGCGGTCGTCGAAGGCACTCTCGTCGTCCGCGACGGGCACATCGTTTCTCTCGACAACGGCGCAAGCTCGCTCGCGGAACGCATCGATCTGGAAGGCGACTATTTGATGCCCGGCCTCGTGGAGCTCCACACCGACAACCTCGAAAAGCATTTCATCCCGCGCCCCAAGGTGCTCTGGCCTCAGGGCGTGCCCGCCTTCTTCGCCCACGACGCCCAGATCGTCGCGTCCGGGATTACGACCGTTTTTGATGCCCTTTCCGTGGGCGAGTACCACGACAAAGGCCGTATCGCCATGCTCGGCAAGGCCGTGGGCGCGCTGAACAGCTGCCGCTCCACCGGGAAGCTCCGGTCCGAACACCTGCTGCACCTGCGCTGCGAAGTGGCCGATCCCCGGATGCAGGATCTTTTCTTCCCGCTGTCCGATACGCCCGCGCTCAGCCTCGTTTCGCTCATGGACCACACGCCGGGTCAGCGGCAGTGGCGCGATACCTCTTCCTACCGCACCTATTACAGCAACATCGCCTCGTGGACGGATGAGGAATTCGAGCAGGTCGTCGAGCGCCTTCAGACCGCGCGCGACGGCTGCGCGGAGGACAATGCCGCGTCCGTTATGGCTTTCTGCCGGGAGCGAGGTCTGCCGATGGCGAGTCACGACGACACGCTTGTGGAACACGTTGAAGAAGCCCTCGATAACGGCATCGCCATCAGCGAGTTCCCCACGACGATGGAGGCGGCGCGCCATGCCTCCGAAAACGGTATGCTCGTGCTCATGGGAGCGCCCAACGTGGTGCGCGGCGGGTCGCACTCGGGGAATATCTCCGCGTTGGAGATCGCGCAGGCCGGGTATCTGGGGAGCCTCTCCTCGGACTATGTACCTGTCAGCCTTCTTGAAGCGGCTTTTGCCTTGAGCGAGGGCGGGTATATGTCCCTTCCGGCTGCGGTGGGGCTCGTGACCGCCAATCCCGCCGAAGCCGTGGGCCTCACGGATCGCGGCAGCCTCGAAGTGGGGCGGCGGGCGGATCTTGTGCGCGTGGGTATGGTTGAGGGGCAGCCCGTGGTTCGGAATGTCTGGCGGGAAGGCGCGGAGGGTTTCTGATGCGGCAGGGCCAGCTTGTTTATGTCATGGGCGCTTCGGGCTCGGGCAAGGACAGCCTGCTGCAGGCCTTGCGTCCCCGTTTGCGGGGAGGCCCGGTGGCCTTCGTCCGGCGGTACATCACGCGGCCTCTCTCTGCCAAGGGCGAACGCCATATCGCCGTTTCCCCGGAACGGTTCGCGGCTATGGCGGCGTCGGGGGAGTTCATGATGGACTGGCGAAGCCACGGCCTCCGGTACGGCATCGGGAAAGGCGTAGAAACAACTCTCGCCCACGGAGGCGTGGTGCTTATGAACGGCTC
>OLSQ01001435.1_pt1 | contig 19716 bp, 17 predicted proteins | sample 1672561 | NCBI WGS metagenome assembly OLSQ01 (sample SAMEA3136699, study PRJEB25190) | human gut metagenome | biome: human gut; feature: human-associated habitat; material: faeces | place: Austria | collected 2013 | reverse complement strand
GGTTGCTCAAGACCTTCATGAACATGATCAAGAAGCATCATACATACCGCAATTCTGAGCCTACTACATCTATCCTGACTATCACATCAAATGTAGTATATGGTAAGTACACCAGCAACATGCCTGATGGTCGTCCAGCCGGTGCTCCTTTGGCTCCAGGTGCTAACCCATCTTACGGTGCAGAGAAGAACGGTCTTTTGGCTTCATTGAACTCAGTAGCTAAGTTGCCATACGAGTATGCTCTTGATGGTATCTCTAATACTCAGACCATCAGTCCAGGTGCTCTCGGTCACAACGATGAGGAGCGTGCCCAGACATTGGTAGGTGTATTGGATGGTTACTTCAACCAGGGTTCTCACCACTTGAACGTGAACGTATTCGGTATCGACAAGCTCAAGGATGCGATGGAGCACCCAGAGAAGGAAGAGTACCAGAACTTCACTATCCGTGTGAGTGGTTACGCTGTTAAGTTCATCGACTTGACACGTGAGCAGCAGCTCGACGTAATCGCTCGTCAGGCTCACGAGAGACTCTAAGGAAGTGAAGAATGAAGAGGGAAGAGTGAAGAATTCTCTTGTCTCTTTGTAACATATAGATTGCCCGCTAGATTTTCTTTCCGAGGATATTTAGCGGGCAATTTAGCTTATTTAACTGCAAATTTAAACTTGGTATTGAAAAAAGTGCTATCTTTGCGGTATGAAACTAAATAATGAACAAAAGAAAGCCCTTTATGAAGAGGGTTACAAATTCTGTTTTGATGTTGTCAAGCTCATTCTTGGTGGTGTCATTTTTGCAGGAATTATGCAAGATAATATAGATAGAACTAGGTTGTATGCTTGGGGCGTTTTCTTTATGGTCTTGATAGTTGCATTAGGAATGTATTTTATAATAAAGTCTAAAAATAAAAAGAAATAATTATGGATTTAGTTGATTTTTTGGGTGTCGTCACTGCTCTTATAGTCGTTCCTGGGCTTGCTTTTATTCTTTGGGATAATTACCAAGAAAAGAAAGTCGGCGCATGAAAGGATTTGTTCACAGCATAGAGAGCTTTGGTTCAGTAGATGGACCAGGCATCCGTTTTCTGATCTTTCTGCAGGGTTGTCCCATGCGCTGCCAGTTCTGCCATAACCCGGATTCATGGAAGACGGGAGTAGGAGAGGAATGGAGTGCCGATGACCTGCTGGATAAGGCAGAGCGATTCAAGAGTTATTGGGGTGACAAGGGCGGTATTACTGTAAGTGGTGGAGAAGCCCTGATGCAGATAGACTTTCTCATCGAACTTTTCGAGAAAGCCCATCAGCGTGGCATCAACACTTGTCTTGATACATCAGCGCAACCCTTCCGAAAAGAGGGTACTTTCTTCGATAAATTCGAGCGTCTGATGGCCGTTACCGATACTGTTCTTCTTGATATCAAGCATATCAACGATGAAGAGCATCGTAAACTCACCCGCCATTCTAATGTAAACATACTGGATTGTGCACGTTATTTAAGCGAGATACACAAACCAGTATGGATTCGTCACGTCCTGATTCCAGGTATTACCGACAAGGATGAATACCTCTATCAGCTGCGCGATTTCCTCTCAACACTCTCTAATATTGAGCGAATAGATGTCTTACCCTATCATACGATGGGTATCTACAAGTATGAGAAACTAGGTATTGCCTACCCGCTGGAAGGCATAGATCCTCCTACTAGTGATCGCATAGCTCATGCAGAAGTAATCTTGCAAGAGGCACTTTAGCCTCTTGCAAGACTGCTTAGATGAGCGTCTAGCGAACTGGTGAGACGGGCTTTGATGATAGGCTTTGTGATGTAGTCGTTTACTCCAAGCTCGTAGCATTCATCCACATTATCCTTGTTGCTTAACAGGGAAACCACGATGATGACCATTTCACTTTTCGAGTATTTAGAGCGTACATGGTCTATTACGTCCCACCCATTTACATGTGGCATCATCAAGTCGAGCAGTATCACGTCCGGCTTGAATGAGTCAATCAGTTCAATGGCTTCTTTTCCGCCATTGGCAGTTTTCACGTCGATGTCAAAGTCCTTTATCATTTCAGAAATAGTTTTAATATTTTCTGAAATATCATCGACGATTAGCACTTTGTTCTTTTCCATTTTTCACTGGTTTATTATATAGGTTCTTTCCGATCTTGAAGATCTAGTTTCTTGGCTTGTGAATGCCGTAGATGTCGCACATGAATCCTTTATCAGTGATTAGATTGTTCATGTCGATACTGTCGAACATCTTGTGATGAGTACCGATTACCACAATCTGATACTCTTTTTCCAGAACTTTAGGATCATCTGTCACCTTGATGTTATATTCTTCTTTTACTTCCTTTACATCTACCAATGGATCGTAGAGTGTGGTTTTGTAACCTGCTCCTACCAGGTTGATATAGAGATCGGCTACTTTTGTGTTTCTGATATCATCGCTGTCTGGCTTGAACGAGAAGCCGAGAATCAGCACGTTAGTCTCCGGAGCCTTGAACTTTCTGCTTTCAGATGCATTCTTTATCTTTCCTGCCATCCATACTGCCATCTGCTCGTTAACCTCGCGGGCTGTAGAGAGCAGCGATGGTACCACGTCAACCTCCTGTGCCTTGTTAATCAGGTAGTATGGGTCTACCGCGATGCAGTGACCGCCAACGAGTCCTGGAGTAGCTGGCACGAAGTTCCATTTTGTGCTAGCTGCCGCCGTTACGTCTTCAATGTTGATGTTCATCTTGTCGAAAATCTTTTCCATCTCGTTGAAGAAGGCTATCTGTATGTCTCTCTGGCAGTTCTCCATCAGTTTACATGCCTCTGCTATTTTGATACTCTTCGCCTTGTAGGTGCCATGGGTAAGTACTGAAGCATAGAGGCTGTCGATGATAGCTGCTGCTTCGGGTGTAGAACCGCTGGTAACCTTCACGATATTCTCGATGGTATGAACAGTATCGCCCGGGTTGATGCGCTCTGGCGAGAAGCCTACAAAGAAACTCTGGTTCAACTTCAATCCTGATGTAGATGCCAGTAATGGAGCGCAGACCTCTTCTGTCAGACTTGGGTAAACGGTACTCTCGTAGACTACGATATCACCTTCTTTCAGAATCCTGCCAACCTCAGCTGTAGCATTTCGCACGCAACTGATGTCTGGCTTGTTCGATTTGTTCACCGGTGTCGGTACAGCGATGATATACACATTACACTTCTTCAGGTCATCAATATTGCTGGTCAGTTTTAGTCCCTGTTCCAAAGCTTTGGATACAGGTCTGTTGTCTTCCATCGTGCTTTTGGCTAACTTGGCTACCTTCTCAGCTTTGATGTCATAACCCCATGTATCGTATTTCTTTGAGAATAAGCATGCCAGTGGAGTACCAACATACCCTAATCCTATTACTCCAATCTTAAACTCAAAAGACTTGTTTATCATATACTATATTGTTTATGTTTTATAATGTTATTTCTTTTATTGGGAGCTCCCTGCTGTGTTTGCGTTACAGCAAGTAACTCGGGTCTTTTAGATTCCTTCAAGCTGAGCATAGCGCGAAGTCTTCTCAGGGTTCCATGCGTCCTTGTAAGAACGGCGGAAGAAGATTTCTTGCAGATGAGCCGACAGACGGGCGATACGCAGAAAATAACCTGTATAAGGCGACATCAGTGGCAGATATCTGTAAAGGAACCACACGTCTTTCTTTCTTTCTGAAACCATCAGCACCAGGAGGAAGGCAAGCTGCGAGAAGCATACTCTGATAAAGTAGCCCAGCGCCAGCACCTCGATGATGTGCGTGTTAAACGTGATGGCGAGCTTGATGATGTACCACAACCACAGAAAATTGAGGAAGCAGTCGAAAACTACACTCTCCATGTTGGATAACCAGTTAAGGATACTCCAGTTCTTTGTAGGCAACAGAATGTCGGCATGCTTGCGGAGACGGAATCTCACGAGCGAGCGCGACCATCTGATGCGCTGATGATACAGCTTGTACCATTTGGTAGGCACATTGGTCATACAGATGGCATCTTCGGCAAATTTCACTTTATATCCGGCTTTGCGGATCTTCTGTGTCAGGTCACCGTCCAGTCCCGGTCCTATGTCCCAATAGCCCACTTCCTTCAGCGTCTTTCTTTCGAAGGCTCCGAATGCTCCCGAAATGATGTGGTAGATACCCAGTTCGCTGGTTACGATACGTCCCACCTGTATTCGCTTCAGGTATTCGAAAGCCTGCAGCGATGAGCAGATGGTTTCCTTATAGTTGCGCACTTTCACACATCCTCCTACGCCCTTTACCATTCCATCGATGTAGAAGGGGAGTAGAATCTTCTCCAGTGCATCACGGTCTAGAGAAGAGTCGGCATCCAGACATACGATGTATTTGCCTCTTGCCATCTGGGCTCCATAGTTGCTGGCGGCAGCTTTACCGCCTCTTGTATCCAACCTCAGGTAGTGGGTGATATACCCGGCTCGGTAGAGGTCGTTGCAAATCAGTTTGGTGTCGTCGTCGCTACCATCGTCTACCACGATGATTTCGTAGTTGCGGTAGGTTTGCTCAGCCAGCGAGTTCACCATTTTGAATATATGTTTGCCTTCGTTCTTTCCCGGTACGAGGATGCTGATAAGCGGATTCTCGCGGTACAGGAAGAACTTGGCATATTCTTTCTCTTTATCTAACCGGTTTCTCTTCATCAGTCGGTTTCCGATTACGAGATATTCCAGGATATAATATCTTGGCATCTCGATGAAGAAGAGGAACCAGTAGGTATTCACGATACTGCTAAACGATAGCGTGCTGATCCAGTCGAAGAAATCGTTCAGATGTTCTGCTATGCTAAACATACGCTTTTCCCTTTCTTCTTGATGGCTTATCTCAGCACGGTGAGCGCCAAGAGGGCCATGATTATGAGTATACCTGCGATGGTGACAAGGATGGCAACGAGTTTCTTGTAGAGCACGATGCGTTTCTGTATCTTGTCGTTTTCATCTTCCTTCGGCTCCGTATCAAGCAGCTCTTCCTGCGGCTTCACCTCTTTCTCTTCTTCCTTCATCAGAGGTTCCTCTGAGTAGTGGCAGTAGTCGTCTGGAGTCATGTCCACATATTGCAGTTTGTTGAAGAACTCGTCATAGTTGTTGGCGATGGTCTTCGTCTTGGTTTCCAGCATGCTGCAGATAATCTCGTCCGGTTCTATCGAGTCGGCCACCTTTCTGATGGCTACCGACATCTCCTTGCTCAATTTCTGCTGAGCCTCTTCCCCCGTTTCTCCCTGCTCATAGAGGGTTGAGGATACGTAGAAGATATTGTTGTTGTAAGACACCTTGTGATTGGAGAAGATTCTACAGAGCTTGCCCTGTATGCTTTCCTTTATCTTTACGGTATCCTTGTTATCATCTATAATCCATATCTTGCCTACCATGACCGAGAGTTCATCCTTGCGGTAGGTTTCCATCAGCTGGCGTCGCAGTCGGTTTATCAGCAGATAATATTCCATGAAGTTATCATAGATGTTCGCCATGTTGTTGAACATGATATTGCCACTTGTCAGTGCTCTGATTCCTTCTTCCGTTATCTCGTAGTCCACAACGTCTCGTGGCACCAGGGCATTTACCGGATAGGTGCTCTGGCAGTAGCAGCAGGTTGACTTGGTGATAGGCGAGGTAAACGAGTTCTCGCAGTCGTTGCAGGTATATACCACGGCTGGTCTGTCATAGTCAACACCGATGTGGCGCAGTTTCTTGTGACACTTCGGACAGATGAGCATACCGCCCACATTGTAGCTGCTCTCTGGCGATACGTTGGCGCAGCTGAAGTGGTGGATGATGTTCTGAATCTTCAGGTTCGAACTTCCGCACTTCGGACAGCACTCTGTATAGAGCAGGTGAGAGTGGTTGCACTTAGGACAGAGGTGCTCCTTGAGCAGGAAGCGGTGAATGCGCAGTGAACCAAACTCCACCATAGAGTCGATGAACATGAACATCTCGTTGAGATGGAAGAGACCCATACTGTGATAGTGTTCGAAGATTGGGTTGATATATCCCAAAGACGATTTCTCCAGCAGTCGGTGTCCCATGATTCGCTGGTCTCTTGAGAGCAGGTATCTCAGAATATTGGCAAAGAGCTGGTTAGGCTGTGTAGGACGGCTTGTTTCGCTTTTTACACCAAACTTCTGTCTTGCCAGCTTGATTTTGTCAATAATCTCGTATACCTTTTCATTGTTCATGTCGCTCACATAGGCATCGATGATATAGTCGATGATCTGTTCCTTTCCCGATAACGCCGTATTGACGAATATCGGTTTGTAGCTACATTTCCACGATAAGATTGGACTGGCTCCATACAGTATAGCATGGAACGCACGCTCACTCTTCGTATTGATGTAAATACAATCGAAGTAGTCGGGCTGGATGTCCGGTGTTGAGTCGATATCTATATAGCTATCGATGGTGAGCACCATATCTCCACGTTTGTTTCTTCTAAGTCCAATCATTCTTTATTTCGTTTTATCTTGATGATTATTGTTGCCGCTCGAAATCATGTTGCTTCGCTTCACGTTTTCGTTCTTGCCTACTGGGATGGTGTACATCGGCAGTGGCTTCGGATCGAGCATGGCACCAATCTTGTTCACTCTTATTCTTACCGGCAGTCTGTTGCTCATTACCCATGCCGGTACTCTCTGGTTCGGGTTCAGGGTGAAGACGGCAACCACTGCGTTGGCATCATGCGAGAAGTTACTCTGCAGATGCTTTGGTATTTCCTCTACTCTCAGACCTACCATCTGCAACTTAGCCTGCAGTTCCAGGTCTTTGTTGATGATGATGTCTGCATCGTCAGGGCTTTCCATATACTTCACCATGTCGTTGGGTACGTATGCGATTACGCCCAGATGGCAGTCTGCATAGTCGGTATGCTGGATAACCATCACCTCCTCGCTTTTGAACACCAGTGTTTTGTCGCTCACATTGATTTTTGAGATGTAAGCATCGGCTGGTGCACAGCAGTAGTGTATAAGTCCCGGGTTGTAGATGCTAGTGTTGGAGTAAGGCATGGAAGCATTTGCTCTGCCGGCTCCTCTGCGGCTCATGAAGTTATAGGTGGTGTTCTTAGCCTGTGCGTAGATTTCCACCTTGTTAGCCTGCTTTCTCAATTCCTCTTCTACCTCGGCAATCTCGGCATCCAGTGCATTTCGCTTGGTGTTGTCTGTAAGACCGTAGTAGATATCCGAACTTTCAGATGCTTTCTGTTTTCTAAGTTCTGCAAGTCGGGTACGCAGTACCGGAATCTCCTGCTGGGCGAGTTTAGCCTGTACCTCCATGTCGTGAGTCTCCTTTACGGCAGAAGGCAGGATGTTCGGGTCGTATTGGTTCACAATGTTACCTAGCAGTACATAAGAGTAGAGCGTATCTCCCTTATGTACCACTTCACCCATTTCTTTGTTCACCTTAAGGATATAGATGTCGTCAACGGCACTGATATGGTTTTCATCGAGGGTTATATAACCGTCGAAGGTAGCCCATATCATACGGGTGACAATATAGTAGGCGGCAAGCACGATAACCAGCAGAAAGATCAGGGCAAAGATGATCTGCTGTCTGGCAAGGCGGTGACCCTGCGTCTTCAGCAAGTCTGCCATCGCCTGTTCTTGTGGCGTGCCATTATATTGGAATTCATTCATATTCTGGTTTCCTTACATTCAAAGTTCTATTTCTTTGAAGATGTTATTGTTGTCATAGATGCTCACGGCTTTCTCGATATTGATGATAGCGAGGGCTCGGTTCTGCATCAGTTTGTACATTCGCTCCATACTTTCCAGGAGTCCCGTATATTCGTCCATACGCATCAGATAGTTGTATCCCTGCTTCTGGTTCTGGTAGGCAAACCGCCGCATTTCGATATATTTGCCGGTCTGGTCTATATGGAAAGCCTCGGTGGCTATAGCCTTGTTCAGGTTGTCTATCTTCTTGAGCAGGATGCCTACCGACTGTTTTATTTCCTTCACATCGGTACCGCGGCTGCTGCGTATGATTTCCTTCTGGGTCTCCAGTGCCTGTCGTTTGCGTGGCGTTTCGTTCCAGATAGGAATGGTGAATCTTACGCCCACGTCGGCATTGTTCGAAATCTTGTTGTTGCTCTGCCAGTAACTCGACCATCTTGCAAATGGTGTGAGTCGGGTAGTGCTTAAGTAGTTGGTCAGCTTGCTGTCGTTGTCAGCAATCTGTTCTTTCACCATCATGATGCGTGCATCCAGACTTTCCTGGTTCAGATGGTTCCAGAGGGCTGTTGTGTCTACCACAATCTTGGTTGGTTTGATGCGGTAGATAGGCTTGTTGCTGATATCTCTGTCTGTGCAGAGCACGGAGATGTCATATTCAGCCTCCAGCTTATCGTTCATCACTTTCAGCATCTTGTCGTTGCTGATTCGGTCTTTCTCAAGCATAAACTGGTACGCTTCGTTCATGATGTCGAGGTTGTCCAGTCTGTGTGCTATGACAGTACCGATATAGAAATTATATTGTTCGGTCAGCTCATCTGCTGCCTTTTCATAGATGTCTGCAGTTTGGCGCTTTTTTATTTGCAAGCGGTCGAGTTCATTGGCAAGAGCAATCTTCGTTCTTTTCTCTTTGCCTTGGTAGAACTTCGAGTTGATGATGTTCCATCCCAGTTCGGCTTGAACCTTCATCTTATATTTTGATACCTCTTTTGCGTCGTCTTCATCAGAATCGAAGTACGAGTCAGGTCGGGCATAAACCTGTCCGGTCACTTCCAGACCGTTGTGTCTGTTGAGCGCAAGATGCTCATGTGCAGTTTTCGACCAGAACAGAGAGTCGGTCTTGTTGATATCAGCGTGATGCTGATTATTGAGTCCCAGTTCTATGACTGGTGCTTTCACCCATATCGGGTTTTTGATGAGAGTGTCGAGTTGTGCGAAGCGCTGTTTGAAGTGTCTCAGTACATTATTGTTCTTCAGGTTCTCATATACGAGCATCTTAGGGCTGAAACTATTTGGCTTTTTGCCTTTCGTCTGAGCCATAGCGCTTTGTGCTGCCATGAGAAGTAGCAGAACTGTAGTTGAGTATAGTAATATTTTTCGCTTCATAATGAGTTATTAAAACACGATGAATGCAGCTGCGAGCTGTTGCAGCTGCATTCATCTGGTGTTTCTTATATTTGATAAATCACTTACTTTGTGCCATAATTGGTATCATTTCCAGATGCGGCACCATCAATGAGTTTCATGACACGGAGTCGGCTCTTACCATATGCCACATAGATATAGCCACCATCCAGTGTGACATAGTTGGCAGACATGCCGGCTTCTGCTCTCTTCTTGACAACCTTTACAGGTTTTCCGTCTTCCATCTGGTTCTTGTCAAGAACTACCAGTCCGTAGCTTCCGCAAGCCAGGTAGATGTAATTAGCATCGAAGGTTACACCATTTGCATATCCCTGTGGAACCTTGGTGTTGGCAGTGAGCGGAGCTCCCCAGTTCCACACTTCTTCGCCTGTGGTAAGATCGTAGCAAGACAATCCCTTGGCACTTCGGCAAACGTAGATGTGATTGCCATCGATGGCAATTGTATTCTTACCATCGTTAGGAGCAATGCTACTTACGTTGATGGTCTTTGCAGGTGTAGCTGTAAGAATGTCGGCACCCAATGGGAAGACCTGTAGTGTACCACTTACAGCCTCATCGTCACTTTCTACTTCGTTGTTGTAGTGGAGTGTAACTATATACTGGTTGTTCAGAGCGATGTGCTTAGCCTTGCCTGGTGTTTCCTTTTTGCCGATTAAATCCAATGTGTTGGCATCATATACTCCGTATCCTCTGGTAGTTGCCACCATCAGTTTGTTTCCGTCTCTTACGATGCAGTTCTCGTCAGATTTTGCCAAACCTGTATGTTCCCAATCTACGATGGTGAGAGGGTTCAATGTAGTAGTCTCATCGATGTCCGTTACTTCTGTGTTGAGAAGTCCGTTGCTATCTAATGCGATTCTACCCATCATACCACCATTGGTTGAGTGACCTGCGATATATACGTACTTCGTAGCATCCTTGCCGTCCACCATGAGGTGGTTGAAGTCGTAGAGTTCCTTCTTATCTTGCAGATACTGCAACATGGTTGTCTGGTTGTTTTCTGTTTTAAACACTTCGATACAACCTCCAGTTGTTTTGCTTGGATCAGTCTGGTTCTCTTCATTGGTGTGGTACGACATGTATAATTTGCCATTATATGGCTGAATACATGTTGCAGAGATGTCGTGAGTATGATTTGTATAATCGATAACAGTAATCACATCAATCTTCTTGCCCGGTTCTGGTGGGGTAGGAGTTGGATCTGGGGTTGTACCATCACATGATGTTGGAACAACAGGATTATTATACATTTCATATCTCTTTGTACAGTCAGAAAGACCTGGAGCATAGGTATAAGTAGCCGATTTGCTGTTGTTGGTAAACTTGTCGCAGTCCATATAGATTACACCGCCGCTGCCGCTAGTCCGGAAGATATAGCAGGTAGAGAAATAGGCGTATGTTCCCGGAGCAATGAGAATATTGCCTGCATCATTGTTACCATTGTATTTCACCTCAGCTGCTCTGAAGATGGCGTTAGCATTGTCTCCTTGAAGAACTACTCTGCTACCACTGGAATCATGACCATTGTTAGCATTTGTGTATGTGCCTTGACAGTCGATAACACTGTTATTTACCAGATAGATGGTACTTCCTGCATACTGATCGATAGCTCCCGTCTTCAGATTGTTGACGTGTAACTCTGCTCCATTTGAATTGAGGATGGTCTTGCCCGTAACTTCAAAGGAGCATGCGTAAAGCTTAGGAGCAGAACCTTGAATAGTCAACTTGTTGGCTTTTGCTTTTCCGTTGATGTTCACGATGCTGCCGTCTATCTGTATATCCTGGTTTTCGGTACCGAGTAAATCGCCTTGGATATTGATTTTGGCATTCGATTCAGATGCCAGTTTACCTACGGTGGCATTTCCGCCTACATAAAGCAGTCCTTGAACTTTCAGTTCGTTATCTACTTTAATATCTCCAGTAGTATAGTAGGCATCATTTGATTCTATATACATGTTGCTACCCTCTTTCTTAAGCGTACCACCATAATTATAGCAATATACGCCTGAATTCTGGAAAAGAGCAGTATTATTGTTGTCTATATGTAATGTTCCTCCTTCGAGGATGTAGATTTTTCCTTTCTTGTTGGCACCATTAATCCAGGCTTGACATCCCCATGCATTCTTTGTGCTCAGTTCGCCTTCGATAAATAGAGTGGCTCCTTGCAGGTTGAGTTCACTGTTGATTTTAGTGCCTTTCTTGATGATGTAGGTCTTGGAACCATCCAGTCCCTTGCATCCATCGTTATTCTTTATTTCGATAGCTCCGTCATGGCTAGGCAAGCTAGGCATTTCATAAACGTCGCTCAGATTGGCTGTAGTTGCGCCTGCAGCTCTTGTTGCTGTTTTCGCTTTGTAGTTGATAACGCTACCAGCTAATTCCTGAGGGTCGGTGATGGAAATTACTTCTTCACCTACCACATTTTTTGTGACTTCACCAGGATTTGGAATGAATGGTGTGTCATTCGAATCGCTACAAGATGCCAGAAGCATTGCTGCGAAAGAGAAAGTAACAAGTTTTGTAAAATGATGTTTCATGTTAATCTTTCTTTTGTCGTTTTTGTGTATAAATTAGCTTTCACCTTTTTGCTATTGTTCTAGCCTTTAAAGGTTTGTTCTCCCGCACCCGTTAATTGGGGGGCGGGAGAACAGAAGTATTTAGTTGGTTACTTTGTATTAACCAACTTGAAGATCTGAACGCGGCTGCGACCGTAAGCTACACAGATATAATCCTTGTAAAGGGTTACATAGTTAGCTGAGTTGTAGCTCTCCTTGCCATCATAGAATGCACGGCGACGGGCTACAACGTTCTCACCCTTAGCCTTGGTCTTGTCCAATACTACGAGACCGTAACCACCACATGCTACATAGATATAGTTATTGTCTACTGCAACACCATTAACGCGACCGATAATCTTGTGGTCTTTGTTTCCAGCAGGAGCATCGAACAGAACTGTTCCGTTACCCTGTGCATCGTAGCGTACAAGTCCACCGTCACCTTGGCATACGTAAAGGTTTGTACCATCTACAGCGATGGTGTTTTTACCATCAACAACACCCACTTTACCTTCTGTGGTATAGCTCTGAGGATTTTCCAGATTGATGTTGTTAAAGATGTTGACAGTACCTGTAGTTGTACCATTTGCCTCCAAACCATAGAGTTTGTCATTGCCAACAGCTACGAACTTCACGTCATTTGTTGTGAGGTGTGGAGTACGCAGGGTGAATGTTGAGTTGTAAACCTGATAACCCTTGTTTGTTGCCAAAACGAAGTTGTCTTTATACTTAACTACGCTATTGGCATCAATGCCATTGTTTGGATTTGTCTTATCAATAGGGTAGGTAACGAGTTTGCTCTTACCCATCAATCCATTTGCCAGTTCCACATAGCCCAAGAATGCACCTTCTTTGTAGGTTGTTGCAGCAACATAGAAGCGGCTGCCGTCAATCATACCATAGTTTACATCCAATCCTCCCTGAGCTGTTACTGCCTCATCGAGAATAAGTGATTTGCCGTCGATATGAGCAACTTCCAATCCGCCACCCATATGGTTTTTGTCATTGCCCTGAGTGTGGTATGTAACATACAACTTGTCGTTAGCAGCCTGGATAGATGTTGCAGAGAGGGTGTTCTCTTTAACTCCAGCTGCAGAGAACAAATCCAGTTTTGGCTTGATGCTCAAACTTTCTGTTGTTGCTGTTAACTCATAACCGTAATGCTCGTTATCGGCATCCTTCAGCTCAACTAATTTGCCAGAGGTAGCCTTGTCGTAATCGAGGTATGATGCTGCGATGTCAAGATCCTCTGCTGTAGGAATCTGGTTCTCGCCATTAAAGCATTTTGTGAACTGGAACAGGAAGGTAGCACCTTCTGCAGGAGTATCGAATGCCTGGATGTTTTCTGCACCATCGTTGTGGAACTCGTCAGCCTTAACAATAGCTAAACCGCCAGCTTTTTCCAGGCTGATTTGGCCTTTAGCATCGTTATAAGAGATAAGCTTGTTAACATTGATAACGCCCTTGTCCGCAATGTTGATCTTGCAGGCACCCTTCAGAATGAGCTGTGCTTCACCTACCTTAGTTACCTTCTTGTGGGTATCCTTTTCGTTCAAGGTAACATTGATGTAGTCGGCATCAATCTGTGAACCGGCATTCATGGTCAATATATTGGTAACCTTGATTGCGCTGTTGTCGCCAGCCTTCAGATAACCATTTGTGTTGAGGTTCAGATCAGCTGTCTTCAGGAAACCGCCGATTTGCAGGTTACCATTGATGTTAACAGTAGTAGCATTCCAAACGTGAGCTGATGCGTATATATTGGCACCTTCTTCAACGTTTACTTCTGTACCACGGATAGAACCGATGATACATGCCTTTGAACCAGCCTTGAAGGTGATTTTCTGTGTAGGACTTGTCTTGTCTGCTGTAAGCTGTCCTAAACCGGACTTGAGTTCCTTCTTTTCAACAGCGTTGCCATTTTCATCAAGGCCGCTGGTAATACCTCGCCAAGATGAATACAGATTACCTTCGATGACGATGTCTGCTGCAGGGTCTTCAGTCTTGACATAACCAAGTTCGTTATAGACAGTAACTCCCTGCTTGATCATTGAACCAGTGCCCTTGAAAATCAGGGAACCGCCCTGCTTTACAACGATTTTTGCGTTTTCGAAAGTGTTTGCAGAATATATCAATTTTGCACCTCCATTTACGAAGATAGTTGCATTCTTGATAGTGTTCTTGGTAAAGTCACAATTGCCAGCAGATTTCTTTAAGTAGAAAATGCCGTTTTCCAGGTTGTCGTTACCTAAAGCCTGAGTAGCTGTAGCAGGCTGCACAGGTATAGTGCTCTCTTCGTCCTTGTTGAGGTCTGTTACGAAATTTGCGTCACTGGCAGCTCTTGTGCCGAAGAACTTACGGGCATTAGCTGTTGAGTTCTTGTAGTTGATGACGCTAGAAAACAGAGACTCCCCACTGTTAGTGAGGTCGAGAGTTGTGGCATCTACCTTAGCTGGAGATGAACCTCCTGTAGGATCACTTGTATTGTCGCTACATGATGCGAATACGAATGCCGCCAAACCGATGGCAGCAAGCTTAGAATTGAATACTTTCATATCTATTTTAGTTTAAATTGTACTTTCAGTTTTTGTTTGATACCATTTACTTATATTTTTGTCCTCAAGCTCGTTGCTTTTTTAGGTAGTTTGACTATCATCATTTCGCATACACTCACAAGTGGCTCTTAGACGTTGCAAATTTAATGAAATTATTTCATAAGTAGTAGTTTTCTAAGGTTAAATAAACTTAATTCGCTATTTTTTGTTCTGATATTCATTAGGTTGGTTTGGTGTGGGCGGTAGCGAATTGGCTCTTCCGCTTGTCAAACGATAACTATTTCTGAACTCATTAACCCGAAAATTACTCCGAAAGATAGCAGAATATCTCCGAAGAATACGAAAATATCTCCGAAAGATAGCAGAATATCTCCGAAGAATAAACCAAGAAAACAAATGTTGGGAATACGATGATGGATATGTGTTGTGGCGACGAGGTGAAGGGTATATTTTAAATCTTATATTATATTCTTTTTTTAGGATTTTTGGAAAAACCAGATAATCAGAAAAATGAAAAAACGGATTTTTTCTCTTGCCGCGCGTATATATAAAAAGAGTTTTCAAACCTTCACCCTTCACCTTTTTATTTAACGTTTTGTGTGTCAAATAGTTACGGGTGAAGGGTGGTGAAGGGTGTTTTTCGCTTTTTATAAACATATTTTAAGAATTCAGTCCGTTTTTACATATTTTAAGCGTTTATTTTTGGTTTCGAAATGGGTGCTTTTTTTTTAGGGTCCCTTTTTTCCTCATTTCTTACCGCTGAAATCTTTGAAAAAGTGTGTAGGGTAGGGAATCCCGTTTTATGTTGTGTTAAACAATTATCAGATAAAAGAAGTTAACGATGCCGAAAAAGGACTGATATTTAAACAAATATTAACGCAGAAAATTTGAAGTTTCGCATATTTGATTGGCTTTCGTATCTGGGGAAGTTAAGGGAAGTTAAAGAAATTATCACTCTCTACGGTCGTTCAGTAAACCAGGAAAACAAATGTTGGGAATACAGTGATGGATATGTGTTGTGGTGACGAGGTGAAGGGTGGTTCTTTGCTCTTTTTGTGCAATATTGTCTGGGTTTATAAATAGAATCTTCTAGCCATTCGTGGTGTAATACACGACTGGTTATTGTTGTCTTCCCAGAACCATTAGGTCCTGCAATGACAATTAAAACGGGTTTGTGTATTTTTGCCTCCATTAGTTCAAATTGAATTTTTGTCGTTGTTCTTTAGCCTGTTTTTGCATATTGGCAAAATAACTTCTGTAAGCTTCTTCGTTTTCTCTGTTGTATATTTCGGCTGCCTCATGCATAATCTGAGCCAGCATTTCATCTGTTGGCTCTTCCATGCTTGTCAGCCGATAGCTATTTAATTCTTTTTCTGAAATCATAATTCTAATCTTTTAAAGCCTGCTGCAAATAAGCTGCTTGTTTTAAGTTTTTTGAAGTAGCTAGTATTGGTTTATAAAATCTTCCAGAAAATCTTCCGGTGTTCCAACTTTGATGCTTGCAGTTTTGAAATCTTTAATGTTTCTGGTAACAATGTAGTCCGCTTTTACTTTTTCTGCACATTTGTATTGCATGGCATCTTCAAAGTCTTCAAAGTCGGATATGGTTGCATAGTTAACGCATTCTTCATCTGTTGCGACTACTTTACATATGTTGCAGAAATCAGCAATCAACGTTTTTATTCTGTTGTTGTCATTGTTCTTGCTTAATATATAGCTTGCGGTCGCAAAAGATATGGCTGCTGCGTATAATTCGATCTTTTGGTTGATAGCTAAGCTCATGATGATTGCTGCGTCATCGTAGAACCCCGTTCTGTTTCCAAGATAATCAATTATCACATTTGTATCTAAGAAAACCTGTTTCATATCATCTTATTTCATATAGTCCTTGTAGTATTCGTTTTTGTAGTCGAATGACTCAGGCGAGTTGATGCCTTTAGTCATGGCTGCAATTCTTGGGTCTATAACTAAGTCTGCCTTGGTTATTTTCTTAATCTTTGTCTTGTTGGGAGACACAGCCTTGTTAGGAGACAGTATTTTCTTCAGTGCTTTGACAGCCTTGCTTATTGTCTCGTAATCCTCGTTGGCAATTATGTTGACGAGTGATTGATATTCTGTTTGTAACTCTAATGTTGTCATAATTTAATCTTTTAAAACCTTTTGCAAAGATACGCTGAAATTTTGTAACTTCCAAATTTTTAGGCTGTTTTTTGCATTAGGGATAGAGAAATAACATTCTATAGCAACGACTGGCGGGTTTTGCTATTTCAGTGACTAACGAAGGCTGTTCCAGTGAGAACAGGAGGCTGTTTTACTTTTTTTGTATTTTTTTCTCTTTCCCTGCAACCTTTATGTATCTTCTTACGTCTAACCATCAGATTTCCGAAACAGAAAGGTATTCGGTATATCACGTATTTAGAAATATAAAATTAGATATGAATATGAAGAAATTATGTATTTGGGCGGTGGCTGCCGCTTTGTTCTTTGCCCCAATGGGCTTGAGTTCTTGCAGTATGGGATCTTCTGCCAGTGAAATGAAGGGAAGTCTCAACTTTACGCAGGATGATTTGACTGAGAAGCCTTTCAAGGCTATCGACGTGGATGTGATTGCCAGCGTTTATTATACCCAGAACAATGGCGATGAATGCAGCGTTCGATTGGATTACTCTGCCATCAAGGATGCTGAGTTCGTACAGAAACTCAAGGAGAAACTCAAGGTGGTTTATCGTGACGGCGAGGTGAAGATCGGACTCAACGGAAAACTCAAGGTGCCTGCCGCGTGTAACTCTGAAAAGAATAGACTCAAGATTTATATCACTAGTCCTGACCTGGTGAAGATTGCACAGGAAGGCGTGGGTTCATTCTATGCCAAGACGATTAATAGCGACCGCCTGAAAATCGATAACGAGGGCGTAGGCTCTGTCAAGATTGGGAAGATTCTTGCCAACAAACTGGAGGTAACCAACGAGGGTGTTGGCTCGGTAAATATCGATGATGTGGCTGGAGATGATATGAACATTGATAACGAAGGCGTAGGCTCGGTGAAAATCTCTAAGATTGAGATGGGAAGTGTGAAACTGGATAATGAGGGCGTAGGCTCTGTTAATCTGGGAATGTTTAAGGGCGGCAGTCTGATTATCAAGAACGAAGGTGTGGGCAGCGTGAAAGCCAAGGTTGACTGCCAAAGTGTAAACGCTACATCCGAGGGTGTTGGCGGAGTTAACTTGAGCGGCGTAACCCGTCAGTATAATAAGAATAAAGGTGGAATCGGAGGAATTTCTGATGGCGGATTGACAGTAAGGGAGTAACGTAAGCTGTTGAAAAACAGAAAATAAAGTGGTTAAAAGTTAGTGCGGAAAATTTTCAAAAATTCATTTTGAAAATTTTCCGCAGTTAAGAAATTCGTAATTAGAAGTCCCACTTTACACCGAGGCAAGGGCGAACCATCCAGCCGGCATTGCTGCCGAAGTTGTGGCTGATTTCTACCTCGCTACCTACGCTCAGGTTCTCGCAGCCGAAGTGCTGACCTACATTGTACCAGAGCTGTGGCTCAGTAGTGAAGACGGTGTGCTCAGCTTTGTAATCGATGTTGCCATCCTTGTCGAGCTTCACGTTTCCATCCTTGTCAAGCATACTAGTGTGGTCTTCCCACCAGAAATCTGCGAAACCGCTAAAGTTCAATCCCTTTAATCCAAAGATGTCTTTGCATCCCCAAACAGCAGTAAACTGCATTGGCACGTTCTGGTCGGTCTTGCGGATAGTCTTGTAGAGTGCCTGGAGTGTCAAGGTGTTCTTGAAACTCTTGTCGTGCATGAAATACTCCACACCGAAGAGCCAGGCATTGTTGATAGGGTAGTTCTTGGTAATACCACCATTATACTCTACGTGGAGGCTCCAGTTCTTCATTGGGCTGTTCTGCCAGAAGTTCAATGCACGTGAAATCTCTGTATAGGTTCCACCCTGTGCCACGTTTGGACTGCTGGTGTCCATCTTGTCGTAATTGAAGTCGTGGTCTACAAAGAAATAGGTGTTACCCCATTTGTCCTGCTTGAACATTTCGAGTGTGAGGGTAACAAACTTGCGGTCACTGCCGAAGTCGTAGAAAACTTGGGCGTTGGTCTGTGCTAAAGTTTTGCTCGCAGGGAGCAACGCAAGTGCCATGAGCAGTAGGCTTTTCATCTTTTTCATAATTTTTTTCTTTTCTTTATTATTTATTAAATGAAACAAAAAACTGCGGACGGAAGGCCCGCAGTTTGTAATTATATTTATCCGTAACGATTAGTATGCGAAGAGAGGGTAATCCTTCATTGTAGCATTCACCTTTTCGCGAACGCGGGCAATGACCTTCTCGTCCTCAGGAGCATTCAGAACCTCCTCGATGAGTTCGGCTATGAGGTGCATCATATCTTCCTTGGCACCACGTGTGGTCATGGCTGCTGTACCCAGACGGATACCTGATGTCTGGAAGGCAGAACGGCTGTCGAATGGAACCATGTTCTTGTTGACTGTGATGTCGGCTGCAACCAGCGCATTCTCAGCTACTTTACCTGTAAGATCTGGATATTTACTTCGGAGGTCTACGAGCATAGAGTGGTTATCTGTACCACCGCTCACAATACCGAATCCGCGACCGATGAGGTCATCTGCGAGTACGGCAGCATTCTTCTTTACCTGAGTAGCATACTCCTTCCATGAAGGCTGCAGATTCTCATTGAAGGCTACTGCCTTGGCAGCGATGACGTGCTCCAGCGGACCACCCTGCTGACCTGGGAATACGGCAGAATTCAAGAGCATGCTCATCTTCTTAACCTCGCCCTTCTTGGTAGTCAAGCCCCATGGGTTGTCAAAATCTTTGCCCATCAGAATGATACCGCCACGAGGACCACGGAGGGTCTTGTGAGTAGTAGAAGTAACGATGTGCGCATACTTCAATGGGTTGTCGAGCAGACCGGCTGCAATCAGACCTGCAGGGTGAGCCATATCAATCATCAGAAGGGCACCTACCTCATCTGCAATCTTGCGCATGCGGGCATAATCCCACTCACGGCTGTAGGCACTTCCGCCACCGATAATCAGCTTAGGCTTGTGCTCCAGAGCCAGCTTCTCCATCTCGTCGTAATCCACACGACCCGTCTCCTTGTTCAGGTTGTAGCCGATAGGATTGTAGAGAATACCAGAAGTATTGACGTGGCTGCCATGAGAAAGATGACCGCCGTGATCGAGGTTCAATCCCATAAAAGTATCACCCGGTTTCAGTACGGCGAGCAATACAGCAGCGTTAGCCTGAGCACCAGAGTGAGGCTGCACGTTGGCATACTCAGCACCAAAGACTTTCTTCACGCGTTCGATGGCAAGGTTCTCTACGATATCCACCACCTGGCATCCACCATAGTAGCGCTTGCCAGGCAGCCCCTCTGCATACTTGTTGGTAAGGTAAGAACCCATAGCGTTCATCACCTCGTCACTCACGAAATTCTCAGAAG
>OLSQ01001423.1_pt1 | contig 19819 bp, 19 predicted proteins | sample 1672561 | NCBI WGS metagenome assembly OLSQ01 (sample SAMEA3136699, study PRJEB25190) | human gut metagenome | biome: human gut; feature: human-associated habitat; material: faeces | place: Austria | collected 2013 | reverse complement strand
AATCAGCTGCAATCAGCTCTTCAATCTTCTGAAGATTCGATGTCGTTTTAATAAAGCTTCTGGTTAAAGGCTCCTTCGGGGAAGCAAACACATGGAAGACTTCTCCTTCCTCAACCACATCCCCGTGATCCATGACCGCTACCCGGTTACAGATCTCCTTGACCACCGCCATCTCATGTGTAATCACCACAACGGTAATGCCAAGTGTCTGATTAAGCTGCTGCAACAGCTTTAAAATGGATTTGGTTGTCTGCGGATCAAGTGCCGAGGTTGCCTCATCACAAAGAAGAATGTTCGGGTCATTGGCAAGTGCTCTCGCGATTGCCACTCTCTGCTTCTGTCCTCCGGACAGCTGGCTTGGAAAAGCGTTTTCCTTTTCGGAAATTCCGACAAGCTCAAGCAGGTGATGTACCTTTTCCTTGATCTCTTCTTTGGAAAGCCCGCTGCCGCGCAAGGGATAAGCAACATTCCCAAAGATGGTCCGGGATGGCATCAGATTGAAATGCTGGAAAATCATGCCGATCTTCTTACGTGCCTTGCGGAGCTCTTTTCCGGACAATGCCGTAATCTCTGCATCGTCCACGAAAACCTTTCCGTCCGTCGGCTTTTCCAGAAGATTGATACATCGGACCAGTGTCGATTTTCCTGCTCCCGAAAATCCGATAATACCAAAGATATCTCCATCGTTGATGGTAAGGCTTACGTTATTCACTGCATGAACTTCTTTATTGGAATCTGTAAAAGTCTTACTGACGTTCTCTAACCGAATCATCTCATTACCTCTCTTTCACGTCACTAAGACTATCATATCTTCTTTCTCCGCGCTAATACGGGTAAAATATAACGAGCTATAGACTGAATCTATAGCTCGTCAATTCCAAGATACTTTCGTATCTCATCAATATACAGTTTTCCAATGGAGCTTAGTATGGTATTCTGCCTCGTAATATAACCGATTTCCATACCACTGTTTTCTTCCACTGAATCCTCCTCAAAGGGAATTGCCAGATAGTCATCGCCATTCAACTCCTCGCAGATGATTCCGGAACAAAGCGTGTAACCGTTTAATCCGATCATCAGATTGAGCATCGTTGCCCGGTCATTGGCCTTGATCGTCCGTGTATATTCCTTGGTGCTTAAAATCTCCTCCGCATAGTAAAAGGAGCTTGCCTCACCCTGTTCAAAGGACAGGCACGGATAATCCTTCAGTTCTTCGAACCGGATGGATTTCTTTTTCGCCAAAGGATGTCCCGACCAGAGATACACATAGGCCTTACAGTCAATCAGATGATGAAATTCCAGATTATTGCTCTTTAGAATCTTCGTCAATACTGCCCGGTTAAAATCGTTAAAATAAAGAATTCCAATCTCGCTGCGCATATTCGCCACATCCAGGATTACATCCTTTGTCATGGTTTCCCGGATTGCGAATTCGTATTTCAGTGTATCAAACTGCTGCACCAGTTCCACAAAAGCTTTGACTGCAAAGGAATAATGCTGTGTGGAAACCCCGAATTTCTTCTTCCGCTTTCCGCTCTTCCCATATTTATCAAGCAGCGTTTCATACTGTCCATAAACCTCTCTTGCATAGAGAAGAAATTCCGATCCGTCCTGCGTCAGGGAAACACCTCGCCCGCTTCTTACAAAGATCGAAATGCCCAGTTCCTTTTCCAGCTCCTGCATGGCGCTTGTGAGCGATGGCTGGGAAATATAAAGCGCTTCGGCGGCCTTGTTTAAGGATCCTGCCTCTGCAATCGTAATGGCGTAATGCAACTGCTGAAGGGTCATGTGTCTGCCTGCTCCTTAAAAAGTTTTCATGTAATACTTCTATACCTGATTTTCTGATCAAAGCTGATGCTTCAATACCGCGATCACCTTGTCGTAGTTTTCCGGCTGATGAGGAAAGGTACAGTTCGTACATACCTTGATGGTTTTTCCATTCTTTTCCAGATAGGAAGGATTCCCGGGACATGCCGGCAGCTGATACATCGGACAGTAACAGAACAGACAGTTAAAGTCCGTTAAGCCCTGATGACAAGGGAAATATTTACAGTCTTTATTTTCAAAAAAGCGATAGGAATTCTCCATAACGTTACCTCTTCCTGTCCCGATTCCTGTATTGATTTCTGCTTTGATTTCTGTTCCGAAAGTCCCGTGCCTTTTCTACAAAATTCTCTGCAAAGTCCGGATTGGACGGATAATACAGATGGGGAAACCCGAGAAACCGGTTCTGTGTTTCGATGACACAGGGATAACTCTTTCCGGTCACCGGTTTCACTGCCATGCAATCCTCTCCATTATCCGAGCTGTCATAATAATGGAACTCATGTCCGCGGATCTTCGTTCCTTCCGGCAGAAATGAAGGCTTTTTTTCCTGCAGCTCGATATACCCAAATCTTACCAGTTTTCCTTTGTTTATGCAAATGCCGGGAAGAACACCTGCCATCCGGTATTGCTGCCCCTCCTGATCCTCAATCGTTTCATGCAGATACATAAATCCGCCGCACTCTGCCACACAGGGAATGTCCTGTTCCATAGCAGTCCGGATCTCATTTCTCATTGATCCATTCTGTTCCAGTTCCTGTAAATGAAGCTCCGGATAGCCTCCGCCAAGCAGTATGCCATCGCAGCCTTCCGGCAGCCGGGAATCGTGGAGCGGTGAAAAGTAACAGAGCCTTGCTCCCTGTTCTTCCAATAGCCGCAGGTTATCCTCATAATAAAAACAGAAGGCATCATCCCATGCGACAGCGATGATCGGAGAGTCAGTGTCATTGCCATTGTCTGTCATTTCTCTTGCTTCCGTTCTGTCCCTAGCACTCGATTCGATGATTGAGTCTGTCACTGACTCAATATGGACATGTTTCTCTTCTGTGGAACCTTCCAAATGATCTCGAAGACCTGAATCTCCCTTCGACATCTCCGGCAGTTCCACCGCCTCTGCTGCAATCTCCCGGATTTTCTCTATGGAAACCGTCTTCTGTAATTCTGCTGCAAAATCCCGAATCTGCTGCTTTACTTCCTCCTGTTCCTTAGGAAGCACCAGTCCAAGATGTCTGCTTTTCAGTTCCAGATGCTTCTGATCCGGAACATAACCTAAAACTGCAACCGGAAGCTCCTTTTCAATCAGTGGTCTGATCGTCTGATAACAGGCTCCCGATATCCGGTTTAAAATCACGCCGCGGATCAGCTTCTCCGTATCATATTGCAGAAATCCGGCAATCAGAGCAAGGACAGATTTTCCCATTCCTTTCGCATCCACCACAAGTACAATCGGTGTTCCGGTCACCTTTGCAAGATGATAGGACGAGCCTTCTTCCCGGATGCCGCCAAGTCCGTCATACAATCCCATCACGCCTTCGAGAAGCGCAAGCTCCCCTTCCGTTCTGCCCGCCTTTAATAAGACGCGTGTCTCTTCCTCCCCGGTAAAAAAGGTATCAAGATTCTTAGAAGGTACTCCCAGCACCTCCTTATGAAACATCGGATCAATATAGTCCGGCCCGCACTTATAAGAAACAACCGGAATTCCCTGCTCCTTAAGGCTCTGCAACAACGCACAGGTAATGGTTGTTTTGCCGCTTCCGCTTTTGGGTGCTGCGATCATCACTCGGTCAAGCTTCATACACTTCTCCTTCTTTCCAAAATCGAAACGAACAGATCCACACCGGATTTTCTGCCTGCATCAGATGATAGGAACCAACCGGTTTCATGCGGTTTACCTGCACCTGCACGACCTCTTCCTCTGTTACCCGGAACTGTGTCAGGATCTCTTTCAGCTCTGAAATAGTCTCTAAGCTGATGGCGTTTAACAACACCCGCATCTTGGGATTCTTTTTATAAAGACAATCCAGAATTTCTCTAAGCTGCCCGCTGCTTCCCCCGATAAATGCATGGGTCGGAACAGGAAGAGTCTCTAAGGCTTCCGGAGCCTTTCCTTTCACCACATGAAGATTGGGAAGTCCGAACTGCTCCTTATTCCGTTCGATAAGGGATACAGCTTCTTCCTTCTGCTCAATCGCATAAACTGCAATCGTGCCCGAAAGCCCAGCCATTTCCACCGCTACAGAGCCGGTTCCGCTTCCTACATCATACACCACTGCTCCTTCGGACAGCTGCAGCTTACAAATGCTGATTTCACGGATTTCTGCCTTGGTCATGGGAACCTTATCCCGAATAAATGCCTCATCCCCGCGGTAAGGCGTTAAGATCGCCTTATCAGGAGCCGGATTGAAAATAAGGCAGGTATATAAGCCCTCCTTGTGGCTGCTTTGGCACTCCTGCGGCGTCAGTGTCCGGATCTCCTGCTCCGGATAGGACAGTTGATACCCGGCTGTTACAATACAATCCGTAAGCCCTTCCCGGATCAGCAGCTCTCCTAATGCCTGCAGATCCGAAGCCCCGGACAGTAATAGAAACACCTTCTCATTCGCCCGGATTTTTTGTGCAAGATCCGGCACCTCTTTTCCATGCATGCTGACAAGCAGCGCATCCTCATAACGCTCTCCGATGCAGGACGCCAGACAGGCAATCGAAGAAATTCCGGGCCGGATCGAAACGTCTGCCTGCAAAACTCCCTTTTCTATTTCGGTAGTCAGTGCTTCATACATGGCTTTGCAGCCACTGTAAAATCCCGTATCCCCGGAGAAAAGAATCACCACCCGGCACGGATTCCGGTCATATTCCTTCTTCGAAAGCTCCTTCAGATACGGCAGAATCTGCTTTGCCATATAATACGGTTTCTTCTCGATCCGGGGTTCGTATGGCGCAATCATACGCTCTGCTCCAAGCAGAACATCCGCATGTTCAATTGCTTCCTTTACTTCTACGGTAAGGCTCTTTGGATTCCCCATACCGACTCCTGCCAGCGTAATTTCAAAACGGATTTCTTTACGAATCGGTTTTCCGCTGAGCTTTTCAAGCTTTGTCACCACTTCTTCAAAGGAATCTCCCTCTTCCTCAGCCATCGTTCCAACCACATAAACCGGGATATTGATACGTTCTGCTGCCTTTAGCTTTTCCAGAAAGCCACCTGTTTTTCCGCTTTGCTTCGTCACAAGACACTGAATGTCATATTGCCGCAGCATGGCTTCATTCATCTGCTCGGTAAATGGTCCCTGCAGCGCCAGAATCTGCTTTCCGGCAATTCCCTGCTCCATACAAAGCTGAATGCTCTCGATGCCCGGAAGCACCCTGACATAGAGACGCTCCTTCAACTTCTCATGCGCGCAGTACCGGAACAGATCCTTGCTTCCTGTCGTAAGAAGAATATTGCCCACGGTCTGGCACAAAGCTTCCGCACAGGCTTCGTGATCTTCAAAATAGCGGACGCCTTCGATTCTTCCTTCCTCCCACTCTCTTTTTAACCGCAGATAAGGAATGGACAGATCTTTCATCGCCGCTTTGATATTCTGCGTTACCACCGTGGCATACGGGTGGGTCGCATCTACTACAGCAAGGAAATTTCCTTTTTCAACAAAATGCCGGATTTCTTCCTGATCCATTCTGCCCCGGTGGATGCTCACAAGAGGATTCTCCTTTAACACGATTTCTCCATATTCCGTTGCCACACACACGGTATGCGCGATTCCGGCATCTGTCAGAGCTTCAGATAAGGCTCTGCCCTCCGTTGTCCCTGCAAAGATTAGTATTTCTTTCAACTTGATACCCCCGCTTCGTAATCAGTTTTCCATTGATGATTTCCGATCCTGCATTTCCGATAAACACGGTTGTGAACATGTTCACCTGTGCATTCCGCAGCTCCTTTAACGTACAGACAACCGCTTTCGTTCCTTCCCTGCCGATATTCTCCACATAACCGCAGGCGCGGTCCTCTTCCAGTATTTCCAGAAGTATATCACAGGCCCGTTTCAGATAATCCTTCCGTTTATGACTGGACGGATTATAAATGGCAATGGCAAAATCTCCCATGGCTGCTGCCCGGAGCCTTTTTTCAATCTTATCCCACGGCGTCAACAGGTCACTTAAACTGATGACACAAAAATCGTGGTTGAGTGGTGCTCCCAGCACCGCTGCCCCACTGCAGGCTGCGGTAATTCCCGGAACCACAATAAGCTCCATGTCCTCATAACCTTTTCCAATCTCATACATTAAAGAAGCCAGGCCATAGACACCGGCATCCCCGCTGCAGATCAATGCCACCTGCTTTCCTTCAGCCGCCTTTTCAAAGCACATCCGGCAGCGTTCTTCCTCCTGCCGCATCGGTGTTGACAGCAGCTCCTTTTCCCTGAACCGTCCACCAAGCAGATTGATATAAACCGGATAGCCGACAATGACATCAGCTTCCTCCAGCGCCTTAAGAGCCTCTCCTGTCATCATTTCTTCTTTTCCCGGGCCCATTCCTACGATATAAATTCTATTTTTCATCAAAAGACACGCTCCATCTTCGTTTTACAATCGCTGCTGTAATTCCATCCTCTGCCTGCTTTCCCGTGATGAGTATCCCATCCGGACCGCTAAACCGTAAGGCTGCCCGTTCACAGACATTATCAACACCCACCTGACTTTTCACGAACTCCGATGCATGGAAGGTTCCTTCCACCTGCTGTAGTTCTTCCGCGGAATAGGTAACAAAGGGAATTCCATAATGGCTGCTCATCCAGAGAATTCCTTCCTCGTCCTTTTTCCGGTCAATCGAGGCGAAAGCTGCCACCTGCTCCATGGAAATGCCGCTTTCCTTAAGAGCTCTGTTCACAAAATGGTCGATCTGCTCTGCCGCCTTTCCCCTCTTACAACCGATTCCGATGACATACTCCTTCGGACGCAGGGTAAGAAGACGTCCCTGCCCATAGGAAGCCGGGGCAACTAAAACATCGACAGGAAACTCTGTAACACCAGGAATTCCGGCAGACGATTCTGAAAAGGCAACCGGAGCATCTGTAATCGATTCTACTGACACAACCGGAACATCTTCAGTTGATTCTGCCGACACAGCCGGAACATCTTCTGAAACTTCTGTCGGCATAACCGGGACATCTGTATGTAATTCTGCCGAACAGGGAACAATCCGGATCCCTTCCGGAACATTACCTTCTCTCGGAACCTTTCTTCCTCCCGTGCTCCCCGCTTCTCCTTCTTGCAAATGCCCTTCTTCCACTGCCATCGTCACTTCTTCTCCTGCCAGAATGCGGGAAGACACCTTGGCAATGCCATCCTTATTTACGATGTGCAGTGCATTCCGTCTGGCAAACAGATCGACCGCAAAGCAGTGATTCAAGTCGGTTGCCGTTGTAATGACCGGGGTACTTCCCATGCGCTCTGCAAGGGAAACCGCCAGTTCGTTGGCTCCTCCCACATGCCCTGCCAGAACGGGAATCACAAAGCGTCCCTGTTCATCCATTACAAGCACCGGCACATCATTTAATTTATCCGTAAGAAACGGAGCGATGGCCCGGACCGCTATTCCACAGGCTCCGATAAAAAGAAGGCTTCTGCGCTTCTTCATCTGCTCACCGGTCCATTCCGTAAGTGGCTGTTCCACATAAGAGAGTCCGCTTTCTACAAGGTCCTTTTCTGCAAGATTCTTTTCTGTAAGTTTTCTTTCTGTCAAACTCTTTTCCGCATGGGAACACTTCGTATAAAGGCAGAGATCCTCCTCTGTCTTCCCTGAAAATGCCTTTTTGATTTTTAAGGACAGTTCGATTCCTTTTAGCGTAAAGCTGATAATACTTACCTTCATTCTTGTGTTTCCTTTGCTTTCCGGAATTCCGTCGAAAAATCCGGCGCATAGAGTCTGGACTTCCGGTAATGCTGATGCGCGATTGCATCCCCGACAAGCACCAGTGCTGTCTTATAGATTCCATGCTCCTTTGCAACAGCCGGTAAGGTTTCCACCGTACAGACATAAGCCTGCTCTTCCGGCCAGGTTGCCTTATAGACAAGGGCTGCCGGTGTCTCTCTCCGGTATCCGCCTTTTATCAATCGCCTGCTTAGTTCTTCCAGCATTCCGGCACTTAAGTAAATCGCCATGGAGGCCTGATGCGTGGCAAGCCCTTCGATCTGTTCCTTTTCCGGCACGCCTGTCCTTCCTTCCATCCGGGTAATAATCAGTGTCTGGGAAATATCCGGCAGGGTATATTCGAGATTCAACGATGCTGCCGCTCCGAAGCAGGCACTTACGCCCGGACAGCTCTCATAGGCAATTCCCTTTTCCTCCAGTGCATCCATCTGTTCCCGCACTGCCCCGTAAATGCTGGGATCCCCGGTATGCAGCCGTACAATCACTTTTCCATCTTTTTCTGCCTCTTCCATAATCGCAAGGACCTCCGGAAGCGTCAGCCTGGCACTGTTATGAATTTCACAATCCTTTTTTGCATATTGTAAAAGCTCCGGATTCACAAGAGAACCTGCATAGATAATCACATCTGCTTTTTCCAAAAGATGCATGCCCCGTACCGTAATTAAATCTGCTGCTCCTGTTCCTGCGCCAACAAAGTAAACCATTCTTCCACTCCCTCACTCTTTGCCAGTTCTCCGAATTCGTTCGCGTACATGAGACATTCGACCTGCATCTTTCCCCCGGCACGCTTATTCAGATAATAAAAAATCCGCTCCATTGCTGCCTCCATGACCGGTACTCTTTTGCCGCATGAATCGAGGATTCTTACAGCTTCTTCGGTTGTGACACAGGTTAAGATCTGCTGTGCCACCGGAAGCTCTACGCCAATCTTTACCGCAAAAGCAGTCAACAGCTCCATCCGGCAGTCCCCTTCCCTGGAATGGGTGTTCATGATGCCGCCCGCTACCTTAATCAGCTTTCCAATATGGCCGGTAAGAAGCATCCTCTGAAAGCCAAGCTCCACCGCCATGTCAATTGTCTGTCCGATAAAATTACTGCATTTTACACTCCGGTTAAGGTCATAGTGATAGACCTTTTTCATATAATCCAGTCCATAATTTCCGGGAGAAACCGCCACGTAATCATACCCCTGTGCTTTCCGCTGGTTGAGCTCGACACGGATGGTATCCAATATTGCCTGATTGCTCATCGGCTCTACAATTCCGCTGGTTCCCAGAATGGAAATACCGCCGACAATGCCAAGGCGGGGATTAAAGGTCTGCTGTGCAAGCTCCTCTCCTCCCGGCACGGAAATCTCGACCTGCAGGATTCCCTGATAATCCAGGAGGTGGCATACCTCCAGTACTTCCTTCGTAATCATTTCCCGCGGCACATGATTGATTGCAGCATTTCCTACCGGCTGGTCGAGTCCCGGCTTTGTCACTCTCCCGACGCCCGTTCCACCGTCAATAAGAATCTCTGCCTGTGTCCTTTTTTCGCCGGAATCCGGTTGTTCTTCCGGAAGCGTTACCCTGGCAACAATCCGGGAACCGGTTGTGACATCGGGATCGTCCCCGCCATCCTTTATGACTGCACAGGTAACGGCACACTCTTTCCTCTGAATATCGGTAATCTGTGCGGTGTAAGGAATTCCTTTGGGCGTTTCGATCGTGATTTCTGTTTTTTCCATTCCGGAAAGAAGCATATAGGCAGCCGCCTTGGCAGCGGCTGCGGCACAGCTTCCTGTCGTAAAACCGTATCTCATCTCTTTGTCCTTAATCTATCCTCTATACTTTGGTTTGTTTCTGTCATCTGTCAACCATATTTCAACCTATATGAATCCTTTATTATATAGCAACAATTCAGCCAATCCTTTCATGATCTGTTTCTTGTGAGTTCATAGATCAATGCGTTGCAGATTGCTGCGGCTACATTGCTGCCGCCCTTTCTGCCCCGGTTAATAATAAAAGGAACATCGGTCTGCAAAATGAGTTCCTTGGCCGCTTCCACATTCACGAATCCGACCGGAACACCGATCACAAACGCCGGACGCCAGTCACTGCCCTGCATCATTTCATAGATCTGAATGAGCGCTGTCGGTGCATTTCCTACGGCAAAGATCACCGGCTTTTGAATCTTCGCTGCTATTTCCATGCTGACAGCCGCGCGCGTTGTTCCGCGCTCCCTGGCAAGTTTTGCAACGGTTTCATCTGCCATATAACAATGTACCTCTCCACCCAGTCCGGCCAGTGACCTCTTATTAATTCCGGAGAGCGCCATATTCGTATCCGTTACAATATCGGCTCCTTTCTTCAGAAGCTCCCTGGCAATCCCTACTGCTCCCTCCGAAAAGGTCAGGGTATCCGTATATTCAAAGTCTGCGGTCGTATGAATGACTCTTTTCGTAATCATTTCCTGCTCTTTGGGCAGCACAATTCCGCGCTTCTTAAGCTCCCCATCGATGATCTCAAAGCTTCTTTGTTCAATCTGTTCCGGTAATAAATGTTCAATCACGGTTTTAAACACTCCTTTATTGCTTCCAGTAATTGCAGATTTTCTTCATGACGCTTCACGGCAATGCGGTAATACCCCTGGGACAGTCCTTCAAAATTCGAGCAGTCACGGATCAGAATTCCCCGCCGCAGCAATTTCTCATACAGATTTTCCTCACAGTAAAACAAAAGAAAGTTCGCTTCTCCTTGCAATATCCGGATCCCCATTTGTTGTAGTTCCTCTGTAAGAAACTGCCGCTCCTTTTTCACATAGCGGACGGTCTCTGTAAGGTAAGCTTCGTTTTCCAAAGAAAGGCATGCCTGTCCTGCCTTCTGGGCAAAAACCGACAGATTCCACTCCGGAAGCTGCTCCCGGATCCTTATAAGTAGCTCTTCTGTGCTGCCAACCAGATAGCCAAGCCGTACTCCCGGAATAGCGAAACTTTTCGTAAAGGCCCGCAGCAAAAGCAGCCGGTCCTCTTTCCCGATTTCAGAAAGCATGGTATCCTGCCCTTCACAGAATTCGATAAAGCATTCATCCAGTAACAGAAAGGTATTGGTTTTCCTGCATTTTTCCAAAAGCTGTTTCAGATACTCCTTCGAAGTAAGCACTCCGGTCGGATTGTTGGGATTTGCCAGAATAAGAAGCTCCGGTCTTTCCTGTTCCAAAACAGTAAATAATTCCTCTGTTAATAAAAACCCGTTCTCTTCCTTTAGCATAAGTGGAATCACTTTGCTTCCTGCTGCTTTCGCCGCATGCTGATAGCCATAAAAGGAAGGAGAAGGGATCATGATTTTCGTTGGATGCAGGGCATGCACAACCGCCATCAGAAGCTCCGAAGCTCCGTTTCCGAAAAGCAGCTTCTCTTCCGGAACAGCAAGCTTCTCTGCAAGGCTTTCCTTCAGTGCCAACGCCTCCATATCCGGATATTCCTGCACGCTGCAGACTGCTTCATGCAACGCCGCTTCGACTCCGTCCGGCATTCCAAGCGGATTTACATTGACCGAGAAATCAAGCCGGACCTGATTCCGGTAGATGTCTCCACCGTGTATTGCTTTGTTTTTCATCGTGTCTTTCCGGCTCCTTTCTAGCTTATCCAAAGTAGAAATGCAATTCCCATCATCCCTATACACAAAAGCTCACAAAGCCATGCGGTAAGATACATAAGTTGATTGATCCGTTTGATATCCTCGAATTCCACCTTCCGCACCGCATCTCCGATATAGGGTTTTTTCACCACTTTACCAAAATAACTGGCATCTCCGGCAAGCCGGATTCCAAGTGCTCCCGCGCATGCCGATTCTGTCTGTGCCGAATTCGGACTGGCATGGTTCCTACGGTCCCTCCTGTGAATCCCAAACGCCCTTTTTCCGTCATATGCACTTCCACCGACAAAAGCGGAAAGAATCATCAGATAAGCACTGATTCTGGCAGGAAAAAAATTCACCACATCATCCAGCTTCGCTGCAGCCCTTCCAAAATAGAGATAACGGTCATTCTTATAGCCAACCATGGAATCCATCGTATTTACAGCCTTATAAAAGAAGCCCAGTACCGGTCCTCCCAATGCCAGATACAGCATCGGTGCAATCACCCCATCCGAGGTGTTCTCCGCTACCGTTTCAATCGCCGCCCTGGCGACTCCTGTCTCATCGAGTACGTCCGTATCTCTTCCGACAATCATGGATACCGCCTTTCTTGCCGCCGGAAGATCTCCCCTCTTTAAGCAGGCATAGACCTTCATGCTCTCAACCTTCAGACATTTCGCTGCCAGAATCTGATACGTCATGATGGTTTCCAGCACCAGACCTATATAAGGATGCAGGGCATAACCGCCAAGCAAAAGAGCTGCGGTTACCACGGTTACGCTAAGAAGCACCAGTACAACCAGCACAATTCCTCTATGAAATTCTCTACGATCATTTCTTTCGCTTTCTTCCGGATTCCCCAGTAATTTCCGGTCAAGTGCCGCGATCAGATTGCCGATCAGCCGGATCGGATGCGGCAGCCAGTAGGGATCCCCCAGCAGAAGATCCAGAAGGAAACCCAGAAAGAACGCTGTCATATGATATTTCAGCATGGTATTCTCCCCATATGATATATTCGATCATACATAACTATTCAGTACCTTCACAGTTACAATGCAAAATTCATTTAAGATCAGCTTCACCTATGGAATTTTGCACTCTCAAATCATGTTCTTATGCCTTCAGCGGTAAATGCTTCAAGCTGTACCGCATAATTACAATCATTCATTATGTCTATGTAGTTTACATAACCAATTTACATAACCAATTTACATAACTAATTTACATAACTTATCCATATATATCTCCCCGGATGACTGCCCGACGGTTACTTGGCAGCGGTAACCTTCTCCGTTTCCAATCTGAAAATCGAAGTACTCACCATCCGTAAAGCTGCTGCACACTGCCATTATCGTTCCCCCGTGAACCACGGCAGCAATTCTCAGATTCTCATCCCTGTTTTTCTGCTTTGCTGCATTTTGCTGTTTTTCTGTATTCTCCAGCTTCTCTAACTTCTTCTGATTGTCTGTATTCTTCTGATTCTTCACATTCCTGTCATTTTCTGCATTTTTATCTTCTGCATTTTTGTCTTCTTCATTTCTACCTATAACCCCGGCAATTGCAATCCGGAGCATCTCTTCAAATCCCTGCCTGCACCGTACAATAAAGTCCTCCCGGCTTTCTCCTTCCGGAAAAGGGATTGTTCCGTTGCTGTCAATCCAGACCTGATACCGGACATCTCCCTGCAGGTCCTGATAATTCTTTCCTTCAAAGAGTCCGAAGTCCATCTCCCGGAATTCCGGAATCACATGCTGCTCACAGTCCCGAAACAAAAGCTCCGCTGTTTCCCGGCACCGTTCCATAGGACTGACAAATAAGGCTTGTAAGGATGCCGGATCAGGATAGATGCCCTGCCTTTGAAAAGCCTTTAATTCCTCCCGTCCTTCTTCACTTAACGGTTCCTCCGTCCTCCCCAGATACCGGTGCTCACGATTGGCATTCGTTGCTCCGTGCCGGATCAGATAAACTTCTATTTGATTCTCTGACCGATTCCGCATAATACACGCACCACCTCATCTGCTTTTTGTGCAAGCCGGATCAGAATTCTTCCGGTCTGCTCCCGATAGGTTCTTTCAAACGCATCCACCGGAACGATTCCGTTTCCGATTTCATCACAAATCAGAATAACCTCCGGATGCTTCTCCACAAACTCCATCACATCCGCTTCCAGTTCCTCCGGGGTTCTTTTTCCTGCCAGTTCCTTCTTCACAACATGATGGAAGTGATTGATAATCATCGTCTTTTTTTCACCGCCTGCTTTTTTCCAGGCTTCCTGTATCTGTCCCTCTTCCGGAAGTACCCCATCAAAGATAATACTCTTCCCGTTTCCTTCCTCTTGCAGGACATAATGTAATTTTCCCTGTGCCAGACCACCTATGATTAATTTCATGATTTTCCTCTTATATCAACTTACCCACTACTGCCACTACAACCATCACCACTTCTTCACACAGCAGCACAAACCATCCTGCGGTATCCCCGGTAATTCCACCGAGCTCCTTTTTTGTCCGGTGATGGTAATAGGCGAATATCAAAAGCGCCGCAAGTACCGCCGCTCCTCCCGGTAAAGGCGACTGCCACAGCATGAATGCGATACACAGGATTCCCTGTACATAAAGGGAGGCTTTCACAATCCGCTTCTGTGCCCTGCTAGCAAACAGGTAAAGCAGGCCATCACTTTTCGCGGAGCGGAAGGTAACCACTGCAATGCCGCTTAATACTCTCGACAACACAAATCCGGCACAGACAATCCAAAGTCCGCTTTCCTTTTTAATCTCTGAGAACGCGCCCAGATAAATCAGGCCGTAAAGTGCCAGCATAATCACCGAAAACGCTCCAATATGGGAATCCTTCAGTATTTCCAGCTTCTTCTCCTTCGGCTGGTACGAGTGGAACGCGTCCATCGTATCCATGAAGCCATCCACATGAAAACCGCCGGTAATGAGCAGAGGAATGGCTGCCCCTCCCATTGTATAGCAAAGCATTCCCAGTTCAGCCTGTTTACATAACATAGACCAAAGAACAATGCCAGCTCCGATCACCGCCCCAATCCATGGAAAAAAGCATAACATATATTTCATGTCTTCCTCTTTCCACTCAAACTGCGGCATCGGAATCCCCGAATACATGGAAAAAGAAATGACAAGAGCTTTTAACAGTTTCATAATAACGTTCCTTTCCAGACAACCGGAATACCGGCCACAACTTCAATCACGGTATCGGCCATGGCAGCCAGCCTTTCATTGACCTGCCCCATCGCCTCGATATATTCCGCGGTCGTTTCTTCGTAGGAAATGCCATCCTCAAACACATTATTTGTCACGATAAGAAAGTGGGCAAGCTGGCGGTTCAGCGCTTCTATTCCATCAAGAATCTGTGCGGTCACCTCATCCCTTAACCGGATTTTATTTTTTGCAAACATTTCATTTGCAACCAGATTGGACATACATTCCAGGAGTGCCGTATCCCGTATGAACGATACGGAATTTTCCGGCCGATTGATCGTCACAGCTTCCTCCTGAAATTGATTGGACGGCTTTGCAATTCTCTGCGCTGCTTTTGTAAGATCCCTTGACTGCTCAATCGTCGTAAAGCCTTTCCCGGCACGGAGCCTTTGATGACGTCTGATTTTGGCAAGGCTTTCTTCCCCAAACGGCTGCATGGTCGCAATATAATATTTTGTTTCTGCCTGCGTGGACAGACGCATCAGATATTCTTCCGCAAAGGCGGACTTTCCGCTTCCGCTGCCACCTGTGACTAAAACTACCATAATCCTTATCCTTTTCCCTGTTCTTTTGCTTTCCGGTAATTTTACATTATGTAAACCTCTTATATGCTGAAATCTGCATCCCGGAAAAGGTGGTTCCGGTCTCATACAACTGCAGCGCCATATCCAGCAGTGCAAAGAGCATGACCGCTCCCGTTCCTTCTCCCAGTGCCATTTTCCCATCGATCACCGGCTCCATCTGCAGCTCCTTCATCAGTAACTCTACGGCCGGTTCCTTTCCCTTGTGTGAGGGGAGCAGATACTCCTTGGTCCCCGGAAAAAGGCGTTCTGCAACGAGGGCTGCCACCATACTGATCACCCCGTCTAAGACGATGGGAAGGTGAAAGAGCGCACCTCCCACGCACATTCCAACCAATCCTGCAATATCAAAGCCGCCGACCGTGCTTAAGACCGTGAACGGATCTGCCGCATACAAATCATAGCTCCGGATTGCCTCTGCAATCAACTGCTGCTTCCGTAAGAGCCCTTCTTCACTTAACCCGGCTCCCTTTCCGGTGACAAGTATGGGATCACACCGCAGCACTGCGGCTGCCACAGCACTGCTTGTTGTTGTATTTCCAATTCCCATTTCCCCGGTTGCCAGAAGCGTATAGCCATCCCTCTTACATTCCTGTACCAGCTTTATGCCTGTCGCAATGGCTTTCACGGTCTCTTCTTCCGTCATGGCAGGCTCCCTCCGGAAATTCCGCGTTCCGCACCGAAGCTTCTCATTCCGTACTCCCGGAATGGAACCCTTGTGGCTCATCCCAATATCTATCGGAATTGTCACAGCTCCGGCCTTTGCACTCATCTTCCCGATCGAAGAAGCGTTTCGCCCCATAGCCTGCACAACTGCTGTGGTCACTTCCTGTCCGCTCTGGCTTATCCCTTCTTCCACAATCCCGTTATCGGCGCAGAAGATCAGTACTGCCTTTTTTGAAAGGTCAAGTACCTCCGTTCCAAGGATCGCTCCGATCTGTGCAGTAAGTGCTTCAAACCGTCCCATACCGTCTAACGGTTTGGCAACATGATCCCAGTTCTTCTGCACCTTCTTACGCATCTGTTCCTCCGGTGCTTCTATTTTAATCTGCTTTAGTTCCTCCCTGGTATAATCCTTAAATACCGGCATCCCGAAGCATTCCATAAACTTCCTCCATATTTAAGTAAAGCCGTAAGGTATCTGCCAGCTTGTCATACTGCTTTTCCTTAAAGCTCTGATAGTCCTCCATCTGACCATCCTGCAGGGAAACGCCCTTTTTCTTTGCAAGAGCCTGTACAGTCTCCCCTGCAATCTGTGCCTGATCGAACAGTCCGTGCACATAGGAACCGTAAACATTCGGATTTGCTCCTGTCTGGATCACCGGCTGGTTTTCCGGCAAAGCCTCGCCTGCCTCTTCTTTCGGCAATGTCTTTCCCATATGAATTTCGTAGCCCCGGAAAGCCTTTCCGGACATCCCCTGTAACGGTCCTTCTATCTGTCCTACGCTGCCTTCTGTCTGGCAGCGCCGCTTCTCCTTCTGTAAGACGGTCGTTACAGATAACAATTCCATTCCCCTGATAGAGCCGCCCTCTTCCACACCATCGGGATCTGCTATGGTTTCTCCTAACATCTGATAGCCTCCGCAGATTCCGAATACCGGGATCTCTCCTGCTAATCTTTTCACCGCAGCTTCCAGACCGTTCTGCCGCATCCATTTGAGATCCCCCATCGTATTTTTGCTGCCCGGAAGAAAAATGAGATCCGGATGATGCAGCTCACTGATCGAGGTCACATAACGCACCGTCACCTCCGGAAACTGCTCGAAAACATTGAAATCCGTAAAGTTGGATATTCTCGGGTAATGAATGACCGCAATATCAATCAGCCCTTCCTTTTTACGATCAAAACGTCCGGTAAGACTATCCTCATCTTCAAGCGCAAGCTCCATATAAGGAACCACTCCCGTAACCGGAACACCACCTTTTTCTTCCAACATCGTAATTCCCGGGTCAAGAATCGACTTATCTCCCCGGAATTTATTAATGATAAGCCCTTTTATGCGGTTACGCTCTTCAGGCTCTAAAAGTTCTACTGTGCCGTAAAGCTGGGCGAACACACCGCCCCTGTCAATATCTCCGACTAAAAGCACCGGCGCATCGACTAGCTCTGCAAGTCCCATATTTACAATATCGTCTGCTTTCAGATTAAGCTCTACGGGACTCCCTGCTCCCTCTATAACGATTATGTCGTATTTGCTCGCAAGAGCGTTATAAGCTGACATTATATCAGGAATAAGCTCCTTTTTGTGGCGAAAGTAATCTGCCGCGCGCATATTTCCGCGCACTCTGCCGTTTACTATCACCTGTGAGCCGACATCTGTTGTGGGTTTCAGCAGAATGGGATTCATGAGCGCTGACGGCTCAATTCCTGCCGCTTCTGCCTGCAAAGCCTGTGCTCTGCCTATTTCATATCCGTCCGGAGTAATGAACGAATTCAGCGCCATATTCTGTGATTTGAAGGGTGCGACCGAATAACCGTCCTGCCGCAGGATCCTGCATAGTGCAGCCGTAAGAAAGCTTTTTCCTACATTGGACATAGTTCCTTGAAGCATTATGTTTTTAGCCATTTAAGCACCTCCCGAGCGCTATGATAAGCTGTACATTTTCCTCATGCGTCCTTACAGCGATACGATAAAAACCTTTAGACAATCCTCTGAAATTTTCACAGTCACGAATAAGAATGTTCTCAGCGAGCATTCTTTCAAAAAGATCTGCGGCACTGTGAAAAAGCAGGAAGTTCGCCGCAGAATCAAAAACTTTAAGTCCAAGAGAATCCAATTCGCCGATAAGAAAATGTCGTTCAATTGTTACATATTCTTTCGTTCTGCAAACGTATCCCGTTTCATTGAGAGCCGCTGTACCTGCCGCTTGAGCAAGCGTAGAAACGCTCCAGAACTGACCGCTGTTCCGTATCTTTTCAGCCGCTTTTGTACTGCCGCAAACAACGTAACCAAGGCGAATTCCCGGCATTGCATACAGTTTGGTAAAGGCGTTGAGAACAATGCAGCTATTATTGAGATGATTTTTAAGGCTGTATTTTTCGGATTCATTGGCGAATCCAAGAAAACACTCGTCACATATCAACAAAATACCGCTATTTTTACATTTCAAAGCAAGTTTTTTAAGTATTTCGGGCTGAATTAACTGCCCTGTAGGATTATTCGGAGTACACACAAAGCATATATCAAATGTACTGTTGAGCTGTCCGATCATGCTTTCGGTGATCTGAAATGAATTATCTTCCGTAAGGACTTGCTCACATATTTCGCAGTTTACTTCCGAAAGTGCGGCATTATATTCACTGAATGACGGAACAAATATCAATGCTTTTTTCGGAGCAAAGGCGCGAACAATGCGAAAAATAAGGTCGTCCGCACCATTTCCGCATACTATATTTTCTGCATTCGTTTTCTCACGTTCAGCTATATTTTGACAGAGTTCTGTGCAGTACGGATCAGGGTAATTATAAATGCTGTCAACCGAGTCTATTATGGCTCTTTTCACGCTGTCAGGTGTTCCGAGAGGATTGATATTCGCTGAAAAGTCAAGAATATTCTCATACCCGAAAATGTTCCCTCCATGCTGTTGTGTCATATGAACCCTCCAAAAATAAAGAATCTTGCAATAGCTGATATTATCAGCATAAGCGCCGACGCTCCGTACATAAGCTTGTTGGCAAGGCGTATATCATCGGCTTCAATCGCTCTGTCGTCATTGCCTATATATTGCTTTTTATGAAGCTTTCCAAAGTACCACGCGTCCCCTGCAAGACGTAAATGCAATGCTCCGGCACAGGCTGATTCTGTCTGCGCTGAATTCGGACTTGCGTGGTTTCTCCTGTCACGCTTCCATATACGATATGCATTGCGTCCATCAAGTCCGAAAATAGGTGCAGACACTATCATTAGAAGGGCTGTCAGCCTTGACGGTACGTAATTCAGCACATCATCAAGCTTTGCCGCAAATCTGCCTATATCAGCATATTTTTCGTCTTTGTATCCGATCATTGAGTCCATGGTATTAACAGACTTATAGAAAAACGCTCCGACAGCGCCTCCTATCCCCATATAAAAAAGCGGAGCTGTTACACCATCTGAAGTGTTTTCTGCAACTGTTTCAACTGCCGCTCGGATTATTCCGTCTCGGTCAAGCACTTCTGTATCGCGTCCAACTATCATGGACACCGCCTTGCGTGCAGCTTCGGTGTCTCCTTTTTCTGCCGTATGGCACACTTTCATGCTTTCATTGCAGAGACACTTGGCGGCGAGCATATAGCAGCAGAGTATCGCTTCCACAGCGACACCAAGAATCGGGTGAACGCGATAGCATACAAGCAGCACCGCAAGCGGTACGGCGGTTGAAATTATCACAACGGTCAGTGCAAGCAATGCTCCTCCCAAGCGAAGATTTTTCATGCGTTTACGGACAATATTCTCAAGTGTGCTGATAAGCCTGCCGATATACCTGATAGGATGTGGTATATTGTACGGATCTCCGACAGCACAATCAAGCAGAAATCCGAGTATTATCGGCAATATTGGTAGCAAGTGTTTCATAATACCTCTGTATTGTAAAGTTCCGAGCCGTCCCATTCACAGATATAACCGTGACCGTTTTCACAATGCCAGTCAAAATAGCTTT
>OLSQ01001419.1_pt1 | contig 19850 bp, 14 predicted proteins | sample 1672561 | NCBI WGS metagenome assembly OLSQ01 (sample SAMEA3136699, study PRJEB25190) | human gut metagenome | biome: human gut; feature: human-associated habitat; material: faeces | place: Austria | collected 2013 | reverse complement strand
CGGCTCCGACCTGCGCATCCGCGTGAAGCTCACCCTCGACGAAATCGCCAACGGAGCCACCAAGAATCTGAAGATCCCCACCTACGTCGAGTGCGAATACTGCAAGGGCACCGGCGCCAAGGACGGCACGGCCTTCGCCACCTGCCAGCACTGCCAGGGCACAGGATCGATCATCGAGCAGGTACAGTCGCTCTTCGGCATGCAGCGCGAGCGCGTCACCTGCCCCACGTGCGAGGGTTCGGGCAAGGTCATCACCGAGCAGTGCACACACTGCCGCGGCGAGGGCATCGTGCGCAAGGACGAGCAGGTATCGTTCACCATACCGGCCGGCGTGTCCGACGGCATGACACTCACCGTCAAAGGCAAGGGCAACGCACCGCGCCACGGCGGCGTGCGCGGCAATCTGCTCGTGGTGATCGAAGAAATCAAGCACCCCGAACTGATACGCGACGGCAACGACGTGATCTACAATCTGATGCTCGACCTGCCGACCGCCATCCTCGGCGGTTCGGTCGAAGTGCCCACCATCGGCGGACGTGCCCGACTGAAAATCGCTCCCGGCACTCAGCCCGGCAAGGTCCTGCGCATGCGCGGCAAGGGTCTGCCGTCGCCCGATCACTCGGGTGTGCGCGGCGACGAACTCGTCAACGTCATGGTCTACATCCCCGAGAAGCTGTCGGAAGCCGAAAAGAGCGCTATCGAGAGCCTGCGCAACTCGCCCAACGTCACTCCGGGCGAGGAAGAGAAGCGCCGGATATTCTCGAAACTCAAGCACATATTCGAATAAACGCAGGCCATTTAAGACCCTACACCGACCATGCAGACCGATACGGCACCGAAACGCATCCTCGTCACCGGCGCCACAGGCCGCTCCGGCCGGGTGTTCCTGACACAGCTCGCCGCCCTCTCCGAGGCCCGCGGCGGGCTGCCATTTTCAGTGACACTTATCGTCCGCGATCCCGCCCGCGTGCCGGTCAAGGTCCCCGGAGTCGAAATCATTAAAGGCGACCTTGAGGATGTCAACTTCCTGCAGCAGGCCGTACGCGGCCACGACACCCTGCTCCACATAGCCGGTATCCACCTGTCAGGGCCACTGGTGGAAGCCGCCATGGCCGCACACGACGGTCCGCGATGGCTCATTCTGGTGCATACGTCGGGCATCTACTCGCGGTTCAAGGCTGCCGGCGAATACTACCGCATGGTCGAGGCCGACATCGCCGACACCACCGCCGGCTCCCGCTGCGACATCACACTGCTGCGGCCGACGATGATCTACGGCGCGCAGAACGACGGCACGATGAGCGTGTTCATCCGCCTGGTGGACCGCCTGCGCCTTTTCCCGCTCATAGGCGACGGCCGCACGCCGATCCGCCCCGTGCGCGACTCCGACCTGGGCCGCGCCTACCTGAAGGTGCTTCAGCACCACGCCGTCACCCGCGGCAAGGTCTATGATCTGAGCGGAGGCGAGACAATCGAATTCATCGACATATTCCGCACCATCAGCCGCAAGCTGGGCAAGCGCACATGGTTCATTCCCGTGCCGCCCCGGCTCGCCTACGCCGCAGCCGTGGCGCTGTGGGCTGTGACACTGCGGCGCATCGACCTGCGTGAGCGCGTCCAGCGCATGACCGAGGCCCGTACCTACTCCAACGCCCGCGCCGTCGAGGACTTCGGCTACGATCCCGTCGACTTCGACACCGGCATCACTCCCGAAATCGCCGAATATCTCCGCCGTCGCAACCGCTGACGTACCCGGTTTACGATGTGGCGATGAAAAATATCGAAATTTTTGGAAAGGGACTTTGAAAGGAACGGGGAATTTTGTAATTTTGTAGGCTAAACCAACGGAAACAAATAAAATACTGAATATATGCGCTTCAACATCCCCTGCAAAGTTTTTGCAAACGCCGTTTCGGCTGTAAGCAAGGTGATTAACCCGAAAAACGCACTGTCGATCCTCGACAATTTCCTGATCGAGCTCAAGGGCGATGAACTGATCATCACGGGCGCCGACATGGAGAATTCGCTCACGGCGCGCGTCGCAGTGACCGACGCCGAAGGCGGCCGCCGCTTCTGCATCGCCGCACGCCGTCTGGTCGAGCTGCTCAAGGCACTCCCCGACCAGGGACTGACCGTGACCGTCAACGACGACACCCTCGAGGTCGAAATCAAATACGCCGGAGGCGAGTACAATCTCAACGCCCTCGACGGAGCCGAATACCCCGATTTCGCCCCTACGGAGGACGAAGGCGAGCCGATCGAGTTCGACATCGAATCATCGGCCCTGCTCAAGGGTCTCGAATACACCATCTTCGCAGTGGGCGACGACGACTACCGTCCGATGATGAAAGGCGTGTACCTCGACCTTAAGGACGACCGCGTGGTGTTCGCAGCCACCGACACACACAAGCTCGTGCGCTACACCGATTCGCGTCAGGCACCCGGTGTGACCGGATCCTGCATCATCCCTGTAAAACCGGCCACTGTTATCCGCAACACCTTCACACGCGATACGACCCTGCACGTGTCGATGACCCGTAAGAGCGCCGTGATCGGCAACGGCGAATACACGTTCAAATGCAGCTTCCTGAACGGCCGCTTCCCCGACTACAACCGCGTGATTCCGCAGTCGTCGCCCTACCGCATGTCGGTCGACCGCCAGTCGATGCTGGCCGCCGTCCGCCGCGTGGGCGTGTTCGTCGATCCCGGCTACGGCCTGGAAAAATTCAAGGTCACTCCCGAACGCGTGCTTATCAAGAGCGAGGACAACAGCATGTGTACCTGCGCACGCGAGACAGTGGCATGCAGCTACAACGGCCCCGAGATGGTGATCGGCTTCAGCGCGCCGTTCCTGATCGATTTCATGACCGTGCTTCCCACCGACGAAATCTACATCGACCTGAGCGACCCGTCGCGCGCCGGCGTGTTCTGCCCCAGCGAAAACCCCGAAGGCACCGAACTGGTGATGCTGCTCATGCCGATGAACGTAGATAAATTCTGATAACTCCCTGCCCGGGCATTTACGCCCGGGCATCCGCCCCAGCCAATACACAAGAACCGATGAAACTCAACCTCCGCCGCCCGATAGTGTTCTTCGATCTGGAGACCACGGGCGTCAACATACTCAAGGACCGCATCGTGGAGATCTCGCTGGTGAAAATCCTCCCCGGCAAGGAAGACGAGCCGATCGTCAAGACGCGCCGCATCAATCCGGAGATGCCCATTCCGGCCGAAGCCACGGCCATCCACCACATCACCGACGCCGACGTGGCCGATGCTCCCACCTTCCGCCAGGTAGCCCACTCGCTGGCCCAGCAGATGCAGGGCTGCGACATCGCCGGCTTCAACTCCAACCGATTCGACGTGCCGCTGCTCGACGAGGAATTCCACCGCGCCGGAGTCGACTTCGATTTCCACCGCGCCCAGTTCGTCGACGTGCAGACCATCTTCCACAAGATGGAACCGCGCAACCTGACCGCCGCCTACCGCTTCTACTGCGGCAAGGAACTCGAAGGCGCTCACGGCGCCACAGCCGACACAATGGCCACCTACGAGGTGTTCCTGGCTCAGCTCGAGCGCTACGACGAGCTCTCTGGCGAAGTGACGGAGCTGGCCAAGTTCTCGTCGCAGAACGACAATGTTGACCTGGCCGGCCGCATTGTGCGCGATGCCCGTGGCCGCGAAGTCATCAACTTCGGCAAGTACAAGGGCCAGCCCGTGGCCGAAGTGCTCGCCAAGGACCCCGGCTACTACAGCTGGATACAGCAGGGCGACTTCGCCGGCGACACCAAACGCGTGTTTACACGCATCAAACTCGAACAGGGAAAGATCAAATGAGCAAAATGACCGAGCCGCTCGCAGGCAAGCATATCGTACTAGGCGTGACCGGTGGCATCGCCGCCTACAAGTCGGCCGTGCTGACGCGCCTGCTCGTGAAAGCCGGTGCCGAGGTACAGGTCGTCATGACGCCGTCGGCGCGCGAATTCATCACACCACTGACGCTCGCCACTCTGAGCGGCAAAGGCGTGATAACCGAATTCTTCACCGCCAACACCGGCGAGTGGCACTCGCACGTGTCGCTCGGCCTGTGGGCCGACGCCATGGTTGTGGCGCCCGCCACAGCCTCGACCATCGCAAAGATGGCCAACGGAGTAGCCGACAACATGCTCGTCACGAGCTATCTGTCGTGTCGCGCGCAGGTGTTCGTGGCTCCCGCCATGGATCTCGACATGATGGCGCATCCGACCACGGTCAGCAACATCGAGCGCCTCAGGTCCTTCGGCAACATCATCATCGAGCCCGGCGAAGGCGAGCTGGCCAGCCATCTGACGGGCAAAGGCCGCATGGCCGAGCCTGAAGAGATCACGGACGCCCTGCGGACATACTTCTCGCAATCCGGCGACCTCAAGGGACGTCACGTGCTTATCACGGCCGGCCCGACATACGAGAAAATCGATCCGGTACGCTTCATCGGCAACTTCTCGAGCGGCAAGATGGGCTATGCCCTGGCCAACGAGGCCGCACGCCGCGGCGCACGCGTCACCCTGATCAGCGGTCCGGCCGACAGGCTGCCGCTCGACAGCAGCGTGCGGCGCGTGGACGTGACATCGGCCCGCGAGATGCTCGCCGAAGCCGAAAATGCCTGGCCGACAGCCGACATAGCCATTTTGGCTGCCGCCGTGGCCGACTACCGCCCCGCCCGCGAGCTTGACCGCAAGATCAAGCGCGAGACCGACAATGTCGAGTCGCTCGAACTGGTCCAGAACCCCGACATAGCCGCAACCCTCGGTGCATCGAAACGCCCCGGACAGCATCTGGTGGGCTTCGCCCTCGAGACCGACCATCCGCTCGAGCATGGCGCCGACAAGATGCGCCGCAAGAATCTCGACATGATCGTGACCAACTCGCTCGCCGACGAAGGCGCCGGTTTCGCCGTCGACACCAACAAAATATCACTCCTCTTCGCCGACGGCCGCGACCGACTCGACTTCCCCGTGAAGGCAAAGACCGACGTGGCCGCCGACATCATCGACAACATCCTCTCTCTATGAACACACTCAGCCGCATAGCAACCGTCCTGCTCATATCCGCAGCTCCGGCCGGCGCCCTCCGCGCCCAGGAACTCAACTGCGAGGTCGAATTCAACACCGACCAGCTCACCGGCACCAACAAGTCGGTGTTCCAGACCCTCCAGGAGGCTGTCAGCGACTATATGAACACCACCACCTTCACCCCCGCACAGTTCGCTGCCAACGAGAAGATCGACTGCCGCCTCTTCTTCACCATCAAGGAGTACGACGAGGGCGACGGCACCATCAAGGGCGACCTGCAGGTGCAGTCGACCCGTCCGGTCTACAACAGCGCCTACACGACGACGCTGATCAACTTCAAGGACTCCAAGATCGACTTCACCTACCGCGAGGGCGAGCCGCTGAACTATACCGTCAACTCCATGGAAAGCCAGATAACGGCTATACTCAACTACTATGCCTTCCTCATACTGGCGGTAGACTTCGATTCGTTCGCGCCCGGCGGCGGCGAGCCCTTCTGGGAGCGGCTTAAGCAGATCGTGCAGATGGCTCAGTCGTCGGGCGAAGTAGGCTGGAAAGCATTCGAGGACACGAAGAACCGCAGCGCCATACTCACGGCCTACACTGAAGGCAAGGCCGGCGAGGCCATACGCCGCCTTACCTACGATTACCACCGCAACGGACTCGACCAGATGGCCCTGTCGCCCGACAAAGGACGCGCGGCAATCACCCAGTCGCTCGATGCAATCCCGCAGATCTACGAGCTGCAGCCCATGTCGGTGGTGCTGTCTATGTTCAAGGACGCCAAGCTCGCCGAGCTGGTCAATGTCTACTCCAAGGCCCCGGCCAAGGAGCGCACCAAGGTCTACAACATGCTGCAGCCGATCTATCCGGCCGAAGAAAGCCAGCTGATCCAAATCAAAAACGGCCAGGAGAAATGATCACACACCTGAGAATCACCAACTATGCGCTGATCCGCGACATATCGCTCGATCCGGCGGCAGGCTTCAACATCATCACCGGCGAGACCGGCGCAGGCAAATCGATCATCCTCGGCGCGCTCGGGCTGCTTCGCGGCAGCCGCGCCGACATGCGTGCCGTGAAGGATCCCTCCGAAAAGTCAGTGATCGAGGCTGAATTCAGCCTCGACAGCAACACCCGCGACGTACTCGCGCCGATATTCAAAGAGGCCGACATCGACGATGGCGGCGCTACATGCATCATGCGGCGCGAGATTCTGCCGTCGGGACGCTCACGGGCCTTCGTCAACGACACACCCGTCAATCTGACCGTGCTGGGCCATATCGCCGACCGTCTTGTCGACATCCACTCCCAGCACAAGAATCTGCTGCTGGCCGACGCCGCATTCCAGCTGCGCGTGCTCGACAGCCTGGCCGACAACGCAGCCCTGCTCGACGAATACCACAGGACCTACGCCGACTACCGCGCCGCCCTGCACCGCTTCAGCGCCACCCGCACCGCCATCGACCGCACGCGCGCGGATGCCGACTATATCCGATACCAGCTCGACGAAATCAACAGTCTCAACCCTCTCGCAGGCGAGGATCTCGAGCTGCAGCGGCGACGCGACTCGCTCGCGTCAACCGAAGCCGTGGCCTCAGCACTCGCCGACGCGGGCGAATGCCTCGGCTGGGGGGAACCCGCCGCCACCGAACTGCTCGACCGCGCCCTGACTGCCCTGCAATCGATCGCCCACACGTCGGACGAGCTGAGCGCACTCACCGAGCGCCTCGAAAACGCACGCGCCGAAGTCGAGGACATAGCGGCTGCCGTCAGCGGCATCGCATCCGCCGTCGGCGACAGCCCGGCCATGCTCGAGGAAGTCGACCGGCGTCTCGACCGGCTCTCGGCCATGATGGCACGCCACAAGGCCGCATCGGCCGACAAACTCATCGAAGTGCGCAACTCGCTGGCCCGGCGTCTCAATGCACTGGCCGACGCCGACAATATTCTCGGCGAACTCGAAAAGGATGCGCGCCGCCTCAAGAAACAAGCCCTCGGCACCGCCGCCGCACTGTCGGAGCGGCGCACCGCAGCCGCACGCCGCCTGTCGGACGATCTGCGGGCCAAAGCCAGCCCCCTGGGACTCGACAACCTGGCAGTGGACATCAGCGTCACCAGCGGCAAGCTCAACGCCGACGGGACCGACACTGTCGACTTTCTCTTCGCATTCAACAAAAACCAGCAGCCGCAGTCGATCGGATCCACGGCATCGGGCGGCGAGATATCACGCGTAATGCTGGCGCTCAAGTCGATCCTTGCCGGCAAAGTGAACCTGCCCACGATCATCTTCGACGAGATCGACACCGGAGTGTCGGGCGACGTAGCCTCGCGCATGGGCGCGATGATGGCCGAGATAGCCCGCGACATGCAGGTGATCACCATCACCCATCTGCCGGCTGTCGCCGTCAAGGGATCGCGCCACTTCAAGGTGTACAAGCGCGATTCCGAACTCACCACCGAAACATTCATAACCGAGCTCGACGCCGACGGACGCCGCCACGAAATCGCAGCCATGCTCGGCGCAGGAGCCGACGATCCGGCAGCCCTGGCTGCCGCCGACTCAATGCTCGAAAACAAGACCAGATAAATGGAACGAGAAGACTATATCTACGGCCTGCGGGCCATCATCGAGGCCATCCGCGAAGGGCGCCCGATCGACAAACTGTTCATCAAGAAAGATCTCGGCGGCGATCTGGCCTCCGAACTGTTCGCCCTGATGAAGGAGCACCGCATCGTGGCGCAGCGCGTGCCCGTCGAACGCCTCAACCGCATCTGCCGCAAGAACCATCAGGGCGCCATAGCCATGCTCTCGGCCGTGACGTACTATAACCTGGGGCATCTGGTAAGCCAGCTGTTCGAGGACGGCGTACTGCCTTTCATCGTAGTGCTCGACGGCATCACCGACGTGCGCAACTTCGGAGCCATAGCCCGTACGGCCGAATGCTGCGGCGTCAACGCGCTGGTCATCGGCGAGCGCGGATCGGTGTCGGTGGGTGCCGACGCCATCAAGACTTCGGCCGGGGCGCTCCATACACTGCCCGTATGCCGCGAACGTTCCATCGCCTCCGCCGTACGATACCTCAAGGACAGCGGATTCAAAGTAGTGGCCGTTTCCGAGAAAGCCAACGCCAACTACACGATGGCCGACTATACCGGTCCGACAGCCCTGGTGATGGGAGCCGAGGACAAAGGCATATCGCCCGAAGTGATGGCACTGTGCGAGGACCGCGTGTCGATCCCCATGTTCGGTCATATCGGCTCGCTTAACGTCAGCGTGGCAGCCGGTGTGATGATGTACGAAGTCGTGCGCCAGCGGCTCGACTCCGATCTGGAAGTGATCTGACGCCTGATCCTGCCGGGACGGATCAATACTCGACCTTGTCGGGCTTTTCGGCCCAGTCGATAAAAGCCTTCAGAGCCTGCGCCCGCATGAAATGGTCGCAGCGTATCGACCGCTGCTCGCGGGCCAGCTCAAGCTGATCGTATATGAACGAATCGTCGAAGTCGATAGCCTTGGCGTCGGCCTTGGTATTGCCGTAGCATATGCGGTCCACTCCGGCCCAATAAAGAGCGCTCAGGCACATGGGGCACGGCTCGCACGACGAATACACCGTACAGCCGTGCAGTTTGAAGTCACGCTCGGCGGCACAGGCGGCACGGATGGCCGACACCTCGGCGTGGGCCGTAGGATCGCAGGTGGCCGTCACGCGGTTCACGCCGGTGGCGATCACGCGCCCGTCGCGTACGATGACAGCTCCGAACGGACCTCCGCCATTAGCTACGTTCTCGACCGAAAGATCCACGGCCATCTGCATGAAGCGTGCGTCATCGGGAGTGTAATCCTTGAATTCATTTTCAGTATCGGGGCCGAATACGGCGTTTATTTTTTCTGCAGTCATTTCGTTAGCGTGTTTTGGGTGGATGAATTTGTCAGGTATGTATCAATAAAAAGTCCGGAGAATAAACGTCTCCGGACAGCAAATGGTTGAAATCGTCGGAAAAAGCGGAGACGCTGATCAGGTGTCGCAGGTGGTGAGCGCCAGATGTCGCTTGGCATTGCACTCGGTCACCGTGCGGTCGACCACGATGTGTCTGTTGGCCATGGCATCGATGGTAGTCATCTCGTGCGAGACCAGAATGATGGTCGCCCGGGGCGCCATGGAGGCTATCAGTCTGTAGATATGGGCTTCGAAATGCTTGTCGATGTAGCTCAGAGGCTCGTCGAGCACAAGCAGACTGGGCGACGAGACTATGGCTCTGCCAAGCAGCGCGCGCTGCAACTGCCCCCCGGAAAGCCGGCCGATGGGACGGTCGGCAAGATCGGTCATTTCCACGCGGGCGAGAGTGCGCTCAACCAGCTCGCCGACCGGTTCGGCCGGATGCGAGCCAAGCAGCCCCGAAGCGATGACATCCCGGACTGAAATCGGAAATTGCGAGTCGATGCTGTTCTTCTGCGGCAGATATCCGATGGTAGGACGCCCTGACGGGAAATTGACGCATCCTCCCGTAGGCTTCAGCAGCCCGAGGATGATACGCAGCAACGTAGTCTTTCCGCCTCCGTTAGGGCCGGTCACGGCCACAAAGTCGCCGCAATTGACGCGGAAATCGACATGCTCGAGCACGGTGCGGTGCTCGCGGCACATGCCGATGTCGCATAACTCGATCAGAGGCCGGTCAGTGACATTCAGATGAACGTCCACCGGCTCCGGATGATGACAGCAGGTGCCGAAATGGTTCTCAATCCCGTGAAAGTTCATCTACGACCTTATTAAGCTGGTCCTCCCAGTCGTAGCGCGACACATCCACATCGACGAGGCGCACGTTCGTGCCGTCGGCAATAGCGCCGGCCTGCCCCGGATTGCAATATCCGTGATTGAAAAAGACCTTGACATTATGTTCATTGGCTTCATCAATCACTTCGCGCAGAGTCTGAAGAGACACTTCCTTATTATCGTCCGAGACGGAAATCTGCTCGAAACCGTAATCACGGGCAAAATAACTCAGAGTAGGATGCCACACAATGAACGCACGCGTCGCGGCCTGCGCCAGACGTTCGGTATACGACCGGTCGAGTGAATCGAGGTGCTTGTCCAGTGCGAGAAAGCGGCGGTCGTATTCAGCGGCATTGTCCGGATCGACAAGCAGCATCTGGCTGTACATGGCGCGGCTGATCTTGCGCATGTTCTTCACCGACGCCCAATAATGCGGATCCGCAAAATCTTCCGGCTCTGTCTCGCCGCCCAGGAAGTTGCTGTGGCCATGCCCGTGGGTGCCGTAGATAGGATCAATGCTCACTGACGTGTTCACGACCTTGACCTCAGGATTAAGACCGCGGACAACAGTGTTCTCGAAAGGCAGATTGCCGATGGTGAAATAAACCTCGCTGTTGTCGACATCGCGGCGGTTTGTCAGTGTCGGATCGAAAGTCTCCGGATTACCGCCCTGCGGCATCACGGTTATGACCCTATAGCGGTCGCCTACAAGTTGTTCAAGTATATATCGTTGAGGTTCAAGGCTCACAGCGACCACAGGACGGTCATCGGCTGCTTTCTTGCAGGCCACCGCCATGAATGCCACGGCCGCTCCGACAGACAGCAGGCGCAACATTGTCACTTTGCTTACTTTCTCCATGATAATACAGTTGACATATATGTAGCAGCAAAGTTACAAAACATTTTCAATATTGCCACAAAAACGGCACAATAAATTCATACACATTCACATTTTTAATTATTTTTTAATAAATCCGAAGAGCCTTCCGGCCATGAACCATCATTGAGCCGGAGTTGTTAAAAATACTATATAACTTAATCTGATGAAAAGACACCTACTCCTTAGTGCACTCGCATCGGCAGCCGTCCTTTCGGCATCTGCGCAGGTCGTGACAACTTCCCCGGTCATCGTACAGACCGACAGCAAGAACATAGTGATAACATTCCACGCCGACCGCGGCAACAAAGGCCTCGCCGGACTGGGCAGCTCACAGAAGGTCTACGCCCATACCGGGGTGATCACCAACGAATCGACCTCGTCATCCGACTGGCAATACGCCCCCGCGTGGGGCGACAATTCGGCCAAATATCTGATGACATATGCCGGCCCCGACACCTGGACTCTGACCATTCCCGACATAAACACATATTACGGCATCACCAAGGCTGGCGTGACGGTTGAAAAGCTTGCGTTCGTTTTCCGCAACGCCGACTCGTCGCGCGAAGGCAAGGGCGAGGGCGGCGCCGACATATTTGTCGACGTGCTCCCGCCCGGCTTCCAGATGGTGCTGACATCATCGCTGGGCGGACCCGTGGTCACTGACAGCTCCCCGGTGACTTTCACGGCCAATACCACCGCTCCGGCCGACATCACCATCTATTACAATTCCACCGACAACACAATCGCTTCGGCCTCCGGCGTGACCACACTGACCGGCACTGCCGAATTCACCGCCGCTGGCGACTACACCGTCTATGCCGTGGCCCGGACGGCTGCCGGCACCGCGACCAGGTCCGTCGGCCTCGTACGCACGGGCCAGTCGGCCGATATGTCCTACCCCGGAGGCACACCGCGCATGGGCGCCGTGACAATGCCCGACGGATCGGTGACATTCTGCCTCGCGGCACCGGGTAAATCGAACGTGATGCTCGTCGGATCGTGGGACGGCTACAAGGTATCGGCCTCATCCGTGATGAACAGGACCACCGTAGGCGGAGTGCCATACTTCTGGTCCACAGTAAAAGGTATCGCCGACGGACACGACTACATATATTATTATCTCGTCGACGGCACGACACCTGTCGGCGATCCATATGCCAGGCTCGTCCTCGACCCATGGAACGACCGGTACATCAGCTCTGACGTGTTCCCCGACATGCCTCAGTACCCTTCGGACGTGGTGCAGAACACACCGGTTGCCGTATTCAACTCGACAATCGACGAGTATCCCTGGGCGGTGACATCGTTCAAAGGCGTTGCCCAGTCGGACCTGATCATATACGAACTGCTGATCCGCGACTTCACCGGCACTGAAGGCCAGGCCCGTGGCGAAGGCACCGTGCAGGGCGTCATCGACAGACTCGACTATCTCGAGGAGCTCGGCGTGAACGCCATTGAACTGCTGCCGATCATGGAATTCAACGGCAACAACTCCTGGGGCTACAACACCAACTTCTACTTCGCGCCCGACAAGGCCTACGGCACGCCCGACGACTACCGCATGCTCATCGACGAGGCCCACCGCCGCGGCATGGCTGTGATCCTCGACATCGTCTTCAACCAGAGCGACGGACTGCATCCATGGTACATGATGTACCCGATCGCACAGAATCCGTTCTACAACGGCTCGGCGCCACACGCCTACAGCGTGCTGAACGACTGGAACCAGGACAATGCACTTGTCCAGCAACAGTGGAAGGACGCCCTGCGCTACTGGATGACGGCCTATAAGGTCGACGGATTCCGGTTCGACCTCGTCAAGGGACTGGGCGACAACGATTCTTACGGCAACACATACAATCCGGCCACCAACATGTGGGGTACACCCTCCGACGCCAACACCAACCGCTTCAACGCCTCGCGCGTGGCCCGCATGAAAGAACTGCACGCGGCCATGAAGGAGGTGAACCCCGACGCTTACTTCATCAACGAAAACCTGGCCGGAGCTCAGGAAGAGAACGACATGGCCGCCGACGGCGAGATCAACTGGGCCAACATCAACACCGAATCACGCCAGTTCGCAATGGGCTACAGCAGCAACTCGTCGCTCAACCGCTTCTATGCGCCGCTCGACTCCCGCACCTGGGGCTCGACCGTCAGCTACGCCGAGAGTCACGACGAGGAACGCATGGCCTACTCCCAGCTGCGCGACGGAGCGACCGGCATTCGCGGCAATATCCCCAACTCGATGCGGCGCCTCGGATCCGTGGCCGCCCAGATGCTCATGACACCCGGCGCGCACATGATCTGGCAGTTCCAGGAATTCGGCGCCGACCAGACTACCAAAAAGGGCTCCGGCAACGACACTTCGCCCAAGAAAGTCGTATGGTCATACCTCAACAACGCCAACCGCGCCGGACTGCGGCAGAACTATCTCGAGCTGTGCCACATCCGCTCGATGAACGCCGACATGTTCACCCGCGACGTCACAGCCACCGTCAGCTGCGATTCATGGAACGGCCGCTCGATCGCCCTCGTCAAGGGCGGTAAGGCCATCTACATGGTCGTCAATCCGTCGGTTACCGCCCAGACCCGCGTATCAGCTCCGGTCAACCTCGCGTCCGATAAATACAAGCTGCTCTCGTGCAGCTACAACACCACGCCCCAGGCCACCTCTACGGGCGTGATACTTCCGGCAGGCGCATATGCCGTCTACGGAACGATCGACTGCGCCGGCACCGGCGATGACATCACGTCCGACATCACCGACAGCGACATCCGCATATACGGCGGGAAAGGCTGCATAGTGGTCGACGGCGATGCCGGCGATGTCCGCGTCTACACACTCGCAGGTCTTCAGGTCGGACTCAGCGGTCTCGACCCGGGCATCTACATCGTAAGGACAGGCGACACAATTGCGAAGGTGGCGGTTAGGTGAGACCCGCCGCCTGCAAGAAACCCCGCGACACGCGGCCGATGGCCGTCGCTGTCGCGGGGTTTTATTTATTTCGGCAACGCCGCTTATCGCACGCTTACCTTCCAGACTGCCGCGCCGACACGGACCACATAGAAGCCCGGCGCGACACTGACTGTCGTTGATCCGGTGGCGGTCGCCACTACCCGGCCTGCAGCATCGGCCACGGTGACGGATGCCGACTCATCGGCGGCGGTAATCAATATCGCCCCCCCGGCAACCTGCACCGACGAACCGTCGGACACGGCATCGACAGCCGACAGACCGATCTTCACTTCCATGAGATCCGATACGTCGGACTTCACTCCGGCGGCGTTGACGGCCGTCACGGCATAGTGCATGCGGCTGACACCCTGCGGTACCGGTACGGCATACGAGGTGACATTGCCCACGTTGAGACCCTCATACCCGGGCACCGCCACCACGCGCTCGCCACCCACGGTGATCAGAATGTCGTCCACAGCAAGATTACCCGAACCCATTTTATTAAAGACGAGTCTTATGGAGTGGACACCCTCGGGAATATCGCTTACAGTGATAATTTCGCCACCCTGCTGGTAAGAGATCGGCTCATGCTTCAGCAGCAGGATCCAGTCTGCGTCGGTTGCGGTCTCACCCGGTGCGGCGGTGAGGCCCTGCACCTCTATATAATTGGTCTTCGAGTTACCCGCGTTACGGACCCATGCCTCGAACGATATCACGTTATCCTTGAATACGGGCGACTGTATGTAATGGCCGATCTTTGACAGCTTCAGCGAGGGAGCTCCCGACACCGGGCCGCTGTAGTTGGCCGACATATAGCAGTCGCCCGAGTTCGAAGTCCACGATGGCGGCAGTTCAAGATCGCTTCCCTCGCCGAAGTCGACCATGGTGGTGGCAGGTGCGATATCATCTATGGCGGTGACATCAAGCAAATAGCTTTCAGCGCCTTCGACAGCCTCCCAGTTGGCTACAAAACCGTCGGCCGTCTGATTCGTGGCCGGTTTCACTACGGGCACAAGCATATCGAATGTCGCTTCGCCGGTGACTACCTCAAGTTCGTCGCTCAGGTCAGAGCTGTGAGCGCCGCGCACGGCCTTCACTGTGGCGTAATAGTGTGTAAGCGGACGCAGGCGCGTGATTTCAAGCGAATTGCCGCTTACCGTCAGATCGGTATAGCCGCTCAGAGGCTGCATGTCGCCCGCGGCATCCTTGGTATAGACATTGACCGTGTACGACAGAGCTTTCTCTACGGCCGGCCATGACAGCGTGAAACCGTTGCCGCGGACCGCTGTGGCCGCCGGCTGCGGCACGCTCAGTTCGGCATAACCGCCGCCCACGTCGAAAGTGATCACACCGCCTTCTTCGGTGATATTGTTCAGAGGCACTCCGAGAGCCTTGCCGGCCCATGTGCGCATCGAGGGAGTGGTATCGTCGGTGAACGATGTCACACGCGATGTTCCGGGGAATGGATACGAAGCCATCGTCTCCCAGTCGGTGTTGTCGGACAGGCCGCTGGCTTCGACGATGTCGACATTCTGCTGTTCATTATTGTTGGGGCCATTGCTGCTCCAGGCGCTCGCCTGGTAACGTATGTGCCACACGAGCATGCCGTGACCCGGCACATAAGTGTCCCAGCCAGTCTGCTGCCGGTTCTCGAACAGGAAGAATTCATTGGGATCATCAGTCAGGACAATAGCCACATCATTGGAATCCTGGAGATTGCGCAGCTCGATGCTGTCGTCGTCCTTGAGCACGACCGGATCGATCCAGCCCATGGCATTGCGCTCGAAAGCCGAATACACCGGCGGAGTGCGTCCGTCGTTGTTGTAGGGGCCGTAGTCGAGCACCGACCACGATCCGGGAGTGAGATTATTGATCGGCGAATAATAGTCGCCACCGGTATAATAAAGGTCGGGAAGACCCATCACATGGCTGAACTCATGGCAGAACGTGCCCACGCCATCGACGCTTATCTCGCCCCATTCGTTGCAGCATCCGTAGTCGTTGACGCGCTTGCCGTCAAACACCGGCATCGAGCCATAGGCCCACTGCATTTCGTAGCGGTGAGGCCAGATGGTGTTGGCGTCGCCGTACGAGGCCTCGCCCTGTCCTGCATAAATGATATATACGTTATCGACGCGGCCGTCGTTATTGAGGTCATAGTCGGCGAAATTGATCTGGTCGTCGAGCAGGCGGCAGGCGTCATACACCATGTCGCCGGGGCGCTTGTCATTGCCGAATATGTCGTTGCTGCCGTAATAGGCACAGTTGTTGGGAAGCGTCACCGGGCCATAGAGGTCGAATGTCGGCGTAAACTTGCCCATCGATGACTTCACGAAATAGTCACGCACCGATCCCGTGGCCTTGTCGGCCGAGAATCCTTCCTTGTTGAGAAAGTCGGTATAATAATCGTGAGGACTGGGCACCTTGAACTTGATGTCGGAAAATTCGACCAGGATCACCAGTGCGTGCACATCGCCCTCGTGCGGAAACAGAGCGTCGTACAAGCCGATCTCAGACGATTGGTTTGCGCGCATCGGCGAGCGGCGCGTGAGCATGCGGCTTGCCACGGCCTCGGTATCTATCGAGGCTACAAACTGCCGCTCCACAGCCGTGCGGTCCTGAGGATCGGCCGCCTGGAACGAACCGGCCACGACGGCGCCGTCGGCGCTGAGTGTCGCATAGCAGTAGCGGCCCTGAGCGTCGGCGATCACGGGCACGCGGTCGGTAGTCAGATAGATATGGGCGCGCTCGTCGCCGATACGGGTCAGTTCGACCACTGATCCGTCGGGCTGCGCCACCCGGTGGATTACATCACGCTTGGCAGGGACAGCCATCGCGGCTCCGGCCGCCATCGCCACCGTCACAGCGGTGGCCATCAGTCTTAGATTCATATATGCTGTATTGGTTTATTACAATTTTTTCGACAGAACGCAAAATTAGATATTTGCATGCATATATCCAAACATTGTCGACAAAAAGATATTTTTTACCGACAATTTCCGCTTATTAAATTACACGCGGGTTTATTTCCTGAGCAATGCGACAGCCGGCGCGTAATCCATGCGGATGACCTTTACGGGGCGCTGGGTCGCATCGAGCACGGGTGCGTAATCGGCATCGGTATACAGACCGGCTGCCACCACAGCCTCCTGCGGATTGACATAGTAGACTGTGGCCACACCGGCGGCGCGGAGCGCGTCGAGCGCCGCCGTGGTAGGCTGATTGACCGTGTAAACCGTGGCCGTCGGAAGCGACGTGCGCCGCGAGCGCGCCAGAGCATCCTGCTCGGATGTCTGGCCGCCCACGGCCATGCCCGACGACTTCCACGCACCGTTCATGACGATGACCGTGCCGCAGGGCTTATATCCTTGCGCCACGGCAGTATTAGCCACCGTGACGGCCATATCCATGAACACTTCGTCAGTCGGCTGTGCCTTGTCGACAGCCGACAGCTGTACCTGAGCCACAGCGGCAAACGCCATCACGACGCCCAGGGCGAGGAGAACTATTCTTTTCATTTCTTCTTGATTACGACGCGGTCGATGAGCGCGTGATTGGTTTTCAGATTCATGTTTTCATTCTGAGGCAGGAACACTATGCTCAGGCGGTGTGTGCCGGCTTTGAGTTCCACGTTCAGTGTGTTCGACATGCCCCAGTCGTCCCAGTTGCCGACACCGCGGTGAGGCATCACGAGCGTGCCGGCATCCGTGCCGTCGACGGCAAGTGTGCGCACGGCGCACTTGTTCTCGGTATTGACAGGGCCGTTGCCGTTGGCATACACTACGGCGATGGCGTACGTGCCGTCCTCCGGAGCCTCGAACTCCAGCTCGGCCGGCGCGGCGGCGTGATCCACTTCATAGAATCCGGTGCCGGTATACCCGCGCACGGGATGTTCGGCCGGGTAACTGATCTCGGGCGACAGCATCGCCACGGACTCAGCGGGCATCTGAAGCACCGTCGTCGGCAAGTTGTCGACCGGTTCGGAAGCGAACGACTCTACACCCTCGGCGCTGACACCTATCACCTGATACTGGCCGGGGACTGTGGCCGCGTATGTCGTCGTACGCACAGTGTCGACAGGCTGTCCGTCGCGCAGCACCACATACCGGGCTATGTACTCGATCGGCTGCCACGACAGCAGATTGTCCACCGGCACGCCGGGGCCGTCGAGAGCCGGATCGTGGGTCAGGCGGGTCAGCGGCGTGAGCGGAGCCTTCACGTTGGGCGTATGGTTGACTTTCATCGGAGCGGCTGCCTCGTCGGCCATGGTGATGACAATGCTGTTGCGGCCCTTGATGTCGGCCGGAATGAACGGTTTATGCTCGCGGCCGTTAAGAGTGAATGACTTTATCCGGTTGCCATAGCCACGCACGGTGATGTCGAGCACGGCGTCGCGGTAGCGGAAACCGCGCAGCGTGCGCTCGGCCGACAGCGCCTCGGGCACGAACGGATGGAACGCGAGACCGTCCTTGAGGAAGTCTATGCCGAACAGCAGCCGATGTGTGAGAGCCAGATTACCGGCAAGGCACCACAGCATGTTCGACGAGTTGAGCTCGGTGGCTATGTCGCCGTTGTCGAGTACAAAGTTCTCCTTATTGGTCGTGAACAGGGCGGCCGGGCGGAATACCGATCCTATCGCCTCGAGCGCTCCCTGCTCGTTGCCGGCGGCCGCATTGGCCATGGCCCAGTACGAGGCCACCCACGGCCACAGCGCGTTATTGTGATACGGTGGCATGTCGGCGATCTGCGGGAAGAAAATGGCGGCGCCGAAAGGTGTGGTCGGATTATTCTCGGTGATCGAAGCCGCACGGTCGGCGGGAGCTATGCCATAGAGTATGGCCAGCGACTCGCCCAGCGTCTCGGCGCGGGGATTAAGTATGGGATATCCGCGGCCATAGTTGTACATCGCATAGTAGCCCTTGTCGTCGAGCCACAGATTGTCGTTGATGGCTTTGGCAAGGTCTTCAGCGAGCGCACGGTAGCGTCGGGCGTCATCGTCCTTTCCCAGATCGGCCGCTATCTCGGCCAGGATCTGCAGCGTGCGGGCATGCACTGCCGACGTGCTCAGCGCCTCCGACTCATAGATGTCGGCCGTCTGCATCCAGCGCGGATAGCTCTGTTCGCGCCAGTCGATGAACGACGTCTCGCCCTTGACCAGGCCCGAGGCGGTGCGGTGCGTTACCTTCAGATCGTCCTCCATCGAGTTGCGGATTATCGGGTATATGTACTCGAGCCAGTTGCGGTCGCCCGTCACCTTGTAGAGTTCGTAGGCGGCCACGGCCCAGATCATGCGGTCGGAGCTGACGGGCCATGCTCCGCCGCTTCCCGTATCCTGCACGATGCGGCCGGTCGGCGTCACCTTGCGGCGCAGCGAGATCTCGGAAGCTTCGGGCTGCATGTAGGCCATGGAGAGCAGTATCGAATAGCTTACATCGCGGGTCCACACACCGGCCCATTCCTTGCCGGTGCGCAGGGTCGTGTCCGGTTCCACGGCGTTGAGCATCTCCTCAAGGCCGAGATTGTACACAGCCGTGTGCAGCTTGTTGGGAGTTTCCAGGCGCGGATAGCCCGTAAGGTCGCGGGTGAGGGTCCACGTCTTGCTGACGGGCATCCTGTAGCCGGGCTGTGCCGAATACGTCGAGATGAGGCTTACGCCGTCGGGCGAGAATGCCATGTATTCGCCCTGCGTGATGGTGTCACCGTGCCAGCGGTAGGCGTCCGTGGCGACGATGTCGGCGCCCATGGCTGTCGGTCCGATAGCCATGGCGAGGCCGAGCGCTGTGATTTTCAAGTATTTCATAAAGTCAGAAATCAATTATGCGATAAGTATGATTAATCGTTCAGTTTCAGTCGGAGATACCGGCGGGTCGAAGGGCCTACGGCAAAGTGGCGCGACGCGCGGTGGCCCACAACCCACATCAGCGTCTCGTCGCGCCACAGAAGCCATGCCGCGTCCTTGCCGGCGGCCGTAAGCCGGGCCTGGGCGAAGACATCGCTCACGAGCTTCGAGCCGCTCATGCCGTAAGGGTCCAGGCGGTCGCCGCGGCGCCACGGCCGCAGCTGCCAGCGCGGCGCTCCTTCCAGCGCGCTCTCATCTATATATATGACATGCGGATCGCCTTCCGGTTTAAACTCGGACACATCGTGGCGCGTGATTTCTATCCGTATCGGATCGAAGATGTCGT
>OLSQ01001418.1_pt1 | contig 19854 bp, 16 predicted proteins | sample 1672561 | NCBI WGS metagenome assembly OLSQ01 (sample SAMEA3136699, study PRJEB25190) | human gut metagenome | biome: human gut; feature: human-associated habitat; material: faeces | place: Austria | collected 2013 | reverse complement strand
TTAACGCTTTTGCCCTTACAGGGCGCATTGTTTTTGGTGGCTTTTTACCTCAGGGTGTTGCCCTGGGCTATGAGCTTCTGCCCCTTCGGGGCGTGCTGCTTAGACTTTTGACACACCCTCCTATGTGCTTTTGGGGCTTTCAGCCCGTTTTGTTGACTTTTGACACACCCTCCTATGTGCTTATTGGGCTTTCAGCCCGCATAATTGAGTTATGACACACTCTCCTATGGAGGGAATTGGGCTTTACCTTTCCGCTATGCGCCGGTGACCGTTGGTTCAGCCCGCTTTATATGATTTATTGAATAAATCTAAGTTGAAGATTCAAAGTGAAGTACTGGTTTCCATGAGAATCAGTTTTGATACTTGCAAAATCATGTCGGGTAGCAGAAGCTGTTTCAAACTTCAAGTCATGATATAAGTATTCCTCCAAAGTGTCTTTGTATAGTACATGATAACAATCAATATCCCCAGAAGGTTTCACTACCAAGACTCCAGATGCAAGATCTGCCTGTTCCCATGGTTGCCCAGGCAACATTCCCAAAGCGAAATCCATAAGCAATCTTTTTACTTTCGCTTCGTAATGTTTGGTGTTTACTGTCATTGGAAATCCCATAGGATTTGCTTCCGTTATCATTTCAGTCAGTTTGTCTATTCTTCGTTCACCAGTAGAAAAACTTGTATATAACAACCATGCTAAAATTTGCGGCATAAAGGAATCTACCAATATAAGATTCTCAAGGAATACATCCTCGTTATTCTTGTTTTGTTGTATACCACAGAATCGCAACTCAGATCCCAGTTCTTTGATTTTTGCCAATCTGCCCGTAACATCAGTTATAAATTTAGTTCCGTGCTTGACATTCATGTTATTTACCAAGTCGACTTGAGCCTGTGTCAACGACTTTGTCAAGCGATAATGGAAATTCGTTAGCAAAGAGGCATTGACCAATGTCGGAGCAACAACAATGTTGAAATTATATGGATAGCCTTGAAGACGAGCCCATTCACGAGGGGTCATTTTTCTGATGCCCTCTTTGTTAATCTCACCCTTTATATTTGTAGTCGGTGTGAGGTCTGTCTGACGGAAGTCAAGGACTAAATTACACTCTCTACCCGTACCACCGCACACGAATGTTTTATTTAAATGTGCCATTATTTTTATATAGATTATGCTTTGGTATATGAATCTTACTATCCATTAGTTATATTGATTAAATTTACTGAACTTCTTTTCAATTAGAGCAATATCAGGCTTAAACTTCCTTGGTAATATGATAGGCACACCATTATAAGGGTTGAATAGTTTATATGTCCTGTCTTTACCTACGTTAGAAAGGCCATCATATAACCTGTCAGAAATAACGATCGTCAAATCTGGTTTTATACCCAAATAATATTTATCGTATGCTTTATGAAAGAGTGTATTCATTGCAAGTCCATTACATGGATTAAGTCGATTCTGTTCGTCATCACACCAACTTACAATATGGCATGCTTCTATTAATTCTGGACGAGCCAATCCCGTTATACAGCAACTATTGTTGTATGCAGATAATACCATATTTCTAAACAGGTATTGGTTTGTACGTTGCTTTATGACAATTTCGCGGTCTCTTCCAACAGGAATGAATGGTATTTCTATATTTAGATCTCGTCTTACACTTTGATACTTTTCTATCAATCTTAATGCATCAATTTCAAGATCCTGCCACCTTCCGTTATATTCATTCCAAACAATTTCATCCAAATGGCTTGAATGCCCTAATCCTGAAGCAGCAAGATTACTATCAAAACAACCGAAATTTCCAATCTTTGCCTTAAGAGAATTAGCATTTGGCCTACCTATTAAGTCTGCCATAAATGCAATTTGCTGATTAGAATTATTGACCTTGTTAAATGGTATAATGCAATATAGGTATAAAGCAACTATTTCTTGGTCTTTTGTCCATTCCATAATGATTGTTTTGTATTGTGGCATCAAACCCAACGTTCCTCTTATTCCGTAAACCAATTTTCCCTGCAAGCAAGAACCTTATCCGCTCGCTTTTTACAGAAATCGAATAAAGAGAATGTTTTATTTAAATGTGCCATTACTTTTATATAGATTATGCTTTGGTATATGAATCAATTCTTGATCCACTCATTATATATATATGCAAAGATACATTTTTATTCTCAATAAACAGTTTACATTAACTGAAAAATAATGCTGCAGAATCGAAACAATGTTATGTCGTTTATATTCTTGTTCTTCATAATAATTTTATTTCTGCCCTGTTGCTACACAGGTTTATTTAAAATCGAAATATAGTCAAACTATATAATAATGAGCAAAGTTAACAAATAATCCCGAAATTCTTACGTCCTAATCCTTTAAAAATCATATTATTCACAAAACCTATTTTTTACGTATCTGCTAAACAATTTTTGTACTCTACATTTGAAACTTATAGCAAATACATAAAAAAATCCCCTCTCCCCTACATTTCTCCCTCATTTATTCCCCCCGTTCAAAATTATTTACTTAAATTTGTATTCAGTACTGTTCCAGTCTTTCGTTTGACGGATAGCTACGGATAACTGATGAACCTTGAACAAACAAATTAGAAACTGTATTAATCTATGGAAAAAGAAAATTCCTTGTATGCAATATACAAATACGACTTTCACAAGAACCCTGAGCCTACCGTTCTGAGTGTGGAGAATGGCGTAGACGGATCTAAGAATCTCAAGATAGCACAGGCATGCTTTGCCAGCCTGTTCGACAAAAACTCGATTGACAATCTGGGCAAGTCGAACAAGAAGGGGGAGTTCACCCGACTGCCCAACGACGTGATGGCCAAACATGGCGACATCTATGTATGGCGCGTCAACAACAGCCAACTGAAGGACTGGTGGACACGCAACGGTAAGGACAGCCACGGCATCGACAACTACGAGAAGCAGGAGATAGAGTCGAATCCATACTGCCACGTGCTTATCGACAACCGACCCGGACATTGCCTCATTGCCATCGAGAAATCTACTGCTTGGAGCAGCAAGCCCGACATGCTGCGCGACATGTTGCTGTACAACTTCAACCGCATCCTTGCCGACCGCTTCGACCTGCATATACGCATCGAGGCGCGCATGAACCCTACAGATATCTGGCAGTTTATGCACGAGCGCATCTACGACCATGGCGACTTTATACGCCGCGTGTCGTTCGTATTCCAAAACCCTAAGAAGACCAACAAGACCAGCGCCATGGAGGTGAAGTCGGCCCGACTGAAAGCCATGCTTGCCACGGTCAGGATTTCGGATGCCTTGAAAGGTTTCTTTACTATGGAATTTGACCAGAACAACAAGGGAAAACTGTCCAGAAAAAATACGGACTTGGCTGAGATGATCAGGCTGTGTGGCGAGAACGGCTACGATATCAGCATCTCGTTCAAGGACTTCAAGACCTATCGCATCAACGACTACGTGAAGGCATTCTTCCCCATGACCATCGACATGCTGAACGATTTTGGCAATGGCGCGCGCAATCTCGACGGCAGGTCGAGACTGGAGGAGTGGTTTGACATTGTGGAAGAAAAAACGAAAGATTACGTAAATGAGACAGAGATTCCAAAGCGCAGAAATAGAGTTCGTAAGTGAGTTCTATGCCGACAACGAGTTGTACCAGGCTGTTTGCTGTATAGGGGAGCAGCTGGAGGCGGAGCTGACGGAGTTCGGGATGTGCCCCGAAGAGTGCTTTGCCGAGACTATGGAGCTGCTGTCTGCCATTGGCACCAAGGGTCGCGACGTGCTGTCTGCCTTGCCCAACCTATGGCTCGGCAAGTACAACGGGTTCCGACGTCTCGATCGTCATGTCAGCCCCGAGGAGCATCGCAAGGCCGTGGGCATAGTGTTCGGCTTTGCCATTCTGGCCATCGACAGCAGCTGCCAGCCTTTCTACCGCCACCATCTGTCGGCAGAACTGATGGCTGTAGTGGCTGACAACAAGTTTGAGGGATGGACCGACACGCTCGACAGCATATTCTCTGTGCCCTTGACCGACGGATGGTTCGACCGCCTGATCGGGCAGCAGGCATGGGATGGCGACGTGATGAGCCGTATGGCGCAGCACGTGGACAACATGCACAGAATGGCACCCAACGCCAACCTGACTTTGCAGATAGTAAAGGAGCAGCACAATTCGGGCTGCAACCAGTTTATGGGCGAGGTGAATGAACCTAAATTTTTAACACAACCACAAGATGAAGCAATCTGAACAAGACACAGACGACTTGCTGCCAACAAACGGACGCAAGCCTACATATATCAAGGAGCAGCACAACTACAACTGCCAGCAGTTCTTCGGAAACATATCCAACTGTACCTTCACCATGCCTCCTGCCACGCCTGCAAGCAGCATGCAGGCTACAGCAAGCACGCCAAAAAGGAAGAAGCCTACGCAGAAGAAGACAGCCGTGGCTGCCAGCGTGAAACCTATGACCATTAGATACTACAAGCATGGCAACAACGGACTGCTCCAACGGCAAAGGCATAGGGTGGACATTCTGTACCGGAAGTGGACGGAATGGAAGTGGATTGACGAGAGCACAAGGCCCGAAGACTTTGACCGCCTTTTCGAAGGATTGCCATGCAATTGCAACATCAATTGGACTAGCACAAGCGCCACGCTTACCATTCTGCTTCAGGAACTCTTGAAGCAAAGTTTCGTGGAAAAGCAGACACGATGTACGGCAAAATATCTTGTGGCAAGGCAATTTGGACGTACAGCCAACTCGTCAAGGACTCGCATCGATAAGAAGACGGAGGATAGGATAAGTTTTTCAGTCTTTATTCTTGACACAAGCAATCCTCTACCCGAAAGAAACTCCGGCAACGCGGACGAGGAGGACATCCAAGATTCCGCCTTTTATGAGGTATGCGCAGGCTCTCTGAGGGCTACCAAGGGCATATAGCATGTAAGCTATTTATATTGTATGTAAGCGTTTGTGTAAGCGCTTACATTTTTTTTGAACACAAATTACCGTAAATCATCTACAAATTCAACTACGAATTTTCAAAGATAATTTATGGATAATTCGTGGACAATTTATGGAAATTCGTGTTGAAAATCTATTCTTTTGACCATTACCCGTGGCATATTGATTTTTCCCTTTTCCCTTTCAAATGGATTCTTCACTCTTCCCTTTCCCTCCAGTAAGCGGTTTTCAGAAATTAGCTTACAATTCCTGTCCCCGTTTCCCCATTGCCGAGGACAGCACAGACCAAACCATTCCTGTCTGTCCGAAGTAATCATGCAAAAGAACATGGATTTTCAGGTAGGCTCAACAACATGCAACGGGCCTCGCCCAGTATGCGACATCATCACAGAGCTGTTCGCAAGTAATTCACTCTTTGTTAAGGCTTTTCGTCAAAGCACAGCCTCGCATGAGGATGCTGCCGCCGGAGGACAAGCAGCTGACGAAGATTATGCTGCCGTAGAACGGGAAACGGACTTTTTTGCCGGTTCCGGCTGGTTCCGCAACACCGAACTCTGCGTGGACGTGAAGACATTCCTGCGCCACGACCGCATCGCGAAGATTGGCAAGAACTATACTGGCGTGCTTTGCCATGACAAGGACGACCATTACGCGTTTGTGGAGACAGGATTGACTGCTGCCAATGCCAACATTCGCAATCCACACATATTCGAAGGCAAGTACATCAACGTGACGCGACGCTTGAGGGACGGACATGTAAGGTTCAACTTCAAGGAGGTGGACTTTGGTGTCGGATTCAACCCCTTGAGCTTTGCCGTAGGGGTGATGAAGGAAATCCTGAAGGCTTTGAGATGCCTCGGAGAGGAAGTGTATAAAACTCCTAAACAAGTAGGCTAAAAACACTATCAATCACAACAAAGCGTTTCAGTTGTTTCAGTTTCAGTTGCGTTTCAAAGGGTCAGTTATGTATCAAACCCCCTTATTAAACATTTATAACTAATTAATAATCAATAAGTTATATATAGGAAACGAAACTTGATACCCCCTTAAAAACAACTGAAACAACTGAAACTGAAACGCTTTGAAGTGGTGCAAATTCATCTAAAAGGCTATAATTCAATGATTTACGACATTACAAAACCTACAGCTCCAGCCATGCCAAACCTTGGCAAAGGCTTGGAATTGCCCAAACTTTTGTTCTCGCAGGTGTCAAAAGACATGCAAGAGGCTATCGCTCCGTTAATTTTTGACTCTCTGGCTTCACACATTAGTGGTACAGAATTTATGTATCCCGACCTTACTTGGAAGGAAATATGTGGCTTGATTACTGCTATTGTTGCTCGTTCGGCAGGTGGAAAGGGTCAACTGCAACGTTTAGTGGAGGCTATTATGCGTGGGGCTCGCCAGCATGACGAGTTGCAACTACAGAAGTTGGTGGAATGGCAAAAGACCGTTAAGTCGAAGGGGGCTAACAAAGAGAAACCCGTGCGTCCTGAAGTGTCGTTCTGGTTTCCGCCATCTGACGTTACCAATGCTGCCTTCATCCAAAACGCTATGGCTTGTGAGCAGGACAGCGGGCACACTCAGTACTACAACCTGCCTGAGGTGGAGATGGCAGACAGAATGTGTGGCGGTCATAAGCAGGTGACGCAGACCATACGCAACGTCTACGACAAGCAGAAGGCTGGCGCTCTGCGTGCTACGGCCGATGGCATAACGGGCAATCCAGTGCTACGTGTCAACATGAACATTTCGTGCACTCCTGGCGAGGCTCGCAATTTCTTTAAGCGCGACCTCTTCAACGGCACTCTCGGACGCATAGCTTTCTCCTACAAGGCCCGTGGCAACCGCGATGGCAAGATTCCACGCCAAGGCAAGTACGACGAGGCTTTTCTGGACACGCTCGACCAATATATTGTACGTCTGCAGGCTTGCAAGGGACGTTTCATCGTGAAGCCGCTAAACAAGCTGGCCGACAAAATGGCTGCCGACATGGCTGCCCTGGCCGACCTGACGGACGACGACACTCTATGGGACATGAGCAAGCGAGCCATCGTGAACGCTTGGAAGAAGGGATGCGTGCTCTACATTCTGAACGGACAGACATGGACTAAAGCCATGAGCGAATTCGTTGAGTGGCTGATGTACTACGACCTTTGGTCGAAGAACCAAATCTTTGGCGACATGCTTAAGGATGGCGACACGGGCATAACGGAGGCTCAGAAGAGCGGTCCGAAGAATATGCTCGACGACCTACCCGACTCGTTCAACGAGGCTCAGCTGGAAGCTCTACGTATTACTATGGACAAGCCCAAGGAGGGTACCAAGCGACAATTGAGAGTGTGGCTGTTCCGTCGATTCATTACCTACTCCGCCCAAACCGGACTCTACACTAAGACAAAGGAAAAGTTAGGAATCAGGAGTTAGGAATTAGGAATTGGATTTTTCACTTTTCACTTAAAAAATGGACAAAGATACTATCATTCAGCTCCGCCAACAGCCCATTGAGGCTGTGGCAGAGCGCCTCGGCCTGCGCGTCACGCGTCACAAGAGCCTATGCCCCTTCCACGACGACCATCACGCCAGCATGTCGTACAACGTGCGCAAGAACACCTACCGTTGCTTCGCCTGCGGAGCGCACGGCGGAACAATCGACCTCGTCATCAACCTCCTCCGCAAGTCATTCCCAGACGCTTGCCGATGGCTCGCCGACTCCGCCAACATAATAGTAGAAGAACACAACCCCAAAACTCAAAACTCAAAACTCAAAATTCAAAACTCCTTCGACGCCTCGCGCTACGCCCGCCACTTCGAGCATCCCTGGCTGAGCGACGAAGCCATAAGGTTTCTCTTCGACGAGCGTAGGCTCAACCCGCGCGTCGTCAGATGGTGCCGGCTCACATCATGGACCGACCGCCAAGGCACACATTGGCTGCAGACGCCCTTCTTCGATGCCACGGGCAAATTGATAGGATTACAAAACCGCAACCTCGACTACCATAAACCTGAGAAAGAAGTTTTTCACGAAAAGGACAAGCCCAACAAAGAAGATTGTCCCACAAAGTCACATCACTCCCCTCCCTACGGGGGAGGGGCAGGGGGTGGGGCTACTCCTCCCCGCTTCCGCTTCCCCTATGGCGCCCGATGCTCCATCTACAACCTGCCCGTCACGGCCATGCTGCGCCCCGAAGAACCGCTCTACATCACGGAAGGCTGCTCCGACTGCTGGGCCATGCTCTCCGCCGGTCACAAGGCGGTGGCAATACCATCAGCCACGCTCCTCTCCAAAGCCGACAAGGACTTGCTGTGCAACCTCGCCGAACGTCTGGGCACATCCTTCCACATGTATCCCGACCGCGACGCTCCCGGCGAACGGCTCTTCATGCAGCTCAAGGAAGTCCTCCCCTCGCTGGAGCGCCATCAGTTGCCACCCGACTGCAAGGACTTCTCCGACTACTACATGAAGGCACAGAAGGCCACAGAAGCCCCACCCCCTGGCCCCTCCCCCGCAGGGAGGGGAGCGGTATGAACCGACTACTTACAATTATCAATAAACAATAAAACAATAATCAATAAACAATAATCAATAAAACAATAACCAAACAATAACATTATGACTAACAATCAAATCAATTCTTGCCAGCACGTGCAGCTTGGCGGTATCGCTTTCTACGACGAGAGCAAGTATTTCCTCTTTTCGCCCGATGATTCGGTGCCCGATAAGGTGCAGCGTATGCGGAGGATGCACGGCGTGGCGCAGCAAATGACCGACGGCACGTTCGACTTTGTGGCACAGCCCAGAGTCAGGTCACAGTCGCAGCTTATCAGGAAACTGGCGCATGGAAGGGTGAGCAAGACCAAGGACGGGGCAATTCAGTTGACGCTGAAGATAACAGCAAACGAAAACATTAATATTGCACAGGCATTAGCCGTTGAAAGCGCAGAAGCAACTGACGCGATTGTGAAGTACCAACTTAGACGGTAATGTTAAGTGACTGAAAACCACATGCTGTCTTTTTGTCACGAGATTTGTCCTTGGACCCACTGACTATAAGGAAGTAATTACCATAAATTATCCATGAATTCAGATAACGCACACAACATTCGTGTGATTAGTGAAATTCGTGGTGAAAAGAATAATTCATGGTGAAATTCATGGACAATTCATGATAATTCGTGACTGAAAGAATAATTCTTACCGACTTGCTGCGCAGGCTAAGGCGAGGACGCCATAGCCTCCTACAATTCACAATTGGACAATTCGTAATCGCAGGCGTTAGCCGAGAATAACTCAAAACTCAAAATTCAAAACTCAAAATTCAGAAAATGAGCGTACACATTATATATTACAAGGACGGGGCAAAGCTAATGCGCCCCGTCAACGACGAGACCGAATACCGGCTCGCGCGCGACACGGAGCGCAACCGACGTGCCGACAAGCACCACATGGTGCAGATGAACTACTCCTGCCTGCCTAATGCCGACGGCACGCTGAAAGGCGCAACCCGAATGAGCCGCTCCGTTGGCATGGACATCGACTTCGACCCTATGGCTGCTGACTATGAGCAGAAGATGGCGAGCGTGCCCGAAATGGTGATGGGCAAGAAGGACGAACTGGGACTGCTGATGCTCGAACGCTCGGCTGGCAAAGGCTATCATATCGCCTTCAGACGCAAGCCTGAGCTCTCGCAGGAGGAGAACCTCAAATGGGCTTCGCAGCTGCTCGGTGTGCAGTACGACAAGGGCGCAAAGGACATTACCAGAGTGTTCTTCACGCCTCCATGCGAAAAATTGCTATTCGTAGATAAGGAGCTGTTCGATAATGAGGGTGAGGTTAATGAGGGTGAGGTGGTGAGGGGTTGTGATGGTGATGTTTCCTCGTCAGCTACACAGCAAACCAACACCACAACAACGTCTCAACACACAACCTATTTAGGCATTCCCTACACCGACATTATCCGCAAGTGGTGGCAGATGTACAACGACTCGCAGGAGCCTGTGTGCAGCAACCGCAACACGCTCACATTTGAGCTTGCCGTCAACCTACGCCACATCTGCGGCTTCGACCGCCAGCTGCTGGACAGCATCATTCCGTGTTACGACGGGTTCCCAGAGGCGGAGAAGCTTGCCTGTATCGACTCGGCTCTTGGCGAGAAGCGCACGCAGATGCCCAAGCGGCTGAAGGACGTGCTGCTTGCCTTGCGACAGGAACGCATAACAGGCGCAGACGGAGAGCAGGCAGAAACCGACGGAATAGACGAGGCGCTGGCACGGGACGATCTGTTCTACTACAATGCGCTGCCACGAATGCCGCAGGGCGTGAAGGACTCTATCGATGCTGTAGGTCCTGCCTTGGCGCTGCCCGTACTGACTGCCATCTGTCCTGTGATAGGCATGCTGGCTACTGGCGTGAAGGTGGACGTACACGGCAAGATGAACTCCTTGAACCTCATCGCGTACATAGCTGGCGACTTCGCATCGGGCAAGGGCAGCATCGACCCCGTTATGGACGTGTGGACGCAGGAAGTGAGGGCTATGGACAAGATGTACCAACAGCAGGAGGACGAATGGCGTGCCAGGAAGCGGGCTGCCAAGAACAAGAAGGAGCAGCCCGAGGAACCGAAGCTGCCCGTGCGCTGTCTGACGCTCAACAATACCGTTGCCAACCTTGCCGAGCGACTTGCCAACACAGGCGGACTGCACGCCTTCTCGTTCACGCCCGAGGCTGACACGGTGGCGCAGAAATGGCGGTCGGCTATGAGCGACTTCTCCGTGATGCTGCGACAGGCTTACGACGGCACAAGCTACGAGCGTGAGGCGCGAAGTGCCGAGGCTGTGAACGTGCATATCGATAGGCTGTTGTGGAATGTGGTGATGTGCGGAACGCCCGATGCGCTGTATAGAGTGGTGACCAACTACACCGACGGTTTTCAGAGTCGTATTGCAATAGCACGCACACCCGACAACACCTTTCAGCCGCTCACCGAAAATCTGCATGTGCTGACCGATCGTCAGCGTGAGCGCATACGTCAGATAGCCCATTTGCTGCCATTGATGCAGGGCGAGGTGGTGCTATCCAAATTGGAGGCAAAGGGCAGGCAATGGCTGGAGCAGGTGCGACTGGAGACGATGAAGAACGACGATAAGGTGAAGGCTCGCCAGCGCTTCCGCATCTGTCCCACGACGATGCGCATGATGACCTGTCTGATGCTCTGCCGAGTGGCTGCACAGCTGATAGACCGCCACGGACTGGCTGGCGCTGAGACACGGCTCAAACAGCAACCGGGGTTGTGGAAGGAGCTGATTGTAAAGCAGCAGCAACCCTCGTTTCTCGCTGCCTTCGACGTGCTCGCCGACTATCAGATAGACAACGCCCTGCACTTCTTCCGCGACCGCATAGAGGCGGCATTCTCGTCGAAAGACTATTGCGGACGTGCCACGGCGGAGCGCACCAAGCGAGGCAAGAACGACTCCATCTTCGAGCGTCTGGACACTACCTTCAGCTTTGAGCAAGCCCTGCAGCACAGCATAGCCGTGAAGGGTTCGAATACGTCGCGCAACGCCGTTCAGCAAATGCTCAAGAACTGGCGCAAGCAAGGACTTGTCAGCTTTGAGCCTAACAACAGTTTCCGGAAGACTTATTGAATTTTGAATTTTGAGTTTTGAGTTTTGAGTTATTCTCGGCTAACGCCTGCGATTGAGAATTTTTCAGTTGTGAATTGATAATTCAAAAACTAATAACTCTAAACTCAAAAACTCAAAATGCGCGTAGCGCACAATTCAAAACTCAAAACTCAAAATTCAAAACTCTTTTAGTCATTTAGTCATTTAGTCAAAATTGAAAATTCAAAAACTCAAAAATTCAAAATCGCCGCAGGCGACCAACTCAAAACTCCTAATTCAAAACTCAAAACTCAAAATATGCTGATAGAAATCAAACGCAACCGCTACTCGTCCTATGGCGTAGACGGCATGCTCATAATAAACGGTCGCACTATTTGCGCCACATTGGAACATCCCCGTAATTATCTCCCAGCCGGCTCCTATCCATTGGAACTGGAGATAGACAGGAAACTCTGCCGCATATTGCCAACGACGCCTTGCGGCGCTACCATACGCCCCGGCAACGGTGCCCTTACGCTGAAGAACGGCAGCATCATCGTAGGCAAGGAGTACATACCGGGACTGGTGTTGAAGTCGGCGCAAACGTACGAGCGGCTCTACGAACGTATATGGAAAACCATGAAGCGTGGCAAGGGCGTAGTGCTGACGATAGTATAGCGCTGTTGCTGTAATGCTATTACAATCAAAGTGTCACTCAATGTTATTTAATAAATAACGTTGGGTGACAATATTATTTGACGTATGGTAACCATTATATAGTAAATGTTTATTGCTGTTTTCTTGCATTAAATATTCTTTTTCACTAAATTTGCAACGTATCATTGATACTTCTGCTATTTGATTTTTTATACTACTAACATAATACCTTATACTATGGCAAAAATGAAGCAGATTGTAGAGTGTGTGCCTAACTTCAGCGAAGGCCGCGACATGGGCGTAATCCGTCAGATAACGGACGCAGTAGAGAGCGTCAAGGGTGTGAAGTTGCTCGACGTCGACCCCGGCGAGGCTACCAACCGTACTGTCGTAACCTTCGTGGGCGAGCCCGACGACGTGGTGGAGGCTGCCTTCAGAGCTGTGGGCAAGGCCGCACAACTTATTGATATGCGCCAGCAGCACGGCGCTCATCCGCGCATAGGCGCTACCGACGTGCTGCCCATTGTTCCCGTGAGCGGAATTACGCTTGAGGAGTGTGCCGAGATTTCGCGCCAACTCGCCAAGCGCATTGCCGATGAACTCAACATTCCCTGTTATTGCTATGAGGCTGCGGCGTTCACTCCCGAACGCAGAAACCTTGCCGTGTGCCGCAAGGGCGAATATGAGGGCATTGCCGAGCGTATAGACGACGATGCTGAAGCTCCCGACTTCGGCCGACGTCCGTACGACGAGCAGGTGGCACGAACAGGCTGTACGGTGGTGGGCGCGCGCGACTTCCTCATTGCGGTGAACTTCAATCTGAACACTACCTCGACACGCCGTGCCAATGCCATCGCGTTTGACGTGAGAGAGAAGGGTAGGCCAATGCGCGAGGGCAATCCTATCATCGGCAAGAAACTGCTCTATGCCGACGGCACGCCCATCATGAAGCCCGGCACGCTGAAGTGTACCAAGGCCATAGGATGGTATATCGATGAGTATGGCATCGCCCAGGTGTCGATGAACATCACCAACATCAACGTTACGCCGCTGCACAAGGCTTTTGACGAGGTGTGCCGCTGCGCTCAGAACCGTGGCGTGCGCGTTACGGGAACGGAGATTGTGGGACTGGTGCCCGAGCGCACCCTGCTGGAGGCTGGACGCTACTTCCTTGCCAAGCAGCAGCGCTCGGCTGGCATACCGAAGAAGGACATACTGAACATTGCCATCAAGTCGCTCGGACTGTCTGACCTCAAGGAGTTTAAGCCCGAGGAGAAGATTATAGAATATGTGATGGCTGAGGGCGACGAGAAGCAGCACCTGCTGGTAGACATGACGGTGAAGGGATTTGCTGAGGAGACGTCGCGCGAGAGTCCGGCTCCTGGCGGCGGTTCGGTGTCGGCGTATATGGGAGCACTGGGCGCATCATTGGCAACGATGGTGGCAAATCTGTCAAGCCACAAGCCGGGATGGGACGAGCAGTGGAGCGAGTTTGCCGCAGTGGCTGAGGAAGGCATGGCTCTGCAGGAGCGTCTGCTGCATCTTGTAGACGAGGACACAGAGGCGTTCAACCGCATTATGGCAGCTTTCGGAATGCCGAAGAATACGCCCGAGGAGAAGGCGGCACGTACGGAAGCCATACAGACGGCTACGCTCTTTGCTACGGAGGTGCCGCTGGAGACGATGAAGGCTTCGTACGAGGTGTTTGCCGTATGCCGCAAGATGGTGGAGAAGGGCAACCCTAACAGCGTGTCGGATGCCGGAGTGGGAGCGTTGGCTGCACGTGCCGCTGTGCTCGGTGCCGGTATGAACGTGAAGATTAACGCCGGGTCGCTGAAGGACCGCACGGAGGCTGAAGCACTCATAGGCGAGGCCAACGAGCTGATAGCTAAGGCGAATAAGGAGGAAGAGGAAATAACAAAGTTGGTGGAGGATAAACTGTAAAAAAGCCCCACCCCCTGCCCCTCCCTCGTAGGGAGGGGAGTAGTATGAACCGGCTACTTACAATTTTTAAACAAAAACCAAAATAAACAATAACCAAACAGCCCAGCTATCCCTCACACCCCACAAATCACATCACTCCCCTCCCTACGGGGGAGGGGTCGGGGGTAGGGCTGAAATATATTACATTATGACTTTTACAGACGAAATAAGACTGGGCATTCCTGACTGCTTACCCGAGCAGAAGCCCTACGACAACAATATAAATCATGCGCCCAAGCGCAAGGAGATACTGACACACGAGGAGCGCCAGCTTGCTCTGCGCAATGCTCTGCGCTACTTCCCCAAGCATCTGCACGCACAGTTGGCGCCCGAGTTTATGGACGAGCTCGACCGTTACGGCCGCATATATATGTACCGCTACCGTCCGAGCTATGAGATGTACGCCCGTCCTATCGACGAGTATCCGCACCGCTCAGAACAGGCGGCTGCCATAATGCTGATGATTCAGAACAACCTCAATCCTGAGGTGGCGCAGCATCCGCACGAGCTGATTGTGTACGGCGGCAACGGTGCCATATTCCAGAACTGGGCACAGTACCGGCTGACGATGAAGTATCTGAGCGAGATGACCGACGAGCAGACTCTTGTGATGTACTCGGGACATCCGCTCGGACTGTTCCCGTCGCACCGGAATGCGCCACGAGTGGTGGTGACAAATGGTATGGTGATACCAAACTACTCCAAACCTGACGACTGGGAGCGCATGAACGCTTTGGGCGTGAGCCAATACGGACAGATGACGGCTGGCTCATACATGTACATCGGTCCGCAGGGCATCGTGCACGGCACTACTATCACCGTGCTGAACGCCTGCCGCAAGCAACTCAGCGCCAAGGGTAAGGCACACGACATCAGCGGTATGCTGTTTGTGTCGTCTGGATTGGGCGGCATGTCGGGCGCTCAGCCCAAGGCTGGCAACATAGCCGGTGTGGTGAGCGTGGTGGCAGAGATAAATCCTTTGGCTGCCAAGAAGCGCTACGACCAGGGATGGGTGGACGAGCTGCACGACAATCTGGACGAGCTGATTCCTGCCATACGAAAGAACGTAGACGAGAAGCGCACGGTGTCGATGGCATATGTGGGCAACGTGGTGGACCTGTGGGAGCGACTCGCTGACGAAGGAGTGCACGTGGACATAGGCAGCGACCAGACCTCGCTACACAATCCGTGGGCGGGTGGCTACTATCCTGCCGACCTGACTCTGGAGGAGTCGAAGCAGATGATGGCTGAGAATCCCGATGAGTTCCGCAAGCATGTGCAGGCATCGTTGCGCCGACAGGTGGCTGCCATAAACCGCCTTGCCGAGCGTGGTATGTACTTCTTCGACTATGGCAACGCCTTCCTGTTGCAGTCGAAGCGTGCAGGAGCCGACATCTGCCAGGAGAATGGCAAGTTCCGATATCCGTCGTACGTGCAGGACATAATGGGTCCGATGTTCTTCGACTATGGTTTCGGTCCCTTCAGATGGGTGTGTACATCGGGCGACCCAGCCGACCTCGCCAAGACCGACGAGATTGCGGCACGTGTGATGGAGGAAATAATGCAGACTGCGCCCGACGAAATCAAGGGACAGATGGCGGACAACATACACTGGATTTGCGAGGCAAGCCGCAACAACCTCGTGGTGGGCTCGCAGGCTCGCATCCTGTATGCCGACGCTGAGGGCCGCTCGAAGATAGCCCAGGCTTTCAACGAGGCTATAAAGAGTGGCGAGATAACACGCCCTGTGGTGCTGGGACGCGACCATCACGACGTGTCGGGCACCGACTCGCCATTCCGCGAGACAAGCAATATATACGACGGTTCGCAGTTCTGTGCCGACATGGCTGTGCAGAACGTGATAGGCGATTCGTTCCGCGGAGCTACATGGGTGTCGCTGCATAATGGCGGCGGAGTAGGCTGGGGCGAAGTGATAAACGGAGGTTTCGGCATGGTTATTGATGGCAGCGAGGAAAGCGACCGCCACATACGCGAAATGCTATTCTGGGACGTGAACAACGGAATCGCACGCCGAGCATGGGCTCGCAACGAAGGCTCAATACACAGCATTGAGCGCGAGATGCTGCGCTCGCACGGGTTGCAGGTGACAATGCCAAACATCGTTGACGACGAAATCATCAGCAAATACGCCAACCCTTAAACATGCATCAACCTATCAACACTACAATCTATCAACTGAAGCAATATGAAGATACACAAGATTTCAGCCGAGCACCTTTCGATTGAACGTATAGGTGAAATAGTATATGGCGGCTACCAGATACAATTGAGCTACGACGCACAGAAACGCATAGTGGAATGCAGAAAATATCTCGACCGGAAGATAGAGGAGACAACTTCGCCCATCTATGGCGTTACTACCGGATTCGGATCGCTCTGCAATGTGAGCATCGGTCAGGACTATCTGGCACAGTTGCAGATAAACCTTATGATGTCGCACGCTTGCGGTACGGGCGACCGTGTGTCCAACGACATTGTGAAGATAATGCTGCTGCTAAAGATTCAGTCGCTGAGCTACGGATTTTCGGGCTGTCAGCTTGCTACTGTCAACCGGCTCATCGACTTCTTCAACAACGATGTCTATCCGGTGGTGTACATGCAAGGCTCGCTCGGAGCTTCGGGCGACTTGGTGCCGCTGGCTCATCTCACGCTGCCGCTCGTAGGATTGGGCGAGGTGGAATATCAGGGCGAGGTGATAACGGGAGCCGAACTGCTGCAGAAGCTGGAGTGGCAACCTATACAGCTTGCCTCGAAAGAGGGACTGGCGCTGCTCAACGGTACGCAGAACATGGGGGCTTTCGCTGTGTGGGCGCTGCTGCAGTCGTACAGGCTGAGCGAATGGGCAGACAGGATTGCTGCAATGTCGCTCGATGCTTACTACGGACTAACTGCTCCCTTCACCGACGCTGTTCATCAGGTGCGCCCGCATAAGGGACAGATTGCCACGGCTGCACGTATGCGCCAATTGCTCGAAGGCAGCGAGATTGTGGAGAAGCCCAAGCAGTATGTGCAGGATCCGTACTCGTTCAGATGTATTCCGCAGGTGCATGGCACGGTGAAGGATACTATCGATTATGTGACATCCGCAGTTGACGTGGAGGTGAACTCGGCTACGGACAATCCGACTGTGTGTCCTGACGACGACATTATTATTTCGGCTGGCAACTTCCACGGCGAGCCGATAGCAATGCCGATGGACTTTCTGGCAATAGCCTTGTGCGAATTGGCCAATATTTCGGAGCGCCGCATCTACAAGCTTGTGAGCGGTACGCGCGGATTGCCCAGTTTCCTTGTGGCCAACCCGGGTGTGAATAGTGGATTCATGATAACGCAATACGCGGCTGCCTCGGTAGTGAGCCTGAACAAGACGCTGTCGACTCCATCGTCGGTAGACAGCATCCCGTCGAGCCAGGGACAGGAGGACCACGTGAGTATGGGTGCCAACGCTGCCATAAAGCTCTATAAGGTGGTGCTCAACACGGAGCGTGTGCTTGCCATTGAACTGTTCAATGCAGCACAGGCACTCGACTTCCGTCGTCCGCTGAAGTCGTCGCCAGCAGTGGAGGCGCTGCACGACAGTTACCGAAAGGTGGTGCCGTTTATCGTAGACGACGAAGTGATGTATCCGCATATTGCGAGGTCGGTAGAGTTTTTGAGGGGAGAAAAGTTATGAAACAACTTGTTAAAAATATTCGCTGTCTCGCTGGCGTAGAATACGAGCCTAAACTCCGGCTGAGGGGTGAGGAGATGGCACAATATTGCACCATTGACGATGCGTGGCTCCTGGTGGAAGACGGAAGGTTTGCCGAGTTTGGTAGTGTGGCAGACGGGATGCCGGCATTTGCCGACATTGACCAGACCATTGACGCTGAGGGCGGAATCGTGATGCCGTCGTGGTGCGACTCGCACACACATATAGTATTTGCCGGAAGCCGTGAACGCGAGTTTGTGGACAAAATCAACGGACTGAGTTATGAGGAGATTGCACGACGTGGCGGAGGAATACTCAATTCGGCCGACCTTCTGCACAACACCTCAGAAGATGAGCTCTATCGTCAGGCCATGCGCCGACTGGACGAGGTTATACAGAAGGGAACCGGCTGTATAGAGATAAAGAGCGGCTACGGGCTCAATCTGAAAGACGAACTGAAGATGCTGCGCGTGATTAGGCGCATGAAGGAGACTTCGGATGCTCGGATTGTGTCGACATTCCTCGGAGCGCATGCTGTGGCACGCGGAATGACACAGGCCGAATATGTAAAACAGATTGTCGACGAGATGATTCCAGAAGTGGGACGTCAGCGTCTTGCCGATTTCGTTGACGTGTTCTGCGACCGTGGATTCTTCACGCCTGAAGAGACTGCACGTATTCTCGACGCTGCTGCTGCATGGGGAATGCGCCCGAAGATTCATGCCGACGAACTGGCATCGTCTGGTGGAGTAGAAGTGGGTGTAAGGCACGGAGCATTATCTGTAGACCATCTGGAGAGCATGACCGTGGAGGAAATAGAAATATTGCGCCCGAGCGACACGATGCCTACCGTGCTGCCCGGCACGTCGTTCTTCCTGAATATGCCTTACGGCAAGGCGCGCAAGATGATTGATGCGGGACTGGGCGTGGCGGTGGCAAGCGACTACAATCCGGGTTCGACACCTTCGGGCGACATGAAGTTTGTGGTTTCGCTGGCTTGTATAAAGCTACGTCTGCTGCCAAGCGAGGCGTTGAATGCAGCTACAATAAACGGAGCTTATGCTATGGGAGAGAGTGCCGAATACGGAAGTATTGCCAAGGGCAAGGTGGCAAATTTCCTCATCACCCATCCGCTGCCATCGGTAGACTTCATACCCTATGCCTACACTACACCGATAGTGAAAAAAGTGGTGTTGCGAGGCAAAATGCAATGAATCATAAGGAAATGAAGATTAAAAATAAATGTATTTATTTTGTATTGTCTTCGATTTCCACTAACTTTGCACGCTATGATACAGGTAAAAGTGAAAGACGCTGCCCTTCGTGAGGCGGCTATGCAAGATATGGATGCTTTCCTCAAGGTGTTTATCGACGCTACTAAGGAGGCCATTGGCGGCGAGCTTAATGCTGAGAATATGCAGCAGTTGAGCGTGTCGCAGATTACATTGCTTGCCTACGACATCCTGCACGAGGAGGTGATGGACGGCGGCTTTGTGCAGCTCATCTACAACGGCTACGGCGGTTTCATCTTTGACAACCCCTTTGCCAAGGTGTTGCGCGACTGGGGACTGCGCGACCTTGCCAAGATGCTCTTTTCGGTGCGCAAACTCTACAAGGAGTACGGACCGAAGATACAGCGCGACTGCTCGGACGAGGAGTTTATGGCAATGTTTGAGCAATACCCCGAGTTTGACGACTACGACGACGAGTTTGTAGAAAACGAGGAGGCGTGGACTGCAGGCGTGGCTCACTATGTAGACGAGCATATAGAGGAATTTGTGGTGGTGGAGGAATAAGCGTAACTCCCCACGACTTCAATAGCAAAAACAATGAATAAGGAACAGGAACTGAAGAGAAAGAAAAGTCCGGTGAGCATAAAGAACAAGAAAGCCTCGTTTGAGTACTTTTTTGTGGAGACGTATA
>OLSQ01001416.1_pt1 | contig 19875 bp, 38 predicted proteins | sample 1672561 | NCBI WGS metagenome assembly OLSQ01 (sample SAMEA3136699, study PRJEB25190) | human gut metagenome | biome: human gut; feature: human-associated habitat; material: faeces | place: Austria | collected 2013 | reverse complement strand
ATGAGGGTGACTGGCAACTCTGCACGGATTGTACAAAAACAACCGTTCTCCCCGAAACAATAGGCGAATACACAGGCTTAACCGATAAGAACGGCAAAAAGATATTCGAGGGCGATGTATTAAGGGTCAAAGGCCTTGATCATGATTACTACTTAAACATTGATTACACAACACCAGTTTTTTTGGTATATCACGAATTGTGCGTTCGTGTACACAGCAATCTCTTCGACTTTCTGCCGGTTGGTTTTGCTTATAAAACTTGGCATGAAATGGGTTACGATATTGAAGTAATCGGCAACATTTATGATAACCCCGAATTAAAGGACTGAGATTGTGGAAAAGGACGATTTAATCATAATCTTGTTGGGCTTTTTATGCGGATATGATGTGTCGCAAATGATAAAGCCACTTATTGAAACAATATGTTAAGAAAGGAAATTAAAAATGAAAGGATATAAAGCATTTGAAAAGGGTTTAGTGTGCAAAGGCAAACAATATGCCGAAAACACCATATTTGAAGAAGAAAATGTGGAAGTTTGCAAGTGTGGTATGCACTTTTGCGAAAATCCGCTCGATGTACTCGATTATTACCCACTCATCGATAACAACGGCGAACTTACCGAATTTGCAGAGGTTGAAGCGTTAGACGAAGTGCTCACCGATGATAACAAGAAATATTGCACAAAAAAATTAAAGATAGGCGCAAAGCTTGATTTACCCGCATTCGTCAAAGCAAGCATTGATTTTCAATTCGAGAAAACGCCCGTTGAAAAAACTATAAAAGAATGTAAAAACTCAAACAGCGGCTCAGATAGCACGATTGCAAACAGCGGCTCAGATTCGGTTAATTGTTTTTACAATGTGCGTTAAGACAGAATATGTAGACGGAAAGAAAATAAAAGAAAATGTATTTTACAAACTTGTAAACGGCGAATTTACGGAGGTAGAAGAATGAATACAGCAATAGCAGTTACAACAATAATTTGCGTAACAATATTTTCTATGTGGGGTTTATTACTCAGCAAAGTAAGGAGATAAATAATGTTGACAGGGCTATTTTTTATCGGTTTAATCGCGTTTTTAGCCGTACCGGCTACGCTTATAAGCAAGCTTATTTGTAATTTTCTACGAAAAGCAGAAAAGGAACAAATGAGGGAACAAGCAACCGCCGATATGCAAGCGATGAACGAAGTATATAACGATTTGATTCTAAAGGAGATTATGACGAATGGCAAAAATTGAGATTTCGGCATTTTGCGCAGGCGTGGTAATCGGCGCGATTTTTGCGGGTGTGTTTTTAATTTCGCTTGCGCTCGCAGACGAAAAGCACAAAGCAAAGGAAAAGCAGGAAGATTACGCTTGCCAAAGCTCTTGCAAAATCATAAGTCAATATATAAGCGATATACATAACATGGAAAGCGAAGCGGAGTTTTACAAATCATATTCTGCGGAATTATCCCGCCAAAACCGCGAACTTTTGCTTGTTGTGAACGGAAAGGAAAAAGAAAATGAGGATTGAAACAAATGCAGCCGAGGAATTGAAAATGGCAGCTGAACTTTTAAACACATTTCAAAAAATTGAGGAGAGTGGCGAAAGGATAAAAACGCTCTTTCGCTTCTTAACAATTAAAGATGTTATGGAATTGACAGGGTGGAGCGAGCTAACCGTGCAGAATTTATTTAAGCGGGATGATTTCCCCGCTTGCGAATTAGGCAAGTCAAAGCTTGTGTTCGCGCCTGCGTTCTACGAATACGCAATGAAAGGGATAAAATGAACTCATTTAGCTTTGTCGGTCGGCTTGCAACCGATGTTGAATACGAAAACCCGCAGATAGGCTGCGTAAGGTTTTCGGTTGCCGTGCCGCGCCGTTGGTCGAAAGTACCCGAACAACGAAAAAAAGCAGACTTCATCTGTTGCAAAGCATATTACGCGGTCGGTGAGTTTATAAAGGAGCACTTCAATGTTGGGCAGGAAATCGCCTGCGATGCGCATATATGCTCAACAACAAAACTTGATGCAAACGGGAATCCGATGATTTACTGCTATGCCATGGTGGCAAGCGTTGATATGTTCGCAACAAAAGAATTTAATGAGCGATACAAGCGCAAAGAAAAGGACGAAGAGGAAAAAATGCTTGAATACTTGAATGGGGGGAGCGACTTTTGAAGCGTTGTAATGCACGAGGCTGTTCCCCATGGGACTGCGACAATTGCAGAACGAGCAGAGAATGCGACAAAACCGTCATATGCGACATATGCGGTGGTGAATGTGACGATTATTATTACCGTGTTGACGGCGACGATTATTGCATTGACTGCTTGAATGACGAGTTCCGGGAACAGATATATGGATAAATACATTGATGAATATATCGCCAAATACGGCGATGATAACACAACAGGCATTCCTAATATGGAAATAGCTTTGTTTGTGAATAAAGCAAGAAAGGAAAAAGATGAGCGAGAATAAAGATTTAACATTCCGCGAATTAAGGGCGGACGAAATACAAGTGCGTGTCGCTATGGCTAAGCCGAACGGCGTATCGTTGCTTCTTTATAAGGACGCGCGGTGCGATATGAAAATATTAAACGAGACAGTCGGAAAGCAAAATTGGCAGCGCAAGCATTATGAGTGCAAAGGCAACCTTTTTTGTTCCGTTGGCATTAAGTGCGGTGATGAATGGATATGGAAAGATGATTGTGGCACCGAGGGCAATTATGAAAAAGAGAAATCGGAGAGCAGCGACTCCTTTAAGCGTGCGTGCTTCTCATGGTCGATTGGATTAGCGCTCTATTCTGCCCCATTCATATGGGTTAAAAGCGACGATTGCAACATAACCACAGACCATAACGGCAAACCCACTTGTAACGACCACTTCATTGTTAAGCATATCGCCTACGAAAACGGCGTAATAACTCAGCTTTGCATATACGATGAAAAGACAAAAAAAGATTGCTTTAAATTTGGATATGCAAGGGCACAATCCGCACCTAAAGGGCAATTAAAAAAAGATGTTGAGCGTTTAACTCAGCTTGCGGAAAGCAAGGGCGTTGCGATTGAGAAGCTTTGCCATAAATACAAGGTAACATCACTTGTGGAATTAAGCGATGTTGATTACGAAGCTTGTTATAACGGATTGGCGGCGATGTAATGGAATTTCAATGCCAAATCAAGGATATTGCCCGCAATATGCTGACGGGCAAAATGATGATAACGCTTGAAAGCTCACAGAACATAACCGAAACCGAAGAATTGCAAAATCAAGAATTGACTTGCAGACTTTGTAAATTCAAGAAGCGGCGCACGCTTGACGCTAACGCTTATTTTTGGGTGTTGGCTCACAAGCTCGCCGCTAAAACGGAAATTCCCGTAGGCGAAATATATCGCTCTTATGTTCGTGAAATCGGCGACAACAATACCATTGTTTGTGTTCGCGACAAAGACTTAGAGGCGTTAATGCAAGGTTGGAACAGTAACGGCTTGGGCTGGATAGCAGAACCTTTTGAAAGCAAAACGGAAGGCTGCACAAATGTAATTCTTTATTCCGGAAGCAGTACATATGACACAGCACAGATGCATAGGCTTATTGATTTAGTTGTTCAAGATTGCAAAGAACAAGGAATTGAAACAATGACCCCTGCGGAGCTTGCAATGCTTATCGGAGGTTGGAAATGAAATCCATATTGCAAGACGAGAACGATAAAAGGTGCTTCCTCTGCGGCGGATATGGGGCTTTTGAGTGTCACCACATATTTGGCGGCGCATATCGTAAAAAAAGCGAAAAATACGGCCTTAAAGTCCGCCTGCACCACAGTTGCCACAACGAACCGCCTAACGGCGTACATCACAACATAGAGGCCATGCAACAGTTGCGCCGAATAGGGCAGCGAGCGGCTATGCAATATTACGGTTGGAGCACACAACAGTTTATAGAGATATTCGGAAAAAATTATTTATAGGAGATTAAAAAAATGAATGTAGTTGTACTTATGGGTAGGCTTACGGCTGACCCTGAATTGAAATCAACGCAAAGCGGTTTATCGGTTTGTTCCGGCACAATCGCCGTTGATGACCCGTTCGGCAAAGACGGTAAAAAAGCAAACTTTATACGCTTTACGGCGTGGAGACAAACAGCGGAATTTATTTCCCGCTATTTCCACAAAGGCTCTATGATTGCCGTTGAAGGCTCAATAGACCAAAGTCAATACACAGACCAAAACGGCGAAAAGCGTTCATCATTTCAGGTTGTTGTTAATCGCGTACATTTCTGCGGTTCAAAAGCCGAATCGGAAAACGAGGTTTACAAAAAGAATGAGGGCTACAAAGCACCTGATAATATAAATTTGGACTTTGAACCCGTTGACGATGATGATTTGCCATTTTAGGCGGTAAGGAGGTATCAGCGTGAGTAGCACTAACTCTCAATGCAACAAGATATTGGAACATATGAGGACTTACGGAGGTATAACAAGCCTTGAAGCATTTGAACAATACGGCTGTACGCGCCTGTCGGGGCGTATTTGGGATTTAAAGCACAAGGGGTATAACATCACCTCCAAGCAAGAAAAAGCTTTAAATAGGTACGGAGAACCCGTTATTTACAGCCGTTACTATCTTACGGAAGCGTAGAGGTGGTAAAAAGTGGCAGAACAGGGTTGGATTAAGCTTCACCGCAAGTTTATCAATTGGGAATGGTACGATGAACCGACTGTTAAGAGTGTATTTATTGATTTGATTTTAAACGCTAATCATCAAGCCACAGCTTGGCACGGACACGAAATTGAAAAAGGCTCTTTTGTGACCTCTGTTGCCGATATAGCGGCGCGAAACGGGCTTACAACACAACAAGTCCGTTCGGCTCTAAAAAAATTAGAAAAAACTGGCGAAATTTCCAAAAAAGCAACAAACAAAAATACCCTCATAATAGTGCTTGGTTATGCGAAATATCAAGACTTGATAGACACGGAGCAACAAACAAATAACAAACAAACAACAAACAAACAACAAACAAATAACAAACAAACAACAAACTCTTTATATAACAAGAATGAAAAGAATGAAGAGAATGAAGAGAATATACATAAGAGAGAGACTATTAAAGAAACTACGGATATGTTTATAAGTGCTCCCTCGCTTGACGAAATCAAGCGGTATATCTCGGAAAATTCTTTGAAGACGAATGCGCAAGACTTTTACGATTATTACGAGGGTAACGGCTGGACGGTTGCAAGAGCACCGATGCGGAGCTGGAAAGCTATGTGCCGTAAATGGAGCAGGTCACAAATAACCCGAAAGGAAAAATCGGGAGAAATAACAAGACCACCGACTTATGACCTCGAAGCAATCAAAAAAAGAGCTCGTGAAAATACCAGCCTAAAAGATGACATCTTAAAATCACGGTATTAGATATGCAAAAATACAAAGCAAAGAAAACCGAATATGACGGCATTATGTTTGACAGCAAAAAAGAAGCTCAACGATACGCCGAATTGAAAATCCTTGAAAGGGCGGGCGTTATTAAGAACTTGCAAAGGCAAGTTACATATACGCTTATTCCGGCACAGAGGATTGACGGCAAAGTTGCCGAGAGAGCCTGCACTTATAAAGCAGACTTCACCTATGAGCAATGTGGGGCAACAATCGTTGAGGACACAAAAGGCTTTAAAACGCCTGAGTACATCATTAAACGAAAACTAATGCTTTATATTCACGGAATACGAATAAAGGAGAGTTAAAAAATGAGCGAATTTATTGTCAACGGTGAATTGTTCGGTAGATATTGCAAAATAAAAACCGGCTATTCACAGAGTATGCACATTTACAAAATCGTCGCCTTAATTGAAAGCAACACCTATTGTGATGTACCTATATATGTCAATTCCGAGGAAGTCGCACACAATCAAATTAGTGTGGTTCTGTTAGTCATTCATTGCGGCTTGGACGAAACAAAAGTTAAGAGAGTGGCATTGAGCGACTGTGAGATTCAACCCGTTGCCAACGAAACGGTACGGTGCATGGATTGCGAGTACTTTGGTGACGAAAACCCAAAAAACCATCAAGGCGTTTGTTATTGTGGAAATAAAGACACAAATTATGCGGCGGAGTTTTATCCATACTCATATGATTTTTGCAGTTATGCTATGCCCAAAAAAAGAAGCAAAGGAGAGCTAAAAAATGAATTGTCCGACATACAAAGACAAGATAACACAAGCAATTAACAAACTGTGTTGTGAAGCAATGAAAGTCAATCTTAATACGAACATTGAGAAAGAAGTGTTCGTTACACTCTCGCCACACACCAATTGCGTGTGCGTGACTATTCACCCGAAAGGGTGGAATGTAGACGAGGAAAATTACAAAATAATCACCTTGTCATATATTGACTATGACGAAAACCAAAAAGGCGGCGACTTCACCATTGAGGAACGCAACGAAATGGCTGATAAATTCGTCAGAGAAGTTGACAAGGCAATCAAAAAAATAAACGAATAAAAGCGATGTGCTGCTTCACTAACATTAAAACGGCATAGAGTGTAATCAGTAGTGATTTTATGACAAGGGCGGTAGTAGGCTACTTGTCACCGTCACTTAGTGTTAGTAAGCAGACATCGGGCACAAATAAAGAAAGGAATAATAAAAAATGAAAAAATTTGAACTTACTGCTGAAAACAAAACATATTGGTGTGGAAGAACCCTTTACAGAATCAAGGCTTGCATCGACTTCACAACCACTTCTGGTTCTGAAGTAAAAGCAGGTGAACTTGGTGGATATGTTGAAAAGGAGCAGAACCTGTCACACGATGGAAAGGCTTGGGTTTTCGACAACGCCGAGGTTTACGGCGATGCCGAGGTTTACGGCGATGCCGAGGTTTGGGGCGATGCCGAGGTTTGGGGCGATGCCGAGGTTTGGGGCAATGCCAAGGTTTGGGGCAATGCCAAGGTTTGGGACAATGCCAAGGTTTGGGGCAATGCCAAGGTTTACGGCAATGCCAAGGTTTGGGGCGATGCTTCCATCTTTTCAACCAAACACATTTTCTGTGTAACACCAATCGGACAGTATGCAAATTCTTTGACGGTGTTTAGAACAAAGAATCGTGAACTTAAAATTTCTTTTGAATTTAAAACTTACGAAATTGAGGAATTTAGAAAAGCAATTCACGATTCGTGGGATGAAGAATATGTGTGCATTGCCGAAGGTGCAATCAGTCTTGCGAAGAAACACATTGACCTGACCCCTGAAAAGAGTTTCAAGGATTGTCCTTTTTGCGGTGGAAAAGCAGAACTTGATGAAGATTCTGATGTTGTAATCTGCACCGAATGTGGTTCTACTGCCAAGGAAGAAATTTGGAACAATCGGTGTGATGGCTGATGACGGTTCAATTATACCCACAGGTGGAAAGTATGAAAAACTAAAGAAAGGTATAATAAAAAATGATTGCGAAAAAATGTGATAGATGCGGAAAATTTTATGAACATGAAAAACCTAAACTTACGAAAATAGGAAACATAAATGCACACAGAATAGCGTGGGAACTCTATTGTAATAACCGTTTTATTGATTTGTGTCCTGACTGCCTAAATGATTTCAAAAAATGGTTTGAGGAGGTAGAATAATGGCTAAATTTCAAGACATATTCGCAAAAGAAATACAAGATGCAATGTACCGTCCGTGTTTCGTGGATGGCAAAAAAGCATTATTCCATAGGTGGACTGCTTATAATGTTATCGATTATGCAATCGTCGAGTATGAGGACGGAACAGTCGATATTGTTCATCCACAAAGCATAAGATTTTTGCCAGGCAAATTTGACGAATACAATTTTACGATGAAACAAAAGGGGAAAAACAAAGGATTTATAAAACAATTAACACTCGGAAGTTTGTTTGACGGCATCGGCAGCTTCCCACTTGCAGGTGAAGCAGCAGGAATTAAAACTTTATGGTCGGCAGAAATTGAGCCGTCCTGCATTGCAGTTACAAAAAATCATTTCCCCGATGTTGAACACTTAGGAAGCGTTACAGATATTGACGGCGCAAAAATCCCACCTGTTGACATAATTACTTTTGGGTCGCCGTGCCAAGACCTAAGCATCGCAGGTAAGAGAGCAGGGCTTGCAGGTGAAAGAAGCGGATTGTTTAGCCAAGCAATCAAAATCATATACGAAATGAGGAAATCAACAAATGGAAAATATCCAACTTTCATTATTTGGGAAAATGTGCCCGGAGCGTTCAATAGTAATAAAGGACACGATTTTTTACAAGTGCTCCGGCAAATCACAAAGACCGATATTTCAATGCCTGAATGTGGAAAATGGGCAAAAAGCGGAATGGTTCAATGCGGGGGGGTACAAGTCGCTTGGCGACAGCTCGATGCTCAATATTGGGGAGTGCCCCAACGAAGAAAACGCATCTTTCTTGTCGCAAGTTTTGGATGCAGTTGTGCCGAGCAAATATTATTTAAGCCCGAAAGCGTGCCTTGGAATATTGCGCAGAGCAGACAGACGAAAGAAAGAACTTCCAACAGAACTAAGGGAAGCACTAATTTCTATTGCTATGATGCAAGAGGAAACGGCGGAGAAACAGCCCCAACAATGACAGGCAACCACAACAGCCGGATAAACGATTATTGCGCGGTTGCCGTGTACGGCTTCAACGGACAAAACAGCATTACAGCGGCAGGTGTGGAAGCGCGAGAAGAATTATCCCCTGCTATCACACGCAACAAGCAGACCAATGTATTGTATGCGGCAGGCTTTATAGACCGCACATCCGCCGAAAGTTGCGGTATCGGATATGAAAAGGAAAAAGCACCGACACTTCGGAGTAGTGTATTGCCGCCCGTATTTTGCATACAGGGCAAAGCAATCGGCAGAACTGACAAGAACGCACCGAACGGAAGCGGCATAAACAAGGATAAGTCATTCACGCTTAATACGGTTGATAAACACGCCGTTGTTAATGCATTAGACAGAGCGAGCTTTAATCAAGGTGTAAATGCCAAAATGGATTTTTCAATAACAAACGATGAAATAAATTCACCTTTAGTTGCTTCCGGACCTTCTGCGGTTGCTTACGAATTTAAAAGGTGGATTGTGCGCCGCCTTACGCCGACTGAATGTGAACGCTTGCAAGGATTCCCAGACCATTGGACTGAAACACCAAAAATTGAAAGCTTATCCGACAATGAATATGCATTTTGGCTTGAAGTTTATAAGCGTGACAAGCTTATTCGTAATAAACAATATAAAACACCAAATAAACAACAGTTAATCAAGTGGTATAACAAGCTTGATTGTGACGGGAACAGATATAAAATGCTCGGTAATAGTTTAGCAATACCGTGTGTGTGTTATATACTTAACAACATAGTAGAAGAAAGGCGGAAAAATGAAAAGCATTTATAACATCGAACAATTCACAAAAGACCGAGACAAGGCTTTGTTGAGTTTAGACAAAGAGAAAATACTTGCATTTTATGCAAAGTATGGGTTGCCATACGCAAAAATAGATAAAGTCTTTTGGGCAACGGTTTACAAATGTATATACCACATCGATGCAAGTACAAAAAAACAAAAAGCAGAAGCTAAACAATGGCTTTTGCAAAACGGCTTTACAACTAAAATATAGAAAGGAAAAATCAAAATGAAACTGAAATATAAAGTAATGGGCGAAAGCGAACAAATCATTGAAAATGTTAAAAGCATAACAATTGATGAGTGTTGTCTTTTCGCTGATGGAGAACAAAAAGGTAGAAGAGCTGCGCTTGAATATATCGAGGTACAAGAATGACAAACTATGAAAAAATTAAAAATATGAGTGTTGAGGAGACTTGCTGATGAATAGCAGACAAAAAGGAGCAGCCGGAGAGCGAGAACTCGCAAAGGCTCTCCGCTCACACGGATTTGAAACAAGGCGAGGACAGCAATATTGTGGCTCCAACGGTGATGCCGATGTGGTCGGCTTGCCGGGAGTCCACATTGAGTGCAAGAGGGTTGAACGCCTCAATCTTGAGGATGCTATGGCTCAGTCAAGAGCAGATGCAAGACCGGGAGAGATTCCTGTTGTAATGCACAGAAAAAACAATTGCAAGTGGCTTGTTACCCTAAGCCTTGATGACTTTATGACTTTATACAAGGAGACAGACTATGACAGGAAATGAATATCAGGCTATGCGAAAAGCAAGTTCATTTTTTGCTTAGGGACAAGTTAATTAAGGAGGGTATTTATATGACTTGTAAAGATTGTTACCATTATGAGAAATGCTATTCTGATGCATTAACAGAAGAACTTGCAAAAGGACATGATTGTCAAGTAGTTCCGTGTATTGATAATCATGTAACCTGCAAATATTTCAAAGACAAATCACGCATTATTGAACCGACACTCAATGTTGGGGAAAAAGTGTGGTTTTTACATAGAAGTTCAAATGAAATATGCGAAGCAACAGTAACAAGAGTTGAATATAACTATTTCACAAATCCGCAAGAGTGGATTGAAATTGATTATATTTCTTCACCTATTGGAAGACTCACATACAAAACTCGAATTGACTTAATGTTGGGCAAAGTAGTGTTTTTTACAAAAGAGGAAGCAGAATCAAAACTAAAGGAGATTAGCAATGAAACAACCCAAGACAAAGAACGGCAAATACATATTGGTGGAGTTAAAAGAATAATGGCAGGACTAATAGCAAAGCAACCTAACGGCTTATATTGCAGAATTTCAACAGTAGTTGATGCACCTACAGATTGGAATATGACGGAGCAAGATTATATTGATATGTGTGTAAAAAAAGCCAAAGAAGAAGCAAAAAATGCACTTGCAAATTATTGTTACGATTTTGATGTTGCATTAAATCGTGTTCGTTACGGCAAAGATACAAATATGACAACAGAGGAATACGAGAAATTTATCAAAGATTGTAATACAGAGGTGAAAAAATGACAAACTATGAAAAAATTAAAAAATATGAGCGTTGTGGGGAAATGAAAGCATACGACATTAGAAATAAATATGACGGATTTATTGTAGAAGTGATTTTTGCGGAAACAGCAGGAAAGGCAAAAAGTTACGCTTTGCAATATTGCGAGTCTTGCGAGGAAAGTGATTTTTGTGATCTAAATGCAAAAAGAAATCCACAGATTGACAAATATTACACAGGCGGAAAGCGAAAAATGGATTGGTGCAATCAAAAAGACCGTCTTGCACTTGTAAAAGAGTGTGACTTTGTGTGTGACGATGAGTGCTTTGATAGCGACGAATGTGAAAAATGTATTGCAAAAAAATACTGTGGTAGGTATGAAGAATATCTTGAAAGCGAGGTAGAGGAATGACAATACAAGAAGCATTGAAAATTTTTGAAAATGTAAGACCACAGGGAAATAAAATAATCAATGAGGCTTTGAGAACGGTTGAGAGTGCTGTGGGCAAGCAGATACCGAGAAAGCCTGATATATGGGGTGACGGCGTTGATGATGACGGCGATTTAATCTATGACAGTTGGGCGTGCCCTTGTTGCCACGAGGAATACGAACTTGGTTATGATGATTACGAATACTGCCCCAACTGCGGACAGGCGATAGATTGGAGGGAGAATAATGGATGATTTGATTGATAGAAGACACGCTCATTGGAATAATATTAGTCTTAATTCTAATGCTAAACGAATTGATATTTGCTCGTGTTGTAGGGCGGTAATTCTTCGTGATGTTGATAGCGATAAATACAATTATTGTCCTACCTGTGGTGCGAGAATGGACGAGGTGACACAATGATTGACGAAACTGCTTTAATTAACGCTATATACGAGCAACAATCCGAGGACGATAAGGCATACAAATTGATGTATTTTGCTGATAATTGCAGGGAAATATATAGAGCCAAAAAATCCGCAAGAGATAAAATTATTGAAACTATTGAAAATATGAGCGAGGGGGCGGTAAATGTATGACTTGTAAAGATTGTTACCATTATGATGTGTGTTGTGAACTTATGAAACAATTACATTGGAAACCTGAACCGTGTAATAGTTTTAAAGACAAATCACGCATTATTGAATTGCCTTGTAAGGTTGGGGATAAAATTTATGTTTTAAATAGAGGAAACATACCGCAAAAAATGATTTTAGATGAACCCGACATAAGATGTCATTGTGCTAAAGAAGATAATTTATGTATGGCTCTGTGTGACGATAAAAAGCACGGCATTTGTGCGTATCGTTTTAAGAATGACGGCTCGGATATTGGGAAAAAAGTTTTTCGTACTAAATCAGAAGCAGAAGCAGAATCAAAACTAAAGGAGTTGGAAAAATGAAAATTCTATATAGAAAAGAAATCAATGTTCCGAGTGGTTTCTACTGTACAAATTGTCAATGCCTAATGAGAGATCGGGATGTGCAAAATAAATTTGTTTATTATTGTCGGTTATCAGGACAGTACAAAAGACCGAATAGTAAGGGACAGTTTATAAAAGACGGAATTTGCATTGCAAATTGTCTTGAAGCATTAAATAGGAGTTGAAAAAATGAACATTATGTTAGACGAAAAGGCTTTAATGCCTACAAGAGGACACGCAACAGATGCAGGACTTGACTTGTTATCGCCGATTGATACGGTTGTGCCTGCAAAGGGCAGCATCAGCATTGACACGGGCGTACATATTGAGTTGTCGCCAAACACAGCAGGCTTTTTAAAGTCTAAAAGCGGACTGAATGTAAAATATAGCATAACGAGCGAGGGCGTAATTGATGTTGGCTATACAGGCAGTATCGTTGTTAAGCTATACAATCACTCCAATGTGGATTATGCCATTAAGCGCGGCGACAAAATCACTCAGCTTGTTGTTATGCAGATAAGCATTCCGAACATTTGCTTAGTCCAGAAATTCGAGGAAACAGAACGCGGTAACGGCGGTTTCGGCAGCACAGGCAGGTAACGATATGATTGTGAAGAACGGAGAAGTATATCAAAATATTTTCAAATGCCCGGTATGCGGCAACACCTTTATGTGCAATGACCGTACGAATTGGGCATACAAAGCAGGCGAATATTCCAACAATCAAAGGCTGTTGTGCTCGTGGCATTGCCTGCGCGAGCACGAAAAAGCAAAAGAAAAACATCGTAAATATCAATGCCCTACAAGGCGCAGAAAAGTGAGGTAAAAAAATGGAAGAAGCAAAAGAAATGGAATATAAAATCCCACAGGAGTTTGGCGCGAGTGAAGTGTTGGCGGGCGGTACTTACAACGGATATGAATACCGCATAATCTCATACTTCACACATCCGTGTGCCTATGTAAAATTACACGAAAACGAAAGCGTGAATAATGCAGATGTAGACTGCCACGGCGATATAACATACGATTCGGACGGCTTAATTATTAATTCAGATATGCGAACGGAACAAGGCCGCTGGATAGGTTGGGATTACGCCCACGGCAATGACTATTACGCCGACTTGCCACGCAAAGGCGGCAAGCAATGGACTACCGCCGAGATATTAGTAGAAGTCAAAAAAGTTATAAATCAGCTTAAAGAGGTGGTGCGTTAATGCCGTCATATTCGCAGAGCCTGCGCCGTCAATATATGGCGGAAACAGTCGGCAAGTACAAGGACTTACTCGGATGGAGTATCATATCGGCAAGCGACAAAGACGATGAAGCCTTTGAAAAGCGCATTGTGGAATATTTCGAGTTTTGCGAAGAAAAGGAACTACGCCCAACGAGAGAGGGCTTCTGCGCCGCTTGCGGCATAGGCAAGCCGATATATGATGCTTGGCAACGGGGCGAAATGGGTATATCCGAACGCCGCAAACAATCTATGGCAAGGCTAGAAGGAGTACTGCTCGCGCTCCTTACCGAATGGTCGCTCAACGGCAATGTAAATCCGGCTATTGCAATATTCAACCTGAAGAACAACTACGGCTTCAAAGACGAAATAGAGCACGCCATAAAACCCGCGCAGACCTTGCTTGAAAAAGCCAAATCAAACGATGAAATAACAAAGCTGCTTGAAGCTGATGCAGGAGTGACGGAAATTGAAGTACAACCGAACGAATGAGTACATAGCCGACAACCTATTGACGAGCAAGCAAGCCGCCGTGTACAAGGCTATAAGCAACGGTGAAACGCTCAAAGAAGCGGCAGACAAGCTCGGCGTTGATAAGTCGAGCGTTTACCGCACTTGGCGGCGTGCCTGCCGTGAAATAGCCAAATACAAGCGATTTGCGGATTTTGTTAAAAGTGAAAAGTAAAATAAAAAAGGCAGGGAGCAATCCTTGCCTTTTTTAATCTTCGTCTGTTCCTTTTAAATATTCGTCAATCCATATCACCTTACCGCTTTTGTATTTGCGAAAGTGACCGCGAACGCTGAAAATGCCCTCGGGGGAACGATGAGCGTGCGAGGAAACGGCGTAAATCTTGTTGTCATATTCTTTTAAAAAGTAATGCTTGTCGCCGCCCTCTGTTCTTGCTCTCGGGGTTATGGATGAGCCGTCAACAAGGTTGCCGTATATAAGCAACGCGTTGTAAGCAATGTAAGTATTGGCAACAACCTGAATAACCTTGCAAGCGTCATCATATGGCAGGCTTTCATCGTTAACCATCAAATCAAAATATATTCCATAATCATTATCAAAGTCATCAGGCGTTGGCACAATATGACAATTAGCGATTTGCTTTTTATTTCGCTTAATGCGAAGCCGCAACAAATCGCGCTTGAAATCGAAATAACCGACAATATTAGAATCGGTAAAAACAACTTCCGCCCGCCGAAAATAATACTTGTTGTATGGTGCAATCGCCTTGACAAGTTCGCGGTTTTCTTCTTGCCAATTCATAAGCTTGTCATAAGAGGCAGCATCTATATGAATTATATCCATTATCTCAGTCTCCAATCAGCGGTTTTTGCGTGCTTTGTTATTATGATATCACACCTTGCCAACAACAACAAGCGTTTTTCAAAAAAAGCGAAAAATCGCGTACTTACAATTTTGAAAAAATCGTAAAAATCGCGTACTTACATTTTCGGGCTTTTGAATGAGGGCGGAAAAAAAGTAAAGCACGGGTGCACGCCCGGTGGCACCGAAACAACGGCGATATTGTGAGCACCGATGAGAGCACACCGCACCACAGACTAACGGCAGAAAAGCACACGGCAAGCCACAGGGCAACGCACAACAAGCTTTTGAAATAAAGGAATATAAGTTTATACATAAAAATAAAAACGGCTCACAGGCGATTACAGAGGGTCGAAAAAACGAAAGAAAAAAGGGTAAAAAAATAACCCGCTAACTAATGTTAGCGGGAATTTTCTACTCTTTCCATTTCTTCACGCAGCAAAGTTAAAAGAAGCTGCCTTTTGTTCGGCACAGAATCAAAAAATTCTATGATATCCGCATCGGTGCGCGTGTTGAATTCAAGCGAATATTTTTTTAAATATTTTCTTGCATACCGCGCCTGCGGTGTGTTTTTTTTCTCCTCCATTTGTTCCCCTCCTTCCCTGCGGCGAATTAAGCCATGCATAATGGCAAGCCGTGTTGATTTCTTCGGGTGACAAGTAACAAGCTTGGAAGCGTTGCGGAACGCTTGAAGCAGGTGCAAAGAACAAGCCATCACCCTTGCCGGTGAGCTTTTCAGCTCCTACCATATCAAGTATAACGCGGCTATCAGAGTTTGAAGAAGTCTTGAATGCTATGCGCGTTGGGATGTTTGCTTTTATTGCGCCGGTTATGATTTTTGCGCTTGGGTATTGCGTGGCAACAATCAAGTGAATACCCGCCGCCCTACCTTTGGCCGCAAGCCTTGAAATAAGCGTTTCAACCTCTTTTTTGCTCGCTTGGATAAGGTCGGCAAGCTCATCAATAGCAATAACAAGGCGAGGAAAGAGACCCGGCACAAGGTCAAGTCCTGCCGCTCCTCGTTGCCTTAATATTGTATAGCGGCGTTCCATCTCGTCAACTGCCCAGTGCAGCGCATTTAATGCTTCTTGTGGTGTTGTTGCAATCGGCCCCGCGAGGTGCGGGATACATGCATATTTTGACAATTCTACTTGCTTTGGGTCAATAAGCAGAAATTTAACATCCGCGGGTTGCTCAAATTGTAAAATTGATACTAAAATATCATTTAAACAAACGCTTTTGCCGCTGCCGGTTTGCCCTGCAATGAGCAAATGCGGAGCGTCGGCAAGGTCAATAACAAGTTGGTTGCCGTTGCTGTCAATGCCGAGGACGGCGGGCAAACGCAGGGGTTCATATTTCGTTGTCAAGAATTGCCGCATGCGCACCGTTTGCCGCTGCGCTCTCGGTATCTCGATAGTTAGGCCGTTGTCAAGATAACAGCGGCAGCCGTTGCGGTTCAAGTAAGCATTTAAACTTTTTTCAATTCTGCTTAAAAGCGTTGACACTCTATAAGCAGATGCAAAATCAAGGTCAAAATGCACGCGCACGAGCTGCGGCGCGGTGGTGTATATTGCTTCTGTTGCTTGCAAGCCTGCGAAGGCTACCGCCTGCGCGGCGGTGTTCGCGAGCTGCTCAACTTCCGCCTCGTCGCAAGGCTCATCAGCCGCGAAACACTCCACCGGGGCGAAATGATATAAGTTGTCTTCCATTTTTTCACTTCCTTTTTTTGCGGCGGACTTGTGACCGCTCTAAGCCGCATTACCCGCCCATAAAGGGCGGTCACTCTGCGTTTACCTAATTTCTATAGTTTCTCGCTCATCGATTTCGTTCTGATATTCAGCCGGTCCGAGTTCGTATATTCTTTTTAATTCTTTGGTGTCTAAGCCTTGCACAAAAGCATAATTTAAACGCCATTTGTATTTTCGTTATAATAATAATGATTTGTTTTCATTTTTATTTTTCCTTTCTGCGTTTATAGCCCGTTCGGCTTTTTATTTTTCGTTGTCTATTATATTCCAAATGTCCTCTTTGATATCGTACAAACGGATGAGTGTGTATGTATCAATTTCGCCCTTGCCGTGATATATTCGGTTTATCATCTCGGCAACTGCATTATATGCGCTTTGAAGATTGCTATATAATTCAAAGTGCAATTGCGCGTTTGTCAATTTATGAATTTTGCGCGCTTCCTCAATCTCTTGAGGCGTTTTTTTAAGTTCTATTTGGTCGCTTAATTCCTCGATGTATTTGCATTTTTCATCATACATTTTTTATAACTTCCTTTCTTTTTTTATATCTTGTCTGCGTTTTAAGCCCACCCGGCTGTTAGTGGAATGGGGTTGATGCGCTCAGCCCCTTAAAAGCGTTTAATCAAAATATATTGTTGAGTATAAGCGGCGCCAAGCTTGATATAACGCCCTTGCTTGCGCGTCGAGCCAATCCTCCCGGGCGTTGGGCTTCCTTTCGCCGTTCTTTGTTCTTTTTAGTTCGGATGGCGTACAAAGTCTTTCGGCGATATCGTAATCATATATCAAGGAAGAACCACCCCAAGAGAACGCATTCCAATCGTCCGCACCGTTGAGTATATCAGCCTTGCAGGTTTTCCAATCTTCCGGGATTTGTTCTAACTGCTGCCACGCAAGAGCGGCGGCCAAATTGTCGAGCAGTTCGAGCGCATAAGCGTTAACGCCTTTGTCCCAAGCGCTGCGGCACTTCCTATTGTTTAACCTTTCTTCTACCTGTTCAATTGTCTTTAACATCCTTTTTATCTCCTTTTCTTATTGACTTTGAGTTCAAAGAATGTTAAAATACAAATGCTAAAGGGTTTTAACATTCTTTTAGCTCCGGGAGCGTTTCCCCGTGTGTGTTGATTTTTTAGGGGTTACGCTCTTTTTTTCTTGCCTTTTTGTTTTAAATGTGTTATATTATATTTGCAACATATAAGCGGCTGACGGATTGGCGGCAAGTACCGCACCGTGCGGCTTATATATTGTTTTTGAGTCATTGCCCCGGCTTTTATTGTCGGGGTCTTTTTTTATTTATTGCTCGGGCTTAATCGCTCGAGCTTTTGTTTTCGGTTTCCTTATAAGCTTGTTAAGAGCATCAGGTCGGCATTGCTTTGCCCTGATTCGAATGGCTTTTTTGAGTATAGCACAAGCTTAAAATACGATTCTTTTAGATTGCTCATGCAAAATTTGTACAAAAAATCGCTTGTGTGTATTGACAAATTTGTAAATTGTGCAATAATTGGGGCATAGAGGTGATTTTATGGAAAAAGCTAAATCAACTAAGCTCGGTGCAAGAATTTGGGTAAGTATTTTGTTTTTCGGTCTTGCGGGGCAGCTTGCTTGGGTAATTGAAAATATGTATTTCAATGTTTATTTGTTTGATGCCGTAGGCGGCACGGCAAATGACATTGCAGCCATGGTTGCCGCTTCCGCAGTAACTGCAGCGCTGACAACGCTTATTATGGGTGCGCTTTCGGATAAGCTCGGAAAGCGCAAGGTGTTTATAACAGTCGGCTACATAATTTGGGGCATTGTTACTGCATCATTCGGCTTTATAACCGTTGGAAACACGGAAAAGCTGTTTCATTCCGCAAATGCTGTTGCCACAGCATCGCTTATAATAATCGTTATGGATTGCGTTATGACCTTCTTCGGTTCAACCGGATTTGATGCCGCATTCAACAGTTGGGTAACCGATGTTACTGACGACACAAACAGAGGCAGGGCGGAAACGGTTATGCAGGCGCTGCCGCTTTTGGCAATCCTTGTTGTTTTCGGCCTTTTGGATGGCTATAAGCAGCGCGGCGAATGGAAAACATTTTTCCTTATTGTGGGCATCACCACCACTGTTGTGGGCGTTTTAGGCTTGTTTTTCTTAAAAGATAAGCCCGGAATCAAAGCAAACAACGAAAACTATTTTAAAAACATTATATATGGTTTTAAGCCGTCAACCGTTAAGGCAAATAAAATGCTCTATGTGGCATTTGCGGCATTTTGTATTTTTAATATTGCTTATCAGGTTTTTATGCCATATCTTATAATTTATCTCGAAAAAACACTCGGAATAGAAAATTATGCAATTCCGCTCGGCGCAATTCTTGTCGTTTCGGCAGTCGTTTCGGTTTTGCTCGGCGGTGTTATCGATAAGGTGGGCAAGGTTAAGTTTTTGCTGCCTGCAGCAATTATATTAACCGCAGGTTTTGTTTTGATGTATTTTGTTAACGGCGAAAATATGGCTTTGCTCATAATTATCGGCATAATAATGATGAGCGCATTTCTCGTTACATCTGCCGCTGTTTGCGGCACAATCAGAGACTATACTCCAAACGATAAAGTGGGTTTGTTTCAGGGTGTGCGGATGGTGTTTCAGGTGCTGATTCCAATGATAACGGGCCCTTATATCGGCGCAGCCGTTATTGCAAACAATAATCAAACTTATGAGGAACTCGGTGTTGTTAAAACAATTCCAACCCCAAATATTTTTCTTGCGGCGGCAGCCGTGGCAGTGTTTTCTTTAATTCCTATTGCCGTGCTTTTGCACAGCCGGCGCAAGGCGCAGGCGGCAGATACCGAAAAGTGATTGCAAACGGCTGTTTCATATTTTTACAAATAGTGAACGCTGTATGCGGCGCAAAGCAAAAAATAAATATAATAAGGCCTTTTAACTCACGCCTTTTTGGTTAGATTTAACAAAGTTTTTCAAATGGCAAAAATTGCTTGATATTCGAGGCAAAACAGTATAGAATAGATATCGATAAAATGTTGTCAATCAACATTTTAATATTTAATTTTTTCGGAGGTATAATCCAATGGTAAAAGTTGCTATTAACGGTTTCGGCCGTATCGGCCGTCTTGCATTCCGTCAGATGTTCGGTGCAGAAGGATTTGAAATCGTTGCTATCAACGACTTAACATCTCCTAAAATGCTTGCTCACTTATTAAAATATGATTCAACTCAGGGAAGATATGCTCT
>OLSQ01001412.1_pt1 | contig 19889 bp, 17 predicted proteins | sample 1672561 | NCBI WGS metagenome assembly OLSQ01 (sample SAMEA3136699, study PRJEB25190) | human gut metagenome | biome: human gut; feature: human-associated habitat; material: faeces | place: Austria | collected 2013 | reverse complement strand
GCCCCGAGCTTCTGGCCAAGCTTGAGAAGGCCAAGCTCCCGAGGCGCGTCATGGTCATCGGCTCAGGCCCTGCCGGACTCAGCGCCGCGCTCACCGCCGGCAAGATGGGGCATGATGTAACGCTCTTCGAGCGCGGCCCGCGCATAGGCGGCTGCCTCGTCCTCTCCTCGGGGTTCAGCCCGATGTATGAGCGCCTGCTCAAGTACTACAAGGCTGTTCTTCCCCAGTATAAGAATGTAAAGATCAAGCTCAACCACAAGGTCACCGCCGATACGGTGAAGAAGTTCGCGCCCGACGCCGTTATCGTCGCAGTCGGCGGCGATACCGTGAACGGCGATATGCCCGGCACCGACGGCAAGAACGTCATCATGTCGCATGACCTGCTCGAGCTGCTCAACGGCCGTCCGCCCCAGAAACCGGGCATCGTCAACAAGATCATGTGGAACGCGGGCTATGTGTTCCTGCACTTCATTTATACTCCCCAGCTCGTCAGCTTTGCGCTGAAGCTGCCCTCTCCCTGGCCTATCGGCAAGAAGGTCGCCATCGTCGGCGGCGGTCTGCCCGGCTGCGAAATGGGCATGAAGCTCACCGGCGGCTGGCGTGATATGAAGATATTCGAGGAAAGCAAGATCGGCTACGACGTCGGCTCCAGCGAGCGCTTCATCGTCCGCAACACCTTCAAGAAGGCTGACGACGTCGAGATGCACGAGAAGAACAAGGTCGTCTCCATCACCGACAGCGGCGTCTACGCCGTCGATGAAAACGGCGTTGAGAACTTCTATCCCGCAGATACCGTCGCCGTGACGCTCGGCTTCAAGGAGAACCGCGAGCTGTATGACCAGATCAAGGATCTCGCACCGCAGGTGTTCATCGTCGGCGATGCCAACGAAGCAAAGCGCATGCCCGATGCGACCAAGGCCGGCTACAGAGCCGCCATGCAGATCAAGTGAGGAGCCGTAATGAGCAATATTTATCTTAACCGCGTCACCGATTCCATTGCGGAGATCGTGCTCGATAAGCCCGAGCGCCGCAACGCGATCGACCTCGATATGATGCTCCGTCTCAATGAACTGCTGCTTGAAGCGGAGGACGACAGCAATATCCGCGTCGTCCTGATCAAGGGCACGGGCGATCACTTCTGCTCCGGCGCCGATATGAAGGCGGCGCCCGCAGGGGGCTACACCATCGACCAGAAGCATGAGACGCTTGCAAAGTATAACCGCGTCGTCAGAACTATCCTCACGATGGGCAAGCCCGTCATCTCCGTCATCCGCGGCTACGCGGTCGGCGGCGGGATGAGCCTTGCGCTGTGCTGTGATATAATCTTTGCGGCGGACGACGCAAAGTTCTTCGGCAATTTCGTCAAGGCCGGCATCGTCCCCGAGATGGGCGCGATGATGATCCTCCCGCAGCTTATCGGCATCAACCGCGCAAAGGAGATCTGGTTCGAGGGGGAACCCGTCAGCGGACAGCGCGCATATGAGCTCGGCATCGCAAACCGCGTCTATCCCGCGGAGACCGTCGAGGAGGAAGCGCTGAAGTTTGCGCAGAAGCTTGCGGATATGCCGCGGCTCGCAATGGGCATAACCAAGCGCGTCACCAATTCGACCGTCCTCTCCGGTATTGAAGCGCTCATGGAATGCGAGCAGCAGGCCTCTCCTTTCTGCGGCAGCACCGATGAATTCAAGGCGCGCAGAGAGGCTTTCCTTAAAAAGAAAAACGGATAAAGGCGGGGAAACAAAATGGCACAGGCTGAACTCAGAAAAACGCGCAGCTATTATATAAACAGCGCCGTTGCGCTGGGCATCATAGCACTTTTCCATTTTCTCCCGCCGGTATCCACGCTGACGAGGACCGGTATGGATGTGGCCGGTATATTCATCGGCGTTATCTACGCTTTCAGCACAGTTGACATCATCTGGCCCGCGCTGCTGGGCATAGTGCTGCTCGGCACGACCGAGCTTTACACCATGACAGGTGCGTTTGCGGCGGCTTTCGGCGGCGATACATGGCTGTTTATCCTCTTTATCCTCACTTTTGCGGCGATCATCAACGACTCCGGCGTGAGCACAATCATCGCAAACTGGATGGTCTCAAGGAAGTTTTCCCGGGGAAAGCCGTGGGTGATCTCCTGGCTGCTTCTGACCACTTCTTACATCGTTGCGGCTCTCGTCAGCGTGACGCCCGGCGTGATAATCCCCTGGGCGATCCTCTACACGATGTGCGAGCATTACGGATATAAGAAGCACGACAAGTACCCGACCGTTATGGTCATCGGCATCACGCTTGCGGCGATGATGGGAAACACCGCTTTCCCATTCAAGTCACTTGCGCTGATGGTGCAGAAATCGCTGACGAACCTGACGGGCGAAACCATCAGCTTTGCAGCCTTCACCGTCCTTGCCGTTGTGCTGAGCTACTCGGTAGTTCTGGTGTATCTGCTGCTGTGCCGGTTTATTTTCAGACCGGACGTCAGCGCGATACGCAGCAGCGATTACGTATATGAGGGCGACACGAAAATGACCCGCTACCAGAGACGCATACTTCTGCTGCTGGTGCTCTTCTTCGTGCTGCTCTTCGCGCCGGGGATCCTGCCCGACAGCGTGCCGGGGATAGCGTTACTCAACACCGTCGGCAAGACCGGCACATGCGTACTGCTGCTGTGCCTTGCGGGCTTCTTCGCATCGAAGGAGACGGGCAGACCCTGCATCGATCTGGCAAAGGAGATGACGAACGGCATCCCCTGGCCGACAATGATGCTGCTGGCATTTGCGCTGCTTATGACCTCCTCCATAACCAATGAAGCGACCGGCATACAGCCCTTTCTCAAATCGCTGTTTGAGCCGGTATTCGGAGCCGCGCCGAACCCTGTGGTGTTCATATTCCTTGTGTGCGCCGCGCAGCTTATCCTGACCAATGTCTTTGCAAACATGGTCGTCGCGCTGCTGCTGGTGCCGCTGGTATGCACCTATGCTCCCATGGTCGGTGTATCCAACCTTATGATGTGCGTATGCATATGCGTGCTGGTAAATGTTTCGCTGTTCCTGCCGTCAGCGTCACCGTTTGCGGCACTGATGCACGGCAACAGCGATTGGGTGACATCCAAGGAAATATACAAATACATCGGCATTACGCTGATCTTCGTGCTCATAGTGACGACAGTCATCTGCGCGACGCTCGGCAGTGTGCTGTTCTGAAAGGAGCAAAGCGGCATGGCAAAAAGTACGGATATACCGGTGTTTGGCCCGCTGCACGGGCTCAAGGTAGTCCACTGCTCACAGTCGGTCGCAGGCCCGTTTGCGGCGGCGCTGATGGCTGACATGGGCGCGGACGTGATATGGGCGGAAAGCGCTGTCGGGCAGGACGTGAGCCGGATCGCACCAGGCATGGCGGCGCAGCTCGACCGGCGCAATATGCGCACGATATCCCTGAACGTAAGCACCCCTCAGGGACATGAGATACTGCTCTCCCTGCTCCGGGACGCAGATATCTTCATCGAGGCCTCGCGCCCCGGACAGTACGAGAAGTGGGGTCTGACGGATGATGTGCTCTGGCAGACGAATCCCGCGCTCGTCATAACGCATATCTCGGGCTTCGGCCAGTACGGCGATGGCGACTATATACGCCGCGCCTCATACGACCCGATAGCTCAGGCGTTTTCGGGGCTGATGTACATGAACGGCTTCCCCGGAAGAAGATCCTCCCCGGCAGAGGTCAGCGTATCCGATTACTACACGGGCTATATGGCGGCGTTCGCGTCGCTTGCGGCGTACGTCAATGCCAAGAAGACCGGAAAGGGCGAGAGCATAGACGTTTCCCAGTATGAGTCCACGCTCCGCTGCCAGTCTGGATGGCCGCTCGATATGTGGAACGACTCGGGCAGAGTGTTCACACAGGGCAAGGGCAACAACAGCAACGTCGGCTTCAACAGTTATATGTGCAATGACGGGCAGGAGATATACATGGTCATCATCGGCCCGGCACTGCTCAAAAAGCTCATGGCGCTGCTCGGCCTGCCGTATAACGAGGGCGTTTTTGCAGGCTGCATAAACAACGTCAAAGAGGACACCGAGGCCGGCAGGGTGCTTGAAAAGGCGATAACGGATTTCTGCGCCGCGCGCAGCAGCGAGGAAGCGGAAGCCGCATTTGTCGCGGCTGGGCTGCCGTGCAGCCGCATTCTGCGGCACGGGGACATGCTCAGCCACCCGCACTATATCGCAAGAGAGAGCATAACAAAATGGGAGCGCGTCGACGGCACGGAGATCATCGGCCAGAATGTCACCCCGAAGCTCAAGAATAACCCCGGACAGATCTGGCGGGGCTGCCCCACGGTCGGCATGGACAACGAGGACATCCTCCGCGAGGCCGGATTTGACGAGGAATACATCCGTTCCTGCTATGAGGACGGAACAATCACAAAAAAATAACAAGGAGATACGATAATGGATTTCAGAATTACCGAAGAGCAGGAACTGCTGCTTGAGGGTCTGCGCGAGCTCATGGACCGCGAATGCAGCGAGGATTATATCAGAAAGTGCGACGAGGAGGGACGTCCTCCCATAGAGTTTTACAAGGCGCTGGTCGACAACGGCTACGGCCTGCTCGGCTGCCCGGAGTCCGTCGGCGGCACGCCCGTCGATAACCTGACGCTCATGCTCGTAAAAGAAGAGATCTGCCACCTCGGCGGCCCCATCCACGCGCTCACCAGCATGTTCCACATCGACATGATGAAAGAATACGGCACCGAGGAGCAGCTTGAAAAGTGCATGGCCGAGATAAACGAGGGGCGCATGCCTTTCTGCTCCGGCTTCTCCGAGCCGCAGGCAGGCTCTGACAGCCACGCTATCCTCACCAGCTACGAGCACAAGGAAAACGGCAAGATCGTCATCAACGGCCACAAGACCTTTATCAGTATGGCCGGTATGACCCCCTATATGTCATGCCTCGCAAGAGACTTCACCCGCGAGGGCGAGTACTTCACGATGTTCTTTGTCCCGATGGACGCTCCCGGCGTCAAGGTAACGCCGCTGCACAAGATCGGCTGGCACATGAACCCGACCTACGAAGTCTATCTTGAGAACGTCGAGGTCGAGGAGAAGGACATCATCGGCACTGAGGGCAACGCTTTCAAGCAGCTGATGAAGAACTTCGAGATGGAGCGCCTGATGATGGCGGTCGCAGTGCTCGGCATGGCAGAGTGCGCATATGACGACGCCGCAAGATACGCAAACCAGCGCGTACAGTTCGGAAAGCCCATCGGCACCCGCCAGCTCATCCAGGAAAAGATCGTCAACATGAAGATCAAGATAATGAACATGAAGAACCTCTGCTACGAGTGCGCATGGAAGAAAGACAACGGCATCTCCATCAGAAACGAGTCCGCGCTCTGCAAGCTCTACTGCGCACAGGCGGCGAACGAGGTCATTGACGACGCGCTCCAGATCATGGGCGGTCTCGGCTACACCAACGACTGCCGCATCTCCAGACTGTGGCGCGACGCGAGAAACTACCGCATCGGCGGCGGCACGGACGAGATAATGATCCACATCGCCGGACGCGGCCTGCTCAAGGAAGCACAGTAAAAAAGCGGGGCGGGAAGAATGAAAGCGATACTCAGCGACCTTATTGCCGAGCAGTCCATAGCCGACGCCTTTGTCGACGGACTGGCCGAAGAGCAGTGGAACCAGACGATACACTCCGACCTGCGCGTCTATGACATCGAGGGCATATGGAAGATCAGGGACGTTGTCAGCCACATAGCCATTTTCGATGAAGCGGCTGCGAAGCTCGCCATGGGCGAGGCAGAGCAGATACGCGACGTCACGGGCGGCAGAATGGACGAGCATCTGAAGTACCTGCCGTATCTGGAGCTCAGCAAGCAGGAGCTTCTTGAAAAGTGGAGAGAGAACAGGACTTACCTGAACAACGCCCTCTACCACTGCGACCCCAAGCAGCGCATCCCCTGGGCACCGGGACTGCCGATGTCGGCGCGGTCGCTCGCGACCGCAAGGCTCATGGAGCTCTGGGCGCACTGGGTGGATATTTACGACCACTTCGGCGTGGAGATAAAGCCGAATATGCGCCTTGCGCATATCCTGTTTCTGTCATGGCAGTCGAGGCCGAACGCCTACCGCATAAACGGCGTCGCGCTGCCGGAGACGCCGATGTATCTTGAACTGAAGATGCCGGACGGCAGCATCTGGACAAAGGGCGATCCAGCGGCGGAAAACCGCATCACCGGCGACGCGCTCGACTGGGCGCTGGTCGCGACCAAGCGCCGCAACTGGATGGACACCGGCCTTGAGGTCACCGGAGACGAGGCAAGACGCTACGCGGACTTCGCACAGACCTTCGCGGGAGACGCAGACCTTTCACCGCTGCCGAAGCACATCAGATAAAACCTGACAAAGCCAACGCATAACGAGGTAAAAATGACCGGATTATATGAGAGATTTGAAGCGAGCTGCGCCCGCTTCAAGGATAAAACAGCCGTTATCTGCGGCGAGAACAGAGTGAGCTACACGGCGCTTGCGGAACGAGTAGGAAAATTTTCGCGCATACTCGGCGGCTGCGGCGTGAAAAAAGGCACGCACGTCAGCCTGCTGTGCCGCAATTCACCGGATATGCTCTGCCTGTATTTCGCGCTGTTCAGAGCGGGCGCGGTATGCTCCCCGCTGAACTACCGCGAGAACGCGCAGGAGCTTGCAAAGCTCGCAGGCTACGTGGATACAGAGCTGCTCATATACGACGACGCAATGGCTGAGCGGCTGCACGAGGCGGAAAAGCTTGCCGGGGGCAGCTTCAGAAGCGTATCTCTCGCGCAGCTGGCAGAGCTGCCGGAGGGCGAAGCGCCCGAGACGGTGCAGTGCGCCGAGGGCGATATAGTCCTGAACATTTTTACGGGCGGAACGACGGGCGAATCCAAGGCGGCATCGCACAGCTATGAGGGTCTGGCGTATCAGCTGGAGAGCTGCTATATGCTGGAGGCGCCGGTGCGCGAGGACGATGTTTTCCTCAACTACGCGCCGATGTTCCACATAGGCGGCTTCACCGCTGCGATGCAGACCGTCTGCGCAGGCGGAACCGTTGTCATAAGCGAAGCTTTCAAGCCGGCGCAGCTTCTCAATTTCGTGCAGCAGGAGGGCGTGACGCAGCTTTCGCTCATCCCGCCCTCGCTGTGCACGGAGCTTGTGAAGTGCGACAACTTCGGAGCATCGAAGCTCAGCAGCGTGCGCGTGGTGCGTATGTCGGGAGGCGCGTGCAATGAGACGAATGTACACCGTATGTTCGAGCTTTTCCCGAACGCCAAGGCCTTCATCGGCTACGGCATGAGCGAGAGAGCGGTAAACATGGTGAACATCATAAGCCGCGATAAGCCCATGCACGTCATAGACGGCAATATCTCCGTCGGTACGCCCGGAGCCTTCAACGAATGCAGGCTCGTGGACGAAAACGGAGAGACTGTATGCAGACCCGGACAGATCGGAGAAGTGTACGGGCGCGGCCCGTGCACAATGACGGGCTATTACAAAAGAGACGATTCCTTTGACCGCGATGGCTGGTTTGCCACGGGCGACCTGATGTTTTTCGATGAAGACGGATTTTACTACTTCGTCGACAGAAAGAAGAACATGATAAAGTCCGGCGGGGAAAACGTTTATTCAAACCTCGTAGAGCAGATAATCCGGATGCACCCGTCGGTAAAGGACTGCGCTGTGGTCGGCATCCCGGACGAGCGTCTGGGAGAGATGGTCGCGGCGGCGGTCGTGCTGCGCGACGGAGCCGCGCCGGTGAGCGGCGAGGAGCTGACGGACTTCTGCGGGAAGTACACCGCGGGCTTCAGAAAAGCGAGAAAGATCGTCTTTGTTAAGGAGCTGCCGCGCAGCAAGATCGGCAAAGTGAAGAAGTCAGAGGTGAAAGCGCTGCTGACAGGGAAAGCCGATGGATAAGCGGAAGACGGGACTGCGCGAGATAGTCCTGCTTGCGGCGCCGCACACATGGGCGGCGTCATGCGTCCCTGCGCTGCTGGCAGCAGTGCTCGCGCGCGTGCACACGGGGCGGGTGAGCCTTGTGATGGCGCTGCTCACGCTGCTGATATCGGTGCTGATGCAGTCGGCAGTGAACGCCTTTGACGATTACAGCGATTATATCCGCGGCACCGACACGATGGAAAACTCCCCGGAGAGCTATGACGCCGTGATAGTTTACGGCATGCCGCCGAAAACGGCGCTGCTGTGCGGGATAGGCTTCCTGACGGCGGCGGCGCTGCTGGGCGCATATGTCGTCGCGGTATGCGGGGTGATCCCGCTGTATATAGGGCTTGCAGGCGGGGCAGTCGTGCTGCTGTACGCTTTCGGAAGAAGGCCGCTGTCATACATGCCGTTCGGCGAGCTTGTATCTGGGCTTGTGATGGGCGGGCTTATCCCGCTTGCGGGATATTATATGCAGACCGGCACGCTGTGCTTTGCGGTGCTCATAGAGGCGCTGCCGGTGATGCTCGGGATAGCGCTCATAATGTTCAGCAACAATGCCTGCGACATTGCGCGCGACACCGCCGCGGGGCGGAAGACCTTTGCCTGCCTCATGGGCAGGGAAAGAACGCAGAGCCTGTATAAGGCGCTCCTGGCGCTGTGGCTGCTGCTGCCGGTATTTGTACCGGCGCGCTCCGGAATCACCGCCGCTGCGGCGTATGCGCTATGCCTGCCGCTTTCGGCTCCGGGCTTTGCAAGACAGATAAAGACCGCACCGGACGAAAAGAGCCGCGCGGCGGTCATGGGCGGCATAGTACAGCTGAACACGACGCTGGGGCTGAGCTACATGCTGGCACTGCTGATCGGAGGCGGCGTACTGTGAAAAAGGAAGAATACGTATATAAGGTGTTCCAGACCGTCGCCGACGGGTACGACGCGGCAAACGAGCGCATAAGCCTGCACCGGCACATGAAATGGAAGCGGCGCGCGGCACGCAGCTGCTGCGCGGGAACAGAGAATGCGTGCAGCATACTCGACGTCGGCTGCGGCACGGGCGATATGCTGAGGCTCCTGCACGAGGAGCGCCCGGAGGCAAAGCTGACGGGGCTGGACTTTTCACCGAACATGCTCCGCGAGGCAGAAAAGAACCTTGCGGATATAGACGCTCTCCGACTCATCGAGGGGGATGCGATGCATCTGCCGTTTGAGGACGCGCTCTTTGACTGCGCGGTGATATCATTCGCGCTGAGAAACACGGCGGATTACGCGCAGGTACTCTCGGAGATGGTCAGAGTCGTGAGACCGGGAGGGCGGATATGCGTGATAGATTCATTCATACCGGAGTGCAGGCTCATAAGGCCGGCCTACGGCTTCTATTTCTCGGCTATCATGCCGCTGCTCGGCGGCGGGATAAAGAGATATAAGCAGTACAGATGGCTCAGCCGCAGCACAAAGGACTTTGTGTCCGCATCCGGGCTTCAGAGCCTGATGGCCGGGCAGGGCATGGAAGAGATAAACAGAAAAGATTTTATGTTCGGCGCGTGCGTATGCGTGACCGGACGCAAGCGGAGCTGAATTGCAATGAACAACAGCATCACAAACACGGAATGGTTCTGCTCCGAGCTGAAAAACGTCACCGCGCGCATGAAGCTCATCATGGCCGGGGCAAACGCCTTTGACCAGCTGCGCGAGATAACCGACGAGAGCGTATCGAACACCGGCAAGCTCGTGCGGCCGACGCTGCTCCTGCTGTGCGCGGGCAGCGGATACGGCGAGAGCGTGCGCGAGGAGCTGCTCGACACGGCGGCGGCGATAGAGATAACGCACACGGCTTCACTTATCCACGACGACGTGATAGACGACGCGCCGCTGAGGAGAGGCAGGCCGACGGTACAGAGCCGCTACGGAAAATGCACGGCGGTATACGCCGGGGACTTCCTGCTTTCCGGGGCGATGCGGCACATGATGGAAAAGGGCTACGCCGCAGGCGGAGCCGCCATCGCGCACTGCGTTGAACGGATGTGCGCGGGAGAGATGGTGCAGCTGCAGAGCCGCGGCGATGTCAATGTGACGGAAGAAAAATATATGGAGGCGATCGCCGGCAAGACGGCGGCGCTTTTCGAAACGGCATGCCGTCTCGGCAGCACGATAGCCGGCGGAGACAGCCGCCGCGGCGGGCTGCTCGGGAGCTTCGGGATGCACTTAGGCATAATGTTTCAGCTCCGGGACGACATCCTCGACTGGAGTTCGAGCGAGGAGGCTTCGGGCAAGCCTGTGAACGAGGACTTCGCGGAGGGGATATATACCGTACCGGCGGTACACGCTTTTGCGTCTGAAAAGTACGGCAGAGAGCTCAGAGAGATAGCCGGGCTTGAGGGACAGAACAAGGAAAGCCTTGGACGGGCGAGAGAGCTTGTCAGGGCTGCGGGCGGTTTAGAGTACGGCAGAGAGCTTATGCTCCGCCACCGTGAAGAGGCGCTGGAGTGCTTAGCACAGCTGCCGAAGAACGAATGCATGGAAGCGCTCGGAGCCATGACAGGGGCACTGAGCATTACAGTATAAACGCGGCAATATTTGTGGGGTGTGATTATGAACGTAGAAAAATTTGAAGTGATCGTTGTCGGCGGCGGGCTCGCAGGCTCTGCGGCTGCCTATACTCTGGCTAAGGCCGGGGTCAAGGTAGCGGTCATCGAACGCGGCGAGAGCTGCGGCTGCAAGAACATGACCGGCGGACGGCTTTACGGGCACAGCCTCAAGAAGCTTATCCCCGATTATGAAAAGACGGCTCCGCTGGAGAGGAAGATCACCAAGGAGCGCGTGACCTTTATGAGCAAGGGCGCGGCGACGACGCTGGAGTTCTCCAACAAGACTCTCGGCGGGCGGAATGCGGCGTCCTACTCCGTTATCAGAGCCGACTTTGACAAATGGCTCGCAAAGGAAGCGGAGAAGCAGGGCGCATTTTACATCAACGGCATCCGTGTGGACGAACTCGTCGTCCGCAACGGCAAGGTCTGCGGCATAAGAGCCGGTGAGGATACGCTCGAAGCGAACGTGGTCATTCTGGCGGATGGCGTGAACTCCCTGCTGGCAAAGAAGGCCGGGCTCATCAAGGAGCAGGATCCGATGGAATACGCAGTCGGCGCAAAGGAAGTCATAAAGCTCGGCGCGGACAGGATCCATGAGCGCTTCGGCACCGAGGGGAACGACGGCACGGCATGGATGTTTGCCGGTGAGCCCACCGGCGGCGGGAGCGGCGGCGGCTTCATATACACGAACAGGGATACGCTGTCCGTGGGCATTGTCGCGACTGTCGGCGATATCGGCTATGCAGATGAGAGCATCGTCAAGATGCTCGATAACTTCAAGGCCAATCCCCTGATCGCTCCGCTCGTCGAGGGCGGCGAGCTCGTGGAGTATTCGGCGCACCTCGTGCCGGAGGGCGGGATCAGGATGATGCCGCGGCTCTATGACCACGGCGTTATGATCGCGGGCGACGCGGCGGGCATGGTGATGAACCTCGGCTACGTGGTGCGCGGCATGGATCTGGCAATCGAGTCCGGACGGATCGCGGCGGAGACCTACATCGAGGTGCGCGCCCGCCACGACTTTACGCCCGAGGCGCTGTCGCTCTACAGGAAAAAGCTTGAGAAGAGCTTCGTGCTCAAGGAGATGCGCCGCCACAGGACTGCACCCAAGGCGTTCTCGAACCGCAACGTGTTCACCAAGCTGCCGGTGCTGGCGGAGAACGCGATGAACGCGATGTTCACGGTGGACGGAGAAAACACTGCAGGGCTGGTATGGAAGATCATAGGCGCGGCGAAAAAGTACGGCTTCGGCAGCCTGATGAAGGATATCCTTCAGCTGCTCAGGGCTGCCTGAGGGGAGGCATGAAAATGAAGATCGAAGAAAAGCTTGGCAAGACCCGCTTTAAAGTCCGCGAGGAGAGCCACATCAAGGTCAAAAAAGAGATAGACGACACGGCTCTGGCACAGAAGCTGTGCATGGCATGCCCCGCAGGGCTCTACAGCATAGACGCCGACGGGAAGCTCCAGTTCAGCCACCTCGGCTGCCTGGAATGCGGCACGTGCAGGCTGCTCGGATACAACAAGCAGCTTGAAGCATGGGACTACCCCGTCTGCGATTACGGCGTACAGTATTACAAGAGCTGAAAGGAGCACAAGGCATGAAAATAGCAGTCTGTTACAAGAACGTACCCGACGACGAAAAGATAAAGACCGCGGCTGACCGCACGCTGGATCTCTCCGCGGCGGCTCCCGCGATAGGGCAGTATGACCTCAACGCGATGGAGGCCGCCGCCCAGCTCGCCGCAGCGAACGCGGGCTCCGAGGTCATTGCGCTGACGGTCGCGGGCGATGTTGTAAACAACACCAAGCAGCGCAAGGCCATTCTCTCACGCGGCGCGGACAGGATGGTCGGCGTATATGACGCGGCGTTCGATACCGCAGATACGCTGACGATCGCGCAGGCAATCGCAAAGGCCGTGGAGAAGATAGGCGGGGTCGACCTCGTCCTCTTCGGCGAGGGATCGGCAGATATGTACGCGCAGCAGACAGGCCCCATGACCGGCGCACTGCTCGGCTGGGCAAACGTGAATGCCGTTTCCGCGATATGCGCCGAGGGCGACACGCTTGAAGTGAAGCGCGACCTCGAGAGCAGCAGCGAGACGCTCCGGGTAAAGCTCCCGGCGGTGATCTCCGTTACCTCCGATATAAACAGGCCGCGCATCCCGGCAATGAAGGACATCCTCTCCGCGGGCAAGAAGCCCGTTGAGGTTCTGAGCGCGGCGGATGCCGGTGCGGAGACCGCCAGCGTGACGGAGACGGTATCGATCCTTGCTCCGGAGACCGTCGAGCGCGCAAAGAAGGTATACGAGAGCGCGGATGATGAAGCTATCGAAGCGATAGCCCTTGAGATAAAGAGACATATGTGAGGTGCGGAAAATGGAAATACGCAGCAAAGGCATAGTTATCGCAGCCAGCAAGGCCAGCGCACTTGAACTGACCGCACTTGCGGAAAAGCTCTGCGGCAGCGTGGAGGTCATAGCCGTGGGCGACAGAGAAGCCGCCGTGAACGCGGAGAAGGCATATTATATCGACACGACCGGCACGAGTTTTATAGCGGCGGTCGGAAGCATGAAGAAAGTTATCGCCGCGAGCGGCGCGGACACGGTCATTGTTGAGCTCAGCAAAAATGGACGCTATGCGGCGGCCTGCATTGCCGCGGCAAACGGCACCGCCGCGGTGACGGACGTCGCGGACGTGTGGGGCGAGGACGGCAGGATATACGCAAAGCGCATGGTTTACGGCGGCAGCGCGTTCAAGACGGTGTGCGTCCCGGGCTTTGCAGTGATCTGCCCCGTCGCGGGCATTGCATCGGCAGAGGAAGAGCGCCCCTGCGCTTCCGCCGAGGAGCTTGAGGCCGCGATGCCGGAGGGAGTCGAATATGTCTCCGCTTCCGAGAAGAACGTGCAGAAGGTGAACCTCGCGGTCGCCAAGAGGATAGTCGGCGTCGGCCGCGGCATCAAGAACGCAGAGAACCTCGCCATAGCGGAGGGCTTTGCCGGAAAGATCGGGGCCGAGCTCGGCTGCACCAGACCTGTCGCCGAGGATGACGGACTTATGGCGAGGGAGCGCTATATCGGCGTTTCCGGCGTCACTGTAAAGCCAGAGCTCTATATCGCCGCAGGTATATCCGGGCAGATACAGCACATGGTCGGCGTCGGCGAGAGCGGCACGATCATTGCCATAAACAAGGACAAGCAGGCTCCCATTTTCCAGCAGTGCGATCTCGGCATAGTCGGCGATGTGCTGGAAGTGATGAAAGCCATTGAGGAAAAACTCTGATCTGAGGTGCAGAAGATGAACTATAACAGAATCGATCCCGATACCGCGGCGGCGCTCAAGGCTGCCGCCGGTGAGGGCAACTATCTTGACGGCGCAGACATCGGCGCCGACATGAGCCACGACGAGCGTGCCCTGTACGGCACGGCGGCGCCCGAAGCAGTCATATACGCCGGGAGCACCGAGCAGGTCGCAGAAGTCCTGAAGGTCTGCTCCGCAAAGCACATCCCCGTGACCACCCGCGGCGCAGGCACCGGACTTGCGGGCGGCGCTGTGGCGGCAGAGGGCGGAGTTGTTCTCTGCACCGCAAGGATGAACTGCATCCTGGGCTACAACGAGACGGACATGACCGTGACCGTGGAGCCGGGTGTCACGCTCTCTGACCTCAACCGCGACGCGGCGGCGCACGGACTGCGCTACGCTCCGGACCCGGGAGAGAAGACCGCGAGCATCGGCGGCAACGCCGCCACCAACGCGGGCGGCCCCTCGGCTGACAAATACGGCTCCACCGCCGACAACGTGATAAACATCAAGGCAGTGCTGGCAGACGGCGAGATATGCGAATTCGGCTGCGGCGTCAGAAAGTGTAACGACGGCTACAACCTGATGCAGCTCATGCTCGGCTCCGAGGGGACGCTCGGCGTTGTCACGGAGCTTACGCTGCGGCTGCGCCCGGCGGTAAAGGCGAACATGGGCTTCATCTTCCCGTTTGACAGCATGGAAAGCTGCATAAGCGCGGCGGCAAAGCTGCGCGCTTCCGGGCTGGAGCCTGAGATAATGGAGTTCATGGACCGCGAGATCGTCCGCTTCTCGTCCGAGGTCAGCGGGAACGAGGTGTTCCCCCTCACCGCCGGCGGCGAGGAGGTAGGCGCGGTGCTGTATGCAGACTTTGCCGGTGAGAACGACGATCAGCTCGGCATACTGATGGAGACGATAGGTGAGCTGTCCGAAGAGCTGATGCCGCTGGACGTCCTCGTGGTCGACGACCCGACGACGAGAAGAAACGTTGAGGAGGCTCACGAGGCGCTGCACAGCTGCGTGGAGAGCGCGTGCCGTCTCTTCGACGAGAGCAATGCCGCGGTGCCCATGAGCGCAATGTGCGAGTACATTGAGAGCGTCAAGGCCTATGCCGCCGAGGAGGGACTGGATATCCAGCTCTTCGGCCACGCGGGCGACGGCAACGTACACGTCTACGTATACAACAAAGAGCTTGACGAAGCGGCGTTCAGGGAAAAGTCCGGACGCTTCATGGATAAGAACTATGCCAAGTGCCGCGAGCTGCACGGCGCGGTGACGGCGGAGCACGGCATAGGCAGCGGGAAAAAGAAGTATCTGGCACAGAGCGCGGGGGAGACTCAGCTCAGGCTCATGCGCGGGATAAAGGCCGTTTTTGATCCGGAAATGATCCTTAATCCGGGTAAGATCTTTTAAGGAGAACGATATGCTGAAAATTCTTGTATGTGTAAAGCAGGTTCCCGATGTGAACCTTGTGAAGATGGATCCGGCTACCGGCAACCTCGTGCGCGCGGGCGTGCCGACGCTGCTCAACCCACTTGACGGAAACGCGCTTGAAGCCGCCGTGAAGCTCAAGGAGAAGTGCGGCGGAGAGGTGACCGTTATAACGATGGGTCCCCCGATGGCCGAGAGCACTCTGCGCGAATGCCTGGCAGTCGGCGCTGATAAGGCCGTGCTCATTTCCGGCCGTCCTTTCGGCGGCGCGGACACCCTGTCGACAAGCTATGCAATAGCGATGGCGGCAAAGATGGAGGGCGAGTTCGACCTGATATTCTGCGGCAAGGAGTCCATCGACGGCGCGACCGGCCAGATGGGGCCGCAGCTTGCCGAGCGCTTCAATGCCTCCCAGATCACCGGCGCACTGCTCATAGAAGAAGTCGACGAGGAAAAGCGCACCGTTCTTGCACAGCGCGAGGTCGACAACGGCGTCGAGGAGATCGAGGCAAAGCTGCCGTGCCTGATGACGATAGAGAAGAAGAACTACCCCGCGAGACTGCCGAGCCTCAAGGGCAAGATGGCCGCAAAGCGCGCGTCCATAACGGTATATACCGAGAACGACATAAACGGCCTCGATATGCAGCTGATAGGCGTTCCGGGCTCCGGAACGATAGTGCCGGAGATATATCCGCCGGTCCTGCCCGAAGCGGGTCAGATCATTGACGAGGGCGACACCGATGCGACCGTGAAGAAGCTCGTCGGCATCATTGCGGAACATGCCGCGATATAAGGAGAATACACATGACCAAAACTGATTACAAAGATATGTGGGTATATATCGAGCATGACGGAACCAAGGCCGCGGACGTCGGTCTTGAGCTGTGCTGCGAGATACGGAAGCTCTGCGACGTGAGCGGCGACAAGCTCATGGCCGTCATCATCGGCAAGCTGCCCGAGAGCGAGATAAAGAAAGTGAAGCAGTGCGGAGTTGACGGCATCATCGCCGTGAACGCCGACAAGGAGATGGAGTACAACACCGAAGTGTATACTGATATCTTCACGAAGCTCACCGAGAAATACGCTCCGTCGGCAGTGTTCGTCGGCGGCACGACGAACGGCCGTGATTTTGCTCCCCGCTACGCAGTGCGCGTAAACACCGGCTGCACCAGCGACGCGGTCGAGCTGGAGATAGACAAGGAGACAGGAGACATCCGCTTTATCGAGCCTGCCGTCGGCGGCAAGATCATGGCAGTCATAACCATCCCCAAGCTCAGACCGCAGATCGGCACGGTAAGACCCGGCACGTTCAAGTACGCGCCGACAGGCAGCAAGAAAGCAAAGCTCATCAACGAGACTATTGAGACCCCGGCAGAGAGCATAGTCAGCCGTCTTGTCAGCTTCACGCCCGACGAGAACGACCCGGCCATGAACATTGCCGACAGCGACCTCATCGTCTGCGTGGGCAACGGACTCAAGTCCGCGGACGACCTGCCGATGTACTACGAGCTGGCTGAGCTGCTCGGTGGCAAGCTCGGCTGCACCAGACCGCTGGTAGACCGCGAGGTTCTGCCCTACAAGCTTCAGATAGGCCAGTCCGGCGTCATGGTAAAGCCGAGGACCTATATTTGCTTCGGCGTTTCCGGTGCGGTGAACCATGTCACGGGCGTTTCCGCCGACACGTTCATTGCCGTCAACAGTGACCCCGCAGCCCAGATATTCAACTACTGCGACTATGGCGTAGTGGGCGACATGAACGAGGTCTGCCAGAAGATGATCGCAGAGATCAAGGCAAGAAAAGGCTGATAATCTCTAAAAACCAAGATTCTGAACAAAAAGTCATGGCAGCTGTCCTTTGTGGACGGCTGCCATGACTTTTATATGTCTTCAAAAAAGGGCAGCAGCGATTTTCGCTGCTGCCCTGCAGTCTGTCAAAGAACACAGCGTTAAGTTAAGCAGGAACGGCATAATTTACGCGACTGTTGAAAAAACGGGCAAAAATGCGGTAAAAAGCAGAGCTGTTCCAGCTCCATATTGCTAACTTTTTCAGATTCATGCATGCAAATTTAAGCGTGACCCAGTTTGTGACCCGAGCCAAGCCTCTGTGATGCGTATAACGCATAGTGTGTTTTTCTTTCGCATCCCCGAATACGCGCTCTATGCTCTCCTTACGCTTTGTGTACAGAGCCTTACCTCGCTCGGTTTTGCGAAGCTGCTCCACTAAGTCCAGATACTCCGACCATATATGACGCTGCACCATCTTCTGCCCTTTTTCATTCGCTCCGCATTCACTACGCCGCGGACAGCTGCGGCATTCAGACGGGGTGCTTCGGTATATTCTCTTCCCGTCTCTGTCAGTTGTAGTATGACGCAGTGTCTTTCCGTGAGGACAGATCAAGGTGTCCGTTACTACATCATATTTGTACTCCCAAGGCCTGAAATGTCCTTTTGCGGTTTTTGCTTGAGTATACGGTAAGATGGGGATCATGCTGTCGTCTAGTGTTTTCTTTGCTATCCACGGCGTCTTATACCCCGCGTCCATTACGATGAACTGTGCTTCGTCAAACCTGCCGGTTACCTTGTCATATACCGCGTCCCATGCCACGCTGTCGCTCACATTGCCTGCTGTTACCTCTACCGCCAGTACCATTCCGTTCTTGTCGCAGGCTGTATGCGCTTCATATGCAAACTGCCGTTCATGCTCGCCTTTTACGAACATTCCGCAATCCGGGTCTGTCGTTGAGACTGTCTTTTCTGCTGTTCCGCCGCCCTTGGGGGCATCATCGTCGATCGGTGACTTGCCCAGCTCTGCTCTTTCTGCATTTACCTCTTTCCGAAGCTGCTCCTCATATATCTTTGCTGTTTTGGCAACTTGCTCTTTCTGAAACTTCTTCTTATTTGCGCTTGCTTTTATATGCGTTCCGTCTATGAATACTGCACTTGGGTCTACTGCCCGGTTATTTATTGCCTTATTCAGTATGTGCTCGAATATTTCTGCTGGGAGCTCTGAGGGAAATCTCTTGCAGAATGCATAGCTTACTGTTGCAAAGTGCGGTATTCTGTCCAGCAGACTATACCCTAAAAACCACCGATATGCCACATTCAACTGTATTTCCCGGTACGTCTGGCGCAATGATGGTATGCCGAACAAATGCTGGATCAGTACCATCTTTATGAGCACTACAGGGTCTGTCCCATCCCGTCCCACGCCATGGCAATAGTACGGACTCAACCGTTCATACAGCCAGTCATAGTCCATCACCTTTTCTATTTTCCTCAGCAGGTGATCCTTTGGCACAAGCTGATCTATATCCACCATTACCACATCTCGCCGGTTATCCTGCTGCCACTGTTCCATTCTTATCCCCCCGCCTGTTCTCTTTTTCCCCTATTATACCAAATAGCTCGCATATTTGCGAGACTTCTTTGACAGACTGAAAAACCCGCGATCCGTTGAATTACGGATCGCGGGTTTTGCTGTATATTGATTTCCACTGTCAGTCCTTGAGAAGCGGGGTCATGCTCTCAAGGCTTATCACAAGCGTTGATGCGTTGTGCAGCAGCGCCGATGTCGCGGGCGGCAGTATGCCTGCCACACCGAGGCAGATCAGCATCAGATTGAAGCCGATTATACGGCGGTAGTTGCGGTGTATGCGCCGCATCAGCGCGTCACTCACGCGCTTGAGCGTCAGCAGGGCATACAGGTCGTTTGCGCCGATCGTTATATCCGCGACCTCGCGCGCGATAGCCGCGCCGTCGCGGATCGCGATACCCGCGTCAGCTTCGGAGAGGGCAGGGGAGTCGTTCACGCCGTCACCCAGCATGATGACCTTGCGGCCGGCTTCATGCTCGCGGCGGATGTAGTTTGCCTTGTCCTCCGGAAGCACCTCGGAATAGTATTCGTCAATGCCGATAGTCTGCGCAACGGAGCGCGCCGTGCGCTCGCTGTCGCCCGTCATCATAACAAGCTTCGGTATGCCGAGCTTGTGCAGGCCATCGATGATCTCACCGGCCTCCTCACGCAGGGGGTCTTTCACGCATATCACCGCGGAGAGAACGCCGCCGACGCCGAGGAACAGGTGCGAGTACTCTTCAGGAAGCGTGTCGAATTTCTCCTGCTCGCCCTCGGGGATCACGCAGCCCTCGTCTTCAAACACAAAATGGTGGCTGCCGATGACGACCTTCTTGCCGTCCACACTGCTTGAAACACCGTGCGCAACGATGTAGTCGACCTTCGAGTGCCGCTCCTCATGGTGCAGCCCGCGCCGCTCTGCCTCGGCGACAACGGCCTTGGCCATCGAGTGCGGATAGTGTTCCTCAAGGCACGCGGCAAGCCGAAGCACCTCGTCCTCCTGCTCGCCGTTAAAGGGGATGACAGACGCGACCTGAGGCGCGGCATAGGTGAGCGTGCCGGTCTTGTCGAACACAAAGGTGTCAGCCTGAGACACGGCCTCGAGGAACCGCCCGCCCTTGACCGTCAGGTGATAGGTGCTCGCTTCCCTCATCGCCGACAGCACGGCGATAGGCATGGAGAGCTTCAGCGCGCAGGAGAAGTCCACCATCAGTACGGCCAGCGCCTTTGTCACGTTGCGCGTCACGAGCCATATCA
>OLSQ01001398.1_pt1 | contig 20023 bp, 16 predicted proteins | sample 1672561 | NCBI WGS metagenome assembly OLSQ01 (sample SAMEA3136699, study PRJEB25190) | human gut metagenome | biome: human gut; feature: human-associated habitat; material: faeces | place: Austria | collected 2013 | reverse complement strand
TAATAAAAAACAATTGACAACACTACAACACTTTGCTATACTAAAATTACCAAAAAGAGGCGAGCAAAGAGAACATTTTTTATTTATGCAAAGGCGCATGAAACTACATCGTGACTAAGTTGCTAAATAGAAAGTGTTTTTTTACTATAAAGGCATCGACACCAGAATTTTATAAAATATTTTCTAAAAAATGTCCTGTCTTTATAAGAAAACACCTGCGGCAGCAGGCGCTTCCGCTTCCCGCAAAGGCTTACTACCGTACCTGCATAAAGGACGGATAAGAAAGGAGAAAAACTATGAAAATGATGAAAGCAGCAGTTGCACTTGGCATGGCGCTTACCATGACCGTTACTGGTGCATCAGCAGTATTCGCAGAGGGCGAGACACTCAGCGTTGCTACTGATTTCGAGATCAAGACACTTGTACCGTGGGCTGCATCCGAGGAGAATGCATTCCTGGTACTGAACCAGGCAGAAGAGGGTCTGTTCCGTATGGACGAGAACAACCAGCCTCAGCCGGCTCTTTGCGATACCTATGAGGTATCCGATGACAAGCTTACATACACATTCCATTTAAGAGACGGAATCCAGTGGAGCAATGGTGAGCCTGTAACAGCAGCAGATTTCGTATACGCATGGCTGAAACAGATGAGCGCAGACGCAACAAACGGCTACAGCTTCATTATGACAGACTACATCGTAAACGGACAGGAGTATAATGAGGGAAGCGTTGAGGCTTCTGAGGTAGGTGTTAAGGCTGTTGACGACCAGACACTGGAAGTTCAGCTGAAGAGCCCGACACCATATTTCCTGAACCTTACTACAATGGATATGTTCTTCCCGGTTAACGAAGCATTCTGCGAAGAGCAGGGCACAAACTTCGCTCTTTCCCCAGACAGCATGCTCTACTGCGGACCGTACGTGATCACAGATTATGATCCGGCTGTAGGCGTTACCTTCGCTAAGAACGACAATTACTGGGATAAAGATAACGTAGCAGTCGAAGATGCACAGGTTCGTGTAATCAAAGATGCTGCAGCTGCATTAAGCGCATATCAGGCTGGCGAGCTTTCCCAGGTTAAACTTGATTCTGCAAACGTAGCAGCATACAAGGATGATCCGGAATTCTCCCAGGAGATCGATTTCCGTACAAGCTATGTACAGTTCAACCTTACAGATGACGTAATGAGCAATGTAAACATGAGAAAAGCTATTTCTCTTGCTATGAACAGAAGCGCTCTTACAGATAATATTCTTGCTGATGGTTCTGCACCAGGATTTGGTCTTGTAGCAGACGGCATGAGCGGTGACGGAGAGAAGACATTCCGTGAACTGAACGGAGATGTTTCCCCATACGATCCGGAGCAGGCAAAAGAGTACTATGACAAGGCAGTTGAGGAGCTTGGAAGTGCACCTTCAGAGGTTACTCTTCTTGTAGCGGATGACTCTGTATCCAAATCCGTTGCTACATTTATCCAGAGTGAGCTTGTTACAACACTTGGTCTGAACGTAGTAATCGATACCAAGACTGTGCAGGGACGTGGAGAGCTGATGGATGCGAACAACTATCAGTTTGCTGTAACTGCATGGGGCGCTGACTATGATGACGCTATGACATACCTTGATCTGTGGACAAACGGAACTCCATACCGTGGAAACTACAATGATGCTGATTACAATGCACTGATCTCTGACGCTAAGACTCAGACAGATGACGCAGTTCGTCTTGATGACATGCTGAAAGCTGAGAAGAAGCTGGTTGAGGAAGATGCAGTTGTTGCTCCTGTATACCACAGAGGTTCCGCTGTTCTGACAAAATCCAATGTCAAGAACCTGATCAGCCATCCGATCGGTGTTCCGCTTGAGTTCAAGTACGCTTCCTTCGAATAATCTCTTATTCAGGTGATTATTGGATATAAACCGGCAGCGGAACAAATCTCAGAGGTTTGCTTCAAATTCAAGTAATATTCCTTAAGGAATAAGTAACGGACCGTATACAGCAGTGGCTTACACAGCCGGTATACGGTCTGTTTTTCACAGAAAGAAAAGGAGTACTGTTCACTACGTGCACAGTAACAGAAAAGGTGATGTCATGCTGAAATATGTATTAAAGCGATTAGGGTACATCCTGGTTACCTTGTGGGTAATCGTAACCTGTACCTTTTTCATGATGAAAAATCTTCCTGGTACACCTTTTGACGCTGAGCGTTTTAGTATTATGACACCTCAGCAGCAGGAACGTGTGCTGGAAATGTACGGATTAAATGATTCTCTTCCAATGCAGTATGTGAAGTACATTAAAAATATGCTGAAAGGAGATTTAGGTACCTCCTTCACTTATGTAAACCAGGATGTTTCCAAGGTTATCACAGGACGTCTTGGACCATCTGCTCTGATTGGTATCCAGGCAGTACTGATCGGACTTGCAATCGGATTAATTTTAGGAATCCTGGCTGCCTGGAAGCACAATAGCGGAATTGATTACTTTACCATGATACTGGCTGTGCTAGGTGTCTCGGTGCCGAACTTCGTCGCCGCAGCCCTTCTGCAGTATTACATTGGTCTGAAATGGGGCGTTCTCCCAGTTGGATTCTGGACTGGCTGGAACTGTTCTGTGCTGCCGTCCATTGCGCTTTCGTTCAGTGCAACAGCTATGGTTGCCCGCTTTATGCGTACCGAAATGCTGGATGTACTGGATCAGGACTACATTGTAACTGCAAGAGCCAAGGGCCTGAGCCAGATGAAGGTTCTTATGCGCCATGCAGTCCGTAACTCTATCCTTCCTGTTGTAACTATTTTAGGACCAATCGTAGTAAACCTTATGACAGGATCCCTTGCTGTAGAGAACATCTTCAGTATTCCTGGAATCGGAAGCCTTTTCGTAGACTGCATCAAGGCAAACGATTATCCGGTGATCATGGGTATTACTATTTTCTATGCCGCATTCTATATGCTGGTTGTACTGCTTGTTGACCTGGCTTATTCTCTTATTGATCCGAGAATTCGTCTTGCCAAAGGAAAGGAGAGCTGATCGTGGACAAATCAAAAATTGACCGCAGCATGTATCAGAAAGCGAAAGTAGAAGCCTCTGAAAAAGAGCACATCGCAGCTCCTGCTTCCACTATGCTGGCTGACGCATGGATCCGTCTGAAAAAGAACAAGGCAGCAGTTGTAGCATTATTTATTTTGATCGGAATTGTCCTGCTTGCCATTTTTGCACCGATCTTCAGCAAATATTCATTTAGAGATACTGATTATAACAACGTATATGGACTTCCAAGTGCAGCACACATCTTTGGTGCGGACCAGTTTGGACGTGACCTGTGGGTACGTACCTGGATGGGAACCAGAATTTCCCTTATGATCGCACTGGTAGCCGCAATCCTTGACCTTGTTGTGGGCGTACTTTACGGTGCTGTTTCTGCTCTTTTCGGTGGCAAGGTTGACGCCATCATGCAGCGTATCATCGAGGTACTGGTAGGTATCCCAAGCCTTATTATCGTAATCCTTTTCCTGATGGCATTCCCGGCAGGTGTAGGAACCATTATCGCCGCCCTTTCCATTACCGGATGGGTAAATATGGCAAGACTTGTCCGCGCCGAGATCCTGAAGCTGAAGAATCAGGAATTTGTGCTTGCTTCCCAGGTTCTTGGAACCAGCAAGTTCAACATTATCATGAAGGATCTGATCCCGAACACCGTCAGCGTTATCGTAATCAACGTGATGTTCACAATCCCAAGCGCCATCTTTACCGAGGCATTCTTAAGCTTTATCGGTATTGGCCTGGCAGAGCCGCAGGCTTCCCTTGGCGTATTGATCAACGGCGGTTATCAGGTACTGCGTAACTATCCACATGTACTGATTTTCCCGGCAATCGTTATCGTACTGATTATGGTATGCTTCAGTATTCTGGGCGACGGACTTCGTGATGCCCTTGATCCGCAGATGAGAAAGTAGGTACAGCTATGGGAAAAATATTAGAAGTTAAGAATCTTACAGTCCACATCAAGACGCACAAGGGCATTGTCCAGGCTGTGCGCGGCGTGGATTTTTACCTGAATGAGCAGGAGACACTTGCAGTAGTAGGAGAGTCCGGTTCCGGAAAATCCATTACTATGAAGGGCGTTATGGGAATCCTCCCAAAGAACGGAAAAGTAGTAGATGGAAGCGTAATGTTCCAGGGAAATGATCTGACCAAATATTCAGAGCGCCAGATGCAGCAGGTGCGCGGAAGTGAGATCGCCATGATCTTCCAGGACCCAATGACTTCCTTGAACCCGACTATGAAGGTTGGAAAACAGATCGAGGAAATGCTGAAGGAGCACCGCAAGGAGATGAGCAAGGCTGACCGCAAGGCAAGAGCGATCGAGCTTCTTTCCCTGGTTGGAATTTCCAATCCGGAGGCACGTTATGACCAGTATCCCCATCAGTTATCTGGTGGTATGAGACAGCGTGTTGTTATCGCCATCGCACTGGCTTGTGATCCAAAGGTGCTGATCGCAGATGAGCCTACCACAGCCCTTGACGTAACCATCCAGGCACAGATCCTGGATCTGATGCGTGATCTTCAGAAAAAGATCAAAACATCCATTATCATTATCACCCATAACCTTGGTGTTGTAGCAAATATTGCTGACCGTGTTGCAGTTATGTACGGTGGTAAATTAGTTGAAACTGGTGATGTGGCAGATATTTTCCATAATCCATGTCATGAATATACAAAAGGCCTTCTTCGTTCCATTCCAAAGGCACACGAAAAAGGTGGTGAGCTCCAGGCAATCCCAGGAACTCCTCCGGATCTGATGGAGCCTCCGGTTGGATGTCCTTTTGCGGCAAGATGTAAGGAAACTATGATCGTCTGCCAGAAATACATGCCGGATTATACCGATTGCGGCAAGAATCACAAGTCCGCATGCTGGATGCTTGACGAGATGGCACAGGAGGTAAACTCTGATGAAAAATGATGGTAAGCAGGTACTTCTTGATGTCAAGAACCTGAAGAAATACTTTGATGTTGGAAATAAAAAGATCCTGAAGGCCGTGGATGACGTTTCCCTTCAGATCTATAAAGGAGAAACTCTTGGTCTGGTTGGAGAGTCCGGTTGTGGTAAGTCTACTTTCGGAAGAACTGTGATCCATCTGTATGAGCCGACGGAAGGATCTGTAACCTTCGATGGCACCAGGATCGACAAGAACCTGGACGCGAAACAGAGACATGATCTTTGCAGAAGAATGCAGATGATCTTCCAGGATCCATATGCTTCCCTGAACCCAAGAAGAAAAATCCTGGATATTGTAGCAGAGGGAATTGACGCTCATGGCCTTGCAGCCAACAAAAAAGAGCGTAATGAGAAGGTAATTGAGCTTCTGGAGACTGTTGGTCTTCAGGCAGAGCATGCGGACCGTTTTCCACACGAGTTTTCCGGCGGACAGCGCCAGCGTGTTGGTATTGCCCGTGCCCTTGCAGTAAACCCGGATTTCATTGTATGTGATGAGCCGATTTCCGCTCTGGACGTTTCCATCCAGGCGCAGGTTATCAACCTTCTGGAGCAGCTTCAGAGAGAGCGTGGACTGACTTATCTGTTTATTGCCCATGATCTTTCCATGGTGAAGCATATCAGTGACCGTATCGGTGTTATGTACCTGGGATCTCTTGTTGAGCTTGCTGACAGCGAAGAGCTTTTCGAGAACCCAATGCATCCGTATACCAAGGCACTTCTTTCCGCTATTCCGATTCCGGATCCGGATATTGAGAAGAACCGTCAGAGAATCATGCTGGAGGGTACACTTCCCAACCCCATCGGGCTTGGAGATGAGTGTAAGTTCTGCAGCCGCTGTCCTGTTTGCAAGGATAGCTGCCACAAGAGCCAGCCGAAGCTTGTTGAGGTAAAGCCGGGACATTTTGTTGCCTGCAGTCAGTGTGCGGAGTAATATTTCAGTTAGCGGATAAACAAGGCAGCAGGAAACAGGAGGAAGAAGGATGTTCATTGAGGAACGGCAGACTGCCATCGAAAAAGTCCTTCGGGAACAGGGAAAGGTCCGGACCAAAGAACTAAGCGAAATGTTCCAGGTCACAGAGGACTGCATCCGTAAAGATTTGAAAACTCTTGAGAATGCCGGCAAATTAAAAAGAACTTACGGTGGTGCGATTCTTTCCCAGGATTACCCGCTGGAAAGAGATGTTATTGATAGAAGAAATTATCATGTGGAAAAGAAGATGGTGATCGCGGCCAAGGCGATGACGCTGATCAAGGAGCGGGAAGCCATTTTCCTTGACATTTCCACGACTAATATTGAGCTTGCCAAGCTTCTTGCAAAATCAAAAATGCAGCTTACGGTAGTAAGCAATATGATCGATATTTTGCAGCTGCTTGCGCAGAATCCCAAGATTACAGCTATAGGAACTGGCGGTATCATGTACCCTACGGTAAACGGATTCCTGGGTTCCGCAGCAATCCAGGTGATCCGGCAGTACAGCTTTGACCGGGCATTTATGGGAAGCTGCGGAATTGATATGATGGATCACACTGTCACCACACTTGGCGTGGAGGATGGACTGACCAAGAAGGCGGCAATTGAGAGCAGCCGTCACAAATATGCTGTGATGGAGCGGGAAAAATTTTATTTTAATGAATCTTACAAATTTACACAGCTTGATGAGCTGGACGGGATCATTACAGATGAGTTTCCAGACCAGTCGGTACAGGATATGCTGGATTCCCTTGGAGTGACGCTCTATTAAGAGCTGGCAGCCCGGGAATGGAGCAGCGAACTGTGAAGACTGGCAGGAATGCGGAGTGATCCCTGAAATTTCCAGAGCGCAGAGCATTGTGAGAATAACTGGTTACAATGCGCTAATATCTTGCTGGGTGAAAGGAAAAAGAGGATATGAGCAAATTTACTTTGGAGGTTTGTGCAGATTCTGTGGAATCTGTACTGGCCGCTGAGAAAGGCGGAGCAGACAGGATTGAGCTTTGCGGGAATGTGGTGATTGGAGGAACGACCCCTTCCGAGAGTCTTTATCGTGAGATCCGTAAGCACAGCGATATTAAGATCCATGCGCTGATTCGTCCAAGATTTGGCGATTTTTGTTATACAGAATATGAATTTGATATTATTCGTTCAGAAGTGAGAAGATTCCGTGAGCTGGGCGCCCAGGGCGTTGTAATCGGTATGTTAAGACCGGACGGTTCCCTGGATGTGGAGCATCTGGCACAGCTTATAGAGGAAGCGAAGGGGATGTCAGTTACATTGCACAGAGCGTTTGATGTGTGCAAAGATCCTATGGAGGCTTTGGAGCAGGCGATTTCTCTTGGCTTTCACACGATTCTTACATCCGGACAGAAGAATAACTGTGTGGAGGGAACGCCTCTTCTTGCAGAACTTGTTAAGAAGAGTGCTGGTCGTATCCATATTATGGCCGGTGCAGGAGTGAATTCAGATGTGATTGCTCCAATCTATGAGAAAACCGGAATCACAGATTATCATATGACGGGCAAGGTTTTGCTGGACAGTGAAATGAAGTACCGCAAAGAGGGCGTGAGTATGGGACTGCCATCTTTGAGCGAGTATGAGATTTTCCGCACCAGCGAGGGTGAGGTGAAGAAGGCCCGGAAGGTATTAGAAACTTTGTGATAAGCATAAGGAAGCGAAAAGCGGACTGTGATTATCATGTAGAACGCTCTTTCACAAAAAAGAACATATCTTTCGTGAAAGGGCGTTTTTTGCTACAAGGAGGATGAATAGATGTTTCTTCAAAACAGTCAGAAGAAGATTGAAGAAGAATTTTTGAAATTAACAGAGAAGCTTGGAGCGGACAGGGAGCCGTTGAAGACAATCTGTGAGAAGCTGGATGGATGTGGAAGAGACCTGGGGCTGGCGATGAAGTATTTGTATGTGACAGCGCCTTATAGTGATCTGGTGAATTATTCCTTTGAGGATATTCAGGATTTCGCGGGACATGGACTGTTTCTTTATAATACTTTGGAGCGTGTGAAAGAGCTGCCGGAGGAAATGTTTTTGAATTATATCCTGGATCATAGAGTGAATGAGGAAGAGGTGCTACCTTGCAGAACTCTTTTCTGGAATGAGTTAAAAGACAGAATTGAAGGAAAAAATGCGAAAGATGCAGCAATAGAGGTAAATTACTGGTGTGCAGAGGAAGCTACTTATCATAGCGGGGACGACCGTACACTTCCGGCACTTACAGTGTACAGAAGAGGTTACGGACGTTGCGGCGAGGAGTCTGTTTTTCTGGTAAATGCCCTTCGAAGTGTGGGAATTCCGGCCAGGCAGGTGTATGTGCCAAGATGGTCCCACTGTGATGACAATCACGCATGGGTGGAGCTTTGGTGCGATGGAAAATGGTATTTCACAGGAGCCTGCGAGCCGCTTATGATCCTGAATAAGGGCTGGTTTACCAATGCCTCTTCCAGAGCCATGATGGTGCATTCACGCCTGTTTGATCTTTTCCCGGCAGAGGGGGAGGATGTGATCGGTAAAGAAGGGGCAGCAGTTATGCTGAACCAGACTGCGCGCTATGCTAAGGTGAAAACAGTTTCTGTGAAAGTGCTGGATAAGATTGGTGCTCCGGTGAAAGGTGCGCAGGTGCAGTTTCAGGTGCTGAATATGGGAGAGTATTTCCCTATTGCAAAGGCTGAGACAGACGAGAATGGAACTGTTTCTTTGGTAACTGGTTTGGGAAGTGTAAGAGTTCTAGCGTTCCTTCCGGGAATGGAGGGATTCGCACAGGCAGATCTGGATACCAGAGCGCTAGGTGAGATTTCCCTGACTCTTACTGGTGAGGCTGTGGAAGCTGAAGCTTGGAGAGCAGTAGATGTGATTGCTCCAGTTGACACCCCGGTGAACCCAGACATGCCTACCCCGGAGCAGAAAGCCGAGGGAACCAGACGCATGAACGAGGCGAACAAGATCCGCAAAGAAAAGAAAGAGAACTGGGTGAATCCGGAACTGACCGCTTTTCTTGCAGGTGAAGATGAGAAGGAGCTTCGCCAGGCAATGGTGGATGTGCTTTCAGAGAAGGATCATACAGACTGTGTTTGCAATGTGCTGGAAGAGCATCTGGAATATGGAAAGGTGTATGCTAAGGAGTACCGAGATCTTGTTTTAAATGCTAATGGCTATAACCTCTATATTAATTACGTGTTAAATCCCCGTGTGGAAGACGAGCTCCTTCGTCCATACCGAAAAGAAATTCTCTCCTTCTTCACAGACGAGCAGAAAGCCGCTTTCCGTGTAAATCCGGCAGAAATCTGGAATTATATTCAGACCCATATCGTCGCTTACCCGGACAACGAGCGTGAAACCGTAATGGAAACTCCATATGAATGCCTGGTATCCGGCATTGGTACCGAGCGTTCCCAGAAGGTACTTTTCGTGGCAATTGCCCGGACGCTGGGAATCCCGGCAAGATTGAACCCGGATAATAAGGTAATGGAATATTGGGCAATGGATCATTTCGTTCCCGTTTTGAAACAGCAGGAGGGCGGCGCAGTTCTCATACTGAAAAAAGAGGCAGATGCTGTATGGAACTACTATCAGAACTGGACAATGGGACGTCTGGTTGGAAATGAGTATGTTTCCCTGAATCTTACAGGCAGAAGCTGGGAAGGGGACACTTTGGAGCTTGCACTGATTCCGGGAACCTACCGGATCATCACCACAAACCGTCTTCCAAACGGAAATCAGTTTGCATGGGAGAAAACATTTATAATAAAAGAAGGCGAAAAGCTGGAAGAAACCTTGCGTCTCCGCGAAGCACAGCTTGGGGATATGCTGGAGCGTATTTCCCTTCCGGAGTTTGAGGTAAAAGATTCTGCCGGAAACACAGTAACCTGCGCTGATTTAACCAAAGACGGCAAGAAAATTCTCATGTGGCTGGAAGAGAGCCGGGAGCCTACGGAGCATATTTTGAATGAAATGCTGGAACATGCAGAAAAATTCCATAAATTTGAAAATTCCATTTCCTTTATGATCCGTACCCAGGAAGCCAAACAGGATCCGCTTTTGGCAAAAGTACTGAAGACATTCCCGAATGTTTCTGTCTATTACGATTCCTTCGAGGAAAACATTGAACTTCTGGGAAGAAGAATGTACGTTGATCCGGACAAGCTTCCGCTGATCCTGGTAACAAATGGCGAGTCTGTAGGGATTTATGCAACCAGCGGATATAATGTAGGAACTGGCGATATGCTGATCCGTATTATGGAAGAAGTGCCGGAAGTATAAATCGCATGTAAAAGAAGATATAGTAGTTTTTGAAGTATATAGTAGAATTTCTAAGAAATATAGAGATGGTTTTCTTTGTGGTCTAGAGGTGCGCAGCAAGGCATAATAAGGAAATTTGCAAGGCTTCTGAATGTAGCGCATTAAATGGGAGTAAATCAGAAGTCATCTCTAAATGGAGTAAATTATGAATAAATACACAGAAATTCACCCAGATGGACAACGTGCATACCAGTTTGTAGCTGACACGGCATACGTTCGTGAATCCGGCACAAAGGGTGAGCACAAAGCAGCAGAATACATCCTAAAAGAAGCAGAGCAGGCAACTGCCCAGCCAGGAAAGTCCGCCTATATCCAGACACCCCGTATGGAATTTTTTCAGTGTCCGGATTTTCAGCAGAAAAAGGCAGAGCTGGTAATCTGCCAGCCTTATGAGAAATCCTATCCAGTGCGCGCCTACCTGAACGGCGCCTGCACTCCGGAGGAAGGCATCACCGCGCCGTTTCTCTTCGTAGGAAAAGGAGACGACATTAGTCTTTCCCAGGCGAAAGGTGCAGTGGTACTGGTATGTGATCCCATCCGCGAAGATATGATAAATAAAATAAAAGCAGCAGGTGCATTTGGCTTTGTAACCGTATGCGGCACGCCGCTGGATCAGGGGGAAGACCGGATTCCAACCCAGTACCGCCGCAAGGCATGCGACCTTCCAGGCGCATCCATCCACTATCTTGACGCAGTGGAAATCGTGGAGAAACAGGCATCCCAGTGCTGCCTGAACATTCAGCAGAGCGAGATTTCCCGCAATTCTGCGAACGTGGCAGTACGCATTCTGGGAACTGATATTCCAGAAGAAATCGTTACAGTAACAGCTCACTATGATTCTGTTCCGGAAGGCCCTGGTGCATATGACAATATGTCCGGTGGAGCCATGGTGATGGAAGCTTTCCATCATTTCGCAGAGCACAGACCAGCCAGAACCATGGAGTTCATCTGGTTTGGCTCCGAGGAAAAAGGTCTGGTTGGAAGCCAGAATTATGTGAAATCCCATGAGGGAGAAATGAGCAGCCATGTGTTTAATCTGAACGTAGACCTGGCAGGGCAGCTCCTGGGCGGAAATGTACTGGGAGTCACCGCTGATCCTACGGTTTGCGTAGAACTGAAGAATCTTATGGAAGAGAACCAGCTTGGTGTTACCATCAAAAATCAGGTCTGGGCCAGCGATTCTAATACTTTCGCATGGAAAGGTGTGCCAGCGCTTACCTTAAACCGTGACGGCTTTGGCATGCATACAAGACACGATACAGTAGAATATATATCCCCTCGCGCACTGGAAGAAGGGGCGAAAACTCTCTGCACAGCAGCTGCATGGGTGGCAAACGAGCCAGAATTTTCCTTTGAACGGGAAATTCCAGAGGATATGAAGCGGGAGTTGGAAAAATATTTTGCCTGATGGTAAAATTCTGAAATATAATTTCACAGAGATATGGGCGATTATGTAAATTTATCCGTAACTATTCCGTGAGGTGTTTTTGGTGAACAAAGTTCACAGAAAACCCGAGGATTGTGGCGAGAAATCATGCAAAGCATGATTTCTGTGCATTGCGGAGCGTGTAGCTGTGAAGGCACTGAACAGTTACATTTTTTCTTTTAAAAGATGTCTGTTGGCGAGTATTTATGAGCGAAATTGCTGGCAGATGTCTGAAAGAATTTTTACAGGAAAGGACATTGTAAAATGAACAAAGTAATCGAAGAAAGAACAAAACGTACCGAATGGTACCGTGACGCCCGTTTCGGTATGTTTATTCACTGGGGACTTTATGCAATCCCCGCCAGAGGAGAATGGGTGCGCAGTGTGGAGCAGATCCCACATGAGGACTACTGCCATCTTACCGAAGAGTTCACAGCTGAGAACTACAATCCAAGAGAATGGGCGCGTCTTGCGAAAAAGGCAGGCATGAAATACGCTGTGCTTACAGCCAAACACCACGACGGCTTCTGCCTTTTTGACACCAAACTGACTGACTATAATTCCATGAACGCAGCCTGCCACAAAGACCTGGTAAAAGAGTTCCTGGAGGCATTCCGTGCGGAAGGAATCAAAGTCGGCCTGTATTTTTCCATTATAGACTGGCGCCACCCGGATTTCCCTCACTACGGGGATATGCATCATCCAATGCGCAATCATCCGGAATGCTCCAATGAAAACCGCGATTTCGACCGTTATCTGGAATTTATGTTTGGGCAGATCAAAGAGCTTCTTACCAATTATGGTAAGCTGGATCTGATGTGGTTCGACTTCTCCTATGGCGATATGAAGTGCGACAAATGGAAAGCCCAGGAGCTGATTTCCATGGTGCGTTCCATCCAGCCCTGGCTGATCATTGATAACCGTCTGGAGGGCAGTGCTGAGGACTCCGGTTCTATCCTTACAGCAAATCCTACCGAATATTCCGGCGATTTCGCATCTCCGGAGCAGATGATCCCGCCAGCAGGAATCCGCAATGAGCTTGGTGATCCGGTACCATGGGAAGCCTGCCTGACCCTGAATAACAATTGGGGCTATTCCTCCAGTGACCGTCATTATAAATCAGCTGAAATGGTCATCCACATGCTGGTTGAGTGTGTCAGCAAGGGCGGAAACCTGCTCCTGAATGTGGGCCCTGACGCAAAAGGCCGTATTCCGAAGGAATCTGTGAAGATTCTGGAAGAAGTAGGGGAGTGGATGGATGAGAATTCCAAGAGTATCTACGGCTGCGGCTACGCTGAGATTGATAAACCGGAATGGGGCCGTTACACCCGCAACGGAAATAAGATTTATGCCCACGTTATGGAACCTCAGGCAGGAGCAATCCCTCTTACCGGAATTCACGGTAAGATCAAAAAACTCCGCCGTCTTTCCGACAATTCCGAGGTAAAGCTTACGGATTACTGGAACCTGAAGGAATACTCCCAGAATCAGTTCTTTTTCCTCAACGCTGACACCTGCGACAGCTACCCCCTGCCTGACAGCCGTGACACTGTTGTGGAAGTAACATTGGAAGAAGCTGAAGAATAAACAGAGAAAAAGTGGAACTTGGAGCCGAATAAGTAGACCTTGAAATCACCCAAATAGACATATAAACCCAAAGGTGGATATTTAGGCTACAAAAGAGAATCTTGAAGTCATCAAAATGGATATTCAAACCACAAAGATGGACATTGAGTTATTAGCAAAAAAGAGAGACAGTGCACACATATGCCCTGCCTCTCTACTTTTTTAGAAATCCCTTATTTCATAACTTTCTCCAGCACTTCCATCATTCTCTGTGCTGCTTCCCTCAGCTTCTCCAGAGAGTTTGCATAAGAAATTCGCACATATCTCTCTCCGCTGTTTCCAAAAGCAGTACCAGGAGTCATGGTTACATAGCACTCCTTCAGGATATACTTGCAGAACTCATCCGAAGTCATTCCTGTCTTTTTGATGTTCACGAACATGTAGAAGGCACTGTCCGGTTTCTGGCAGCTGCAGCCAGGAATCTGGTTGACGGCTTCGTAGATGAAATCCCTTCTGCGCTCATATCCTGCCACCATCTCAGCGGAAGGAGTATCATCTCCCTGAAGGGCAGCCACAGCAGCAGCCTGAACGAAGGAGTTGGGACAGGAAATGCTGTAAAAGCTAAGCCATATTTTTTCTTATATTCATCCCCAACTGCTTTACGGATGTCCTCGTAACCAACAATCGGTCCATAATGGACTTTTCCAGCGTCCAGGGCCTCCTTTGCAGCCTCACAGATGTGCTTCGGAGTATCAAAATCAGGCTCGCCAATCTCAAGGTGAATAGCTGCCTGTTATGCAATATGCAGGATCGTAAACACCAGCGGAATTGAAACCAGGGAAAACAGGGTGGTGATAAACACGCCCTTCGTGGCCAGCACCTGGTCTTTTTTATACTGGGTAGCAAAAAGAACCACCGTATTGCCTACCGGCATGCTCAAAAGCACAAAGATAATTCCGCGGATATAAGCATCTGATATGGTCAGACAAAGGAGAGGCCAGATCAGAATCGGCACCAGCAGCTGCTTCAGTGCCGTAAAAATATAAACTTTCCAGTCGTTAAACATTTCCCTGAAAGGCATCCCTGCCAGGTTTGCCCCGATCAGCAGCATAGCCAGCGGAGAGGTAAGTCCGCCGATGCTTCCAATAGCACCCGTCACAGGGGCTGGTATCTGAACCGGGAAAAAGTACAAAAGCAGGGCCAGGATGGAACCGATCATTCCTGGATTCAGGATCGCTTTCAGACTCAGTCCGCTTTTTTCCCCGGAACCGTAGTGCATCATCCATACGCCAATGGAATAGGCGCTCAGGTTAAAAAGAATGTTCAGCACTGCCGCATAGAGCAAAGCCTGTTTTCCATATAAAGCTGTGATCATGGGAAAACCCATAAATCCCACGTTGGAGTAAGTATTCATAAAAGCGTACACACCCTGCTGGTTCTGGGGCAGGTGAAGAAGCCGGACTGCGGAGAAACTGACCAGGGGAAGCAGAAGGTAGACGACCAGGGATACGAGGAAAACGGTGATAACCCGGCTGGAATCATCGGCCTCCGTTCTTGTAAGAACAGAATTCAGGATGATCAGGGGCATGGTCACATTTACCACCAGCCTGGTCAAATGGGAATCTACCTCGGGGTTGAGGATCCCTAGCTTAAATAAACCATATCCGCAGAACATGATGAGAAATAATTGGATCATCTGGGCAATTAAAACATGGATATCCATAATAAGGACCCTCCTTCTGTACGATACTTAGCAACTATTTTGCAGCTTGCATCCGGCGTAGTGCATCATTGTGAAAATGTGGAGCTGTTACCATAACTAATTGTATTTAACGATAGAAAATAGATTTACAGAATGCTGTTTCTGGTATTTCCATCCAACAGGAAATCTACCGCATTCTCTGTAGAAGTCCGAACCAGTTCCCTTGCTGCTTCATCTGTGAAAAAGCTTACATGGGCTGTATAGACTACATTTTCCATCTGGCAAAGCTCTGCGAAAACCGGATTATCTGGATACCTGCCTTTGAAATCTTTTCGGACGATATCATCTTCCCCTTCGTATACGTTGAAGGCAAAGGCAGATAACTTACCGCTTTTCAGGCTGTCCAGAACAGCTGCGGCAACACCGGCAATATTTCTGACGCCAAGTGTGGAGGCCAGGGCTGAGCAAACGGCTGCAAGGGAACTGATCCCTTTTTCAGAACCTAATTTCCTCCTCGATGTAGATTAGCAATCGAAGTGTTCAGGCCTGTTTCTTACGATTCCTGTTTATCTTGGTATTTAGGCTATCACATAATGTGGAAAACAAGTTGTGGTTAGCTATGTTTATCTATTGCCAGAAAAAATGGAATACCATAGTTTTTCACAATATAAAAAGAACCCCGGAAATGAATATTCCGAAGCTACTTTTTGGGGGGATATTCTGTCAGATCACCAGTCTGGCAGCCAGCCTTTTGTATAAAAATTTTGCTAATTCAAACATTCCAGAAATTCCCCTTCCGGCGTCTGTAACCTGGACGCTATGTTTATTTCGGGAAAAAATAGTGATTCCCAATTCTTTTTCCAGCTTCTTCACTTCATTGGAAAGAGTAGGCTGTGTAATGTACAGAACCTGACTGGCCCTGGAAAAGCTGCCTTGCTCTGCAATCATGAGCACGTATTTCATTTGCTGCAGATTTATGCCTGTCCCTTCTTTGGTTATCGTAAATAAGATAAAATATTCTGTACTTCCAGCGAGCTGTCTTAGTATTCTTAAAAGGCTCGTTGTTCACGAAATAAAAAAAGCGAAGAGGCAAACTCTCTGTCTGCCTCTTCGCATATTCGAATCATAGCATATTCAAAAAGAAAATACAAGCCTATTTTTTATTCTTCCAAACACTTCGCGCCACCATACAGATGAGAATCGTAATCACCATATCCGGCAGTGTATTTCCCACAGGAATATCAATTCTCATTAAAATTCGGTACAGCACAAATCCGATCACCCAGATCACCGCATTCGTGACGTCAACTGACTCGCCCAGGCTGTCGGTACGTTTCAGCAGGAAGAAGTCTGCAATCTGAATGGCGATCATCGGTGCAAATACAGATCCGATGAGATACAGGAAATCGGTAATGTTGTCCATTGGATACACAATTGCAGCAATTGTTCCGATGATGGTTACGGCAATTGCGGCATATTTTCCATTGATTTTGGAAAATACCGATTCAGATGAAATTCCGGCGGAGTAAGCGTCCAGGAATGTGGTGGTAACAGTGGAAAATACAATGATCAGAAGACCTGCAATTCCAAGTCCGGCCTTCACCATAATCTGGGCAATATCGGATTCACCAGTATAAATAGCTGCACCCATACCGATTACATACATCCAGCAGCTTACCAGGCCGTAGACAACGGAGCTGACAGCAGTTGCTTTCACTGGCTCCTTCGCCTCGCGGGTATAGTCGCTGATCAGCGGCAGCCAGGACAGTGGCATTGCCACGGAAAGCTCTACCGCTGCGCCGAAGGACATGGCTTCCCCGCCAATGGCAAGCGCAGTTCCGCCATCAAAGAAGATCAGCTTGCAGAGCACCAGTGTGAGGATAAAAAGTGCTGCCATAGCGATGGTGTTGATTTTTCCAAGGTTGGTGATGCCAATAAAAATCCACAGTACGATCAGTGCACCAATTACCAGACACCATACCCAGCTTCCGGTATGTAATACGCCGTCTGCAGCCAGGGCTCCGTCGTAGATCATAATGGCAGTCCAGCCAACCAGCTGGAGCACGTTCAGGAAGGAGAAGAAGATTCCGCCCTTTTCCCCGAAGCTCATTTTTACAGTTTCCATGGCGCTGCGGCGTGTTTTTCCGCCTATGACTCCGGCTAGGAAAAGCATGGTGCAGCCGATAAGATGTCCGATAATAATGGCAAGAAGGCCTTTTTGGAAGCCCAGCGGGGCAAAGTAAGTTCCAGTGAGGATTTCCGCCAGGGAAACACCTGCGCCGAACCAGATCAGGCCGTTTTCGAAGATGGAGGTACGTTTTTCGGTCATGTTAGTTGTCCTCCTTTGCAAGTGTGAACTCATTTTTGATCGCAAACCCATGATCCATAGGTCCGCTGCCTTTTCCCAGATCCAGCATAGCAGCCAGTGCCCCGGAAATATATTTCTTGGCCCGCTCCACGGAAGTATCCAGGTCAAAGCCCTTTGCCAGATTAGAGGCAATGGCACTGGATAAGGTACATCCTGTTCCGTGGGTGTTGGGATTCTGGATCCGTTTTCCCTGGAACCATTTGTGTTCCCCATCACGCCAAAGAAGGTCGTTGGCGTCATTCAGCTGATGACCGCCTTTGCAAAGCACTGCACAGTGGTATTTTTCCCCGATGGCAGCAGCGGCTTTGATCATATCATCAGCAGTTTCTATTTTCATTCCGGAAAGAACCTCAGCCTCCGGAATATTCGGTGTCAGGACAGTTGCCAGGGGAAGAAGCTGGCTTTTCAGCGCTTCGATGGCTTCGTCGTTGATCAGTTTGGCGCCGCTGGTGGCAACCATAACCGGGTCCACTACAATATTTTTCGCCTGGTACTGGTGAAGCTTCCGGGCAATGGTTTCGATCAGCACACTGGAAGATACCATTCCAATTTTTACTGCGTCCGGATAAATATCTGTGAAAATATTATCCAGCTGATCGGCCAGAAATTCTGGCGAAGCCTCCATGATTCCTGTTACACCGGTAGTATTCTGTGCGGTAAGTGCTGTGATGGCACTCATTGCATATACTCCATTGCTGATCATTGTCTTGATGTCAGCCTGGATACCGGCGCCTCCGCTGGAGTCACTTCCAGCGATTGTTAATGCTGTTCTCATAATGTTTCATCCTTTCTCCTGGCCTTGTCTGATCCATTCTGCAATTTGCTGCCTTGTAACTTGCAGTGCATATTGACAGAAGCGTTTCAAACAGGCACTTGTATTATTTATGCATTAATTTTATATAGCGTCCGAAAGTGGTGCCCCCAGCCGAACGCTGCATTGCTGCCATATGAAAAAAAGAGACACCCCAATGTGGTGTCTCCGAAAAAAATCAAACCTATGATGACTTCCTACGGCGGCATTATCCGCATCAGGTAAAGGGTCGAAATTCACAATTTCCTCTCAGCTTGTCTACAAGCTCCCCTGTTCTTTTGTTATTATAGTAATAATGGGAAAAATTGTCAATAAGTTATTGAAATCCTTAAAAAGCCGAAATAATGAGAAAAATCCCTCAATTCAACCAGCGGTAGGGTGACGAATCTCCCTTTTTATGGCATAATCAAGACAACAAAACAAGCATCCGGTAAGGAGACATATTATGACAGACACAGACAAAAACCAGGTGGGCACATTTATTGCCCAGTGCCGTAAAGAGAAAAAATTAACCCAGAAGCAGCTGGGCGAGAAATTAAATGTGACAGACCGCGCCGTTTCCAAATGGGAGACTGGCCGTTCCTTTCCAGACGTAAGCCTGATGGAGCCACTCTGCCAGGAACTGGATATCTCCGTCAGTGAGCTTCTTGCCGGAAAAAGACTGGAGCCAGAGCAGTACCAGAAAGAAACGGAGAAAATGCTTATGGCCTCTGTCAGCGCCGGACAGCTTATGGGGCTGCAGGTGGTGCTTTATGTCATTACTCTGGTAATCTTTGCTTTAGTAGATTTTCCATTTGTTATAAGAAAAATCAGCGGACTCCCCCTGGTGAATTATATCAGCATTGCCTGCTGGATCCTGGCTCTGGTCCTGATCTTCAGCCTGAACTACCTGGACAAAAAATTGCCGGCAAGAAAATTCCGCACCTCGAATGTAACACTGGAGCGGATCGTGGGTGCCGTGACTTTCTTAGGAATCATGGCAGTAAACTTTGTGGTCAGCGGTGGTCTGTCTTACATAAAAGACATGGATTTCGGCGAAAAGGTTTACGGAGCGGTTATTTTTATCGTGAGCCTTGCTGTTGTAGTGGGAATCCGGGGAATTATGGCGCAGACACGCAAGGAAGAGTGGGAAATGGAGCAGGAGGAAAATGCCGCCAAAAAGGAATAACTCTTTTTCCCGACTTATTGAAAAAGAAAAAAGAACAGTCGCAACAGCGTTGAATGATATAAAAATAGTGGCTGAAACGTTAAAACAATAAAGAACTGTCCCACAGAGGCGATTTACCTGAGGAAGAGAAATCACTTTTGCGAAGACAGTTCTTTTTGGAAAAAGAATAAATTTATATGTAATACATGCACCCGGGGAAGGCACTGTTTATTACCTGCTGTATTTATTTGACATCTAACTCCATGACCAGTACCTGGTATCCATGCAATTTAACAGTCTCTCCATCCATAACCACATCCGGATAATTATTGATCAGCACCTTTTTGCATGCCGCCGGAAGTGTGATTTCCTGCTCCTCCCACTGATAATTGCCAGTCACCAGCAGAGTTTTATCGCCCTTACGGTAGTAAGCCATCAGATTGTGACGGTTCTCCATAAACGGCTCCAGAGCACCGTACACAACCGTCTCTTTGTATTCAGGATTTTTGCGAAGTGCGATCAGCTGTCTGTAAAAATGGAATACAGAGTCAGGATCTTTTCGCTCATCCTCCACATTAATGGAAGTGTAATTGGGATTTACCCGAAGCCATGGTGTTCCAGCTGTAAATCCGGCATTTTCCCCATCGGTCCACTGCATAGGAGTACGGGCATTGTCACGGCTGCGGCGAGCAACGGTTTTCAGAGCTGCTTCAGGAG
>OLSQ01001381.1_pt1 | contig 20200 bp, 13 predicted proteins | sample 1672561 | NCBI WGS metagenome assembly OLSQ01 (sample SAMEA3136699, study PRJEB25190) | human gut metagenome | biome: human gut; feature: human-associated habitat; material: faeces | place: Austria | collected 2013 | reverse complement strand
GCTCTAAACCAGCTGAGCTAAACGCCCTTACTTGTCGTAAGCGGTTGCAAAGGTAGTGACTTTTCTGCACTCCACCAAACTTTTCACGATGTTTTTTCAAAAAATATGCGATTTTTGTGGTTTTCGGGGGTATCAAGGGCGAAATGCACATGATTTCCGGCTTCACCGCCGTTACCATGGTGCAGGGCAAAAGAGCAGTGACGCGGCTGCAATTGGAGGAATAGAACAGGGAGGAAAGACCGCGCGGCGCCCCCTCCCCCACCATGACTGCGCAGCGCACAGTGACCGCCATCGCGACCATCACCCCTCGATTGCTGCTTGTCTCCGCTGCAAAGGGAGGCGCACGGAGCGGCTCCAGGAGCGGAGATAGCCGCACAGAGACCATCGTTGGCCACGCGTATCGTCCGACGCGGATGCTCGCACCTTCCGATACGAATGCGAGTGTCGTCCGATACGGAAGCACGTTTCGTCCGATACGAACCGGCGATGATGGTCAGGAGCGCGCCAACAATGGTCAGAACGCTTGCCGACGATAGTCAGCGAGATTAACGAAGACAATCAGGAGAATGTTGGAGGTGGTCATAATTCTCATGGAGATGATCAAAAATTTCGTGGAAGTGGTCATAAATTTCGTGGAGGTGGTCATAAATTTCGTGGAGGTGGTCATAAATTTCGTGGAGGTGGTCATAAATCTCGTGGAGGTGGTCATAAATCTCTCTGAGATGGTCAGGAGGGTGGCGGGGAGAATCTGGGGGATTATCGAGATGGTGGTTGGGATGGCGACGGTTAAAGACAGAACCCTGGACACAGCGAGCAGCGTTGGCTCTATCGACGGCGCGGTGGGAGTGGCAACTGCGGATTACACCTTATTAATATATATAAGCGGGAGAGTCAGCTCGGTAGGAAGGAGTATCAGCACCATGGTCAGAAGGAGCAGCATGTTGGGCAGAAGGGGCCGTGTGATGGGCCGGAGAATTAACATAATACTCGGGAGAGTCAGCTCGGTAGGAAGGAGTATCAACACCATGGCCAAAAGGAGCAGCATGTTGGGCGGAAGGGGCCGTGTGATGGGCCGGAGAATTAACATAATGCTCGGGAGTGTCAGCATGGAGGGCGGAACGGGCAGCATGGAGGGCGGAAGGGTCAGTATGGAGGTCACTAACGCGCAAACGTTGGTCGGGAGGGTAAGCTCGGCGGTCGGGAGTGTTCGGACAAAGGCAATAAAAAAGGGGAGTACCGAAGTACTCCCCTTGGATGTATTGCTAATATAAATTACTCAGCAACAGTAACAGTTGCACGACGGTTGAAAGAAACTGGAGACAGTTCATCAACGCCACCATTACCCTTAGTAGTAATGTTGTCGCGGCTTACGCCCATCTTAACGAGCTCGTCAGCAACAGTTGCAGCACGCTTCTCAGACAGTGCCTGATTGTAAGCGGGCTTACCGGTAGCGCTATCAGCGAAACCTGTAACAACCAACTTAGAGTTGTTGTCAACAGCGTACTTGGCGAGAGCCTGTACGTTTACGAGGTCCTTCTTAGAAGCAATCTTAGACTTGTTGATGTTGAAGAATACTGATACAGGAGTGTGTACGAGTTCCTTAACAGCAGGAGTCTCATTTGACTTTTCAGCCAGGAGCTTCTTCAGGCGAGCGTTCTCAGCGTTAGCGTCGTTGAGCTGTGCGTTGAGAGCGTCAATCTGAGACTGAGAAAGAGCCTTGATAGCGTCTACATCAGGAGTCTTGTCCCAAGAAGCCTTGCCCAGGTTGAAGGTAAGACCAACTTCACCATAGAGGTGGTTGTCGTGAGAATCCCAACCACGGCCAGTACCTGTCATAGCAGCATTGCCATCCTTGTCGTTCTCGCTGGTAATCAGACCAAGTTCAACATTGATAGCGACCTTCTTGCTTACATAGAACTGGTTGAGGATACCAGCGCTGAGACCGAGAGCATAAGAGTTGTAGCTCATAGAACGGCCAAAGCCACCACCGAGGAAAGGAACGAAGTTCCAAACGCGCTCAGGGTTGTAACCATAGATAAGGTTGCTGAGGTTGAACAGAACCTGCTCCTGAGCTACCCAATACTTGTTACCTACGTCCTGACGTGCGGGAGTGTGGTTAACCTGCTTGCCCCAGATACCCTGTACCTTGGTACGGAGACCGATGCCGGGAGTGAACCACTTACCTACAGCAACAGCAACACCGGGGTTAGAACGGAAACCCTTCAGCGGGCTACGAGACAGGCCTGAGCCGTGCTCCTGGCCTGAATACCATGCATTCCATTCACCACCAACCTGGATGAACCAGTTGCTCCAGAAAGAATTAGTTGCTACACTGTGCTTCAGTGTAGGATCTGCATCCTGTGCAAATGTGCACAGAGACACGCTGGCAAAAGCCAATACAATCAATAATTTTTTCATAACTTTTATATTAAACAATCAATAATCTCGTTGTTCGCTATTCACGTCGACGCGGGATGCCTTGCATTACGCGCACCTACGTATGTTAGTGTATGCAAAGTTAGTTAAATTTTCCATAGCTCTTATAGTTTTCTTCAAAAAAATAGTTACAAAAAGCGTAAATACGTAAGTAATTTCAGTTTATTTATATTGCATAAACACTTTTTTTACACATTTATGAACCTGGAGACGCCATTTTCTGGACCCAAGAGCAACAAAAGACCCCGGTTCTGCCTCATTCTTGATGATTTAGAGGACAGAACCGGGGCTGGAGTAAGGCTGGAGCGGGATGATTAGCCCAGCAGTTTCTCTATCTCTTGCTGTTTGAGGATGCAGAGGATGTTTTTGCCGTCGGGCGAATAGTTGACATTGGAGCAGGCGAAGAGTTGGTTGACGATATTCTCCATCTCGACGTTGCTGAGCACTTGTCCCTGCGGGATGGCTGCATGTCGGGCCATGCTCGACGCAAGCCGATGATTGATATCGTCTTTGATGCCACTGCCCTTCTCGCGGGCGGCAGCCAGCATGTCGGTGATGAGGGCGGTGACGCTGATACCCTCGATGTCGGCGGGGATGGAGTTGACGGCATAGCTGTTGGCTCCGAGGTCGGTGAGTTCGAAGCCCATGTCAACGAGCTCGGGCATCACCTCCTGCAACATGGCCGCATCGTCGGGGGTGAGCTGCAGCACCTCGGGGAAGACCACTCGCTGGGCGTCACCCTTCTTGTTTTGCATCTGGAGGAGGTATTTCTCGAAGAGGATGCGGTAATGGGCGCGACACTGGTCGATAATCATAAGGCCCGACTTGACGGCGGTCATGATGTAACGGCCCTTGTACTGGTAGTGGACGGGCGAACGGTCGTCGGAGATATTGGCGTTGCTCACGGGCTTGGCGGCGAAGAAGTCTTCGCCCTCGCTGGCGTCGGCAGAGGGTGTGTCGGCATAGAGCTGCTGCCAGTCGCAGGGCACTGATGACGACGGCGACGAGGTGTCGGGGGTAAAGGGGTTGTAGTGGGGATTGTAGTTGACGCGCGGGGCCTCGACCTGGGGCGCGTGCTGGGTGAAGACGGGGATGTCGGGACGGTCTTCGGTATCGAAGTCGATGGACGGCACATCGTTGAAGACGCCTATCGACTCGCGCACAGCGGCAGAGAGAATCTGCCAGATGGCCTGCTCGTTTTCAAACTTTATCTCGGTCTTGGTAGGGTGGATGTTGACATCGATATTGGCCGGCTCGATGGTGAAATAGATGAAGTATGGCACCTGTTCGCCCATCGGTATGAGTCGCTCGAAGGCTGCCATCACCGCCTTGTTGAAGTAGGGATGCTTCATGTAGCGCCCGTTGACAAAGAAATACTGCTGGGCGCCTTTCTTCTTGGATGTTTCGGGCTTGCCCACATATCCCTTGATGCTGCAGAGGGTGGTCTCTACCTCCACGGGGATGAGGTCGCTGTCCATCTTGCGTCCGAAGATGTCGGCAATGCGCTGGCGGAGACTTCCGGAGCGCAGATTGAACATCTCGGTGCCGTTGCTCGAGAGGGTAAAGGCTATGTCGGGATAGACCAACGCGATGCGCTCGAAGGCGGTGACGATGTTGGCGAGCTCGGTGGAATTGGACTTGAGAAACTTGCGGCGTGCGGGAACGTTGTAGAAGAGGTTCTCGATGAGGAAGTTGCTTCCCGACGGGCATGAACATGGTTCCTGGCCTGTGAAGCGTGACCCCGAGATAGACAGATGGGTGCCCAGCTCGTCAGCTTCTTGGCGAGTACGCAGTTCAATCTGTGCCACAGCGGCTATGGAAGCCAACGCCTCGCCTCGGAAGCCCATCGTGGTGAGTGCGAAGAGGTCCTGGGCTTGTCGGATTTTGGACGTGGCGTGGCGCTCAAACGACAGTCGGGCGTCGGTCTCGCTCATTCCCTTGCCGTCGTCGATTACCTGAATCGCCGTGCGACCTGCGTCGGTCACGAGCACCTGAATGTGACGGGCACCGGCATCGACTGAGTTTTCGACCAGTTCCTTGATGACGCTGGCGGGACGCTGTATCACCTCGCCGGCGGCTATCTGGTTGGCCACCGAGTCGGGGAGTAATTGGATAATATCGCTCATAATGATGATTTGCTAAAGGAGGAAGATAAAAATGGTAAGAACGAGAAAGAGCATGAGTAGCGGGACGACGATGGCGCCCACCAACCTCATGGCGGCATCGCGCGACTGGCGGCGGCGCTCTGCCAATGCTGAGACGAAGAGCGGTCCGGCTGGCGAGGTCTCTGGCGCGGGAGTGGCGGAGGCGGCTGATGGCTTGGCGGAGTCGGCTGACGGCTTGGCGGCATCAGCTGATGAAGCAGCGCCATCCCCCGCAGCGGTAAGGGAAGCCTCGTCTGCCGCCGCTTCCACCCTACTCTGTCTGAGACGGCGCACGGCTTCGTTGCGCTCATCTATATAGATATAGGTATGGTGGAAACCTTGCGGCTTGCGGCTATTCAACCAGCCCATCGTGGTCAAGATGTTGGAGAGGGGCCTCCTGACGCTTGCGCACCACGAGTCCTTCGCCGGCTTTCTTACCTCGCCAATTGAAGATGTCGTCCTTGTCGCGGGGCTTCAGGTCCTCGAGCCACACAAAGACATCGAGGCGCTCCGTGCCGGGCGGGATTTGCGTCATGGGGTACATCGTGCCTTGCGGCTTGCTTGCCCATACCTTCTCCAACTGGCGCTCGGGCGAGAGAAACATGCGCAGTGTGTCGGTCTCCATGTAGTTGAGCGCCACAAGCGAACTGTCTTTCTCGTCGGTGTAGTAATACACGGTCCTCACGTTGCCTATGGCCTCGGTCTGGCGTATGCTGCCTGCTTCGAAGTAGGCATTCATCAGTCGTGAAGACACCTGGTTGTAGTGCTGTTTGTCTGGCAACTGCTCTACCGAGAATGCCTGGCCGTCTACCTGTGCAAAGCGGATGGTCGAGTCGTTCATGTAGACGCGTATGACTTCGCCGAGCAACTGTCTGCCGCCGTTCCACACCACCGGGTCCTTGTACATGGTCATGCAGGAGTCCTGGCTGTTGAAGACGATAGAGTCGCTGATGGCCTGGACATCGGTGCGATAGACGCTGACGTGGTTGTAGCAGTGTATCTTGCGATAGACAGAGTCGGTATTGATATTGAAAGTGTAGATGCGGATAGAGTCGGAATGGGCGTAGAGCGTGTCGGCACTCTGCGAAAAGTCCTTGAGCAGCGCACGCTTGGTGGCATAGCCTTCGCCGGTCTTCTCGTTGTACTTGAGCTTATCGCAGACGAGCGAGTTCTTGTTCTTCTTGTCGATGTAGACCACGCGTCCGTAGCCGTAGCTGTCGCCATCTTTGGCGTAGAAGAGGCTGTCGCCCTCGAGCACCTTCTGACTGTCCTCGAGTCGTGAGCGATTGAAGAGCTGGGCTTTGTCGGTCTTGGTGTCATAGTAGGCATCGGTGGTGAGCACCACGCCATCCTTGGTATGTATCGTCGAACCTGGGCCAACGATATGGGCCTGCGACTTGCGGGTATCATAATAGAGAGTGTCGGTGGCGATGTCGGTGTCTTCGCTGCGCATACGCACATTGTAGTAGAAGACAGCCTCGCGGGTCTCAAGATTGTACTTTCCCCAGTCAGCCACGAGCTTGTCCTTGCCGTCCTCGAGCACACCGCCCTCAAGGAAGTAAGCGTAGTTGTAGAGTCGGTCGTAGTTGAGACTGTCGGTTCTGAGCACCTGCTTGCGGTGGGTCAGCACCACATTGTAGCGTGCCGCCATACGCTGCTCCACGCCGTCGTAGTCGGCATAGCGGGAAGTGAGCGAGAGCGTGTCGCCCTGGCGGAAGCGCACGTTGCCGAAGGCTTTCACCGAGTTGGACTCCTGATAGAAGTAGGCACTGTCGCACCAGAGCTCGGCACCCTGGTGGCGGAAGTGGACACGTCCCTTGGCTATCTGCGCATCGGGGTTCATGCCATAGTGGTCAAACTTGAGTTCATCAGAATGGATGAGATAAATCTTCTCATCCTTGCCTTTGGGCTTGTGCTTCTTCTGCGTCACCACCGACTGCACGCAAAGCGCAAAAAAGCATAGAACTGCAACCAATGCAATTCTATGCCCTGATAAATATATCTTTACTTGTTTACCTTTCGTCATTTCACCCAACCTTGGTATTCAAAATCACAGTTCTTGTATCTGTCGGCCATCCAAACATACGTATGTTTGATTTTGTCGACCACCCAGTTGTGCAGTTTCTCCTCGCGCATCTTGTTGAGCACGATGTTCTTGAGCAGCTGGTAGTCCTCTGCCAGCGTAGCGCGATGACCGGGGATGCGGCTCTTGAGCTTGATGACGGCGCAGACCTTCTGTCCCTTCGCGTTAATCATCTCAAAGGCTTTTGACACATCGCCCACCTGCATGTTTTCCACCTGCTGTGCCACCTCTGTGGGCAGATCCTTCATCTGGAAACGTGATGTTCGGCCTTCCTCTGTCTGGTTTGTGGCCATAAGTCCATTGTTGTTGCGGGTATCCTTGTCGTCCGAGATGTAAGAGGCAGCCTCTTCAAACGAATACTTGCCCTCGCGGATTTCGTCGGCGATAGAGTCAAGGCGCAGACGCGTCTTCTCGACCACCTCCTGGTCTACCTTGGGTATGCGCAGGATATGGCGCACCTTGATACGGTCACCTCGCTTGTCGATGAGCTGGATGATATGGAAACCGAACTCAGACTCCACAATCTTGGAAATCTTCTTGGGGTCAGTGAGGTTGAATGCCACATTGGCGAAGGCTGGGTCGAGCATACCTCGGCCTACATAGTCAAGCTCACCGCCACTTCGGGCTGATTTTGGGTCCTCTGAGTAGAGGCGCGCCAGCGTGGCAAACGATGTCTCGCCACGGTTTACGCGGTCGGTGAAGTTGCGTAGCTCCTCCTTGACCTTGTTTATCTCTTCACGGGTAGCCTTGGGCTGGCGGGTGATAATCTGCACCTCGACCTCTACTGGCACGAAGGGCAGACTGTCTACGGGCAGCTTGTCGAAGTACTTGCGCACCTCGCTCGGAGTCGTCGCCACATCCTTTACCAGTTCTTTGCGCATCTTCTCTATACGCTGCTGGTTCTTGAATTCATCACGCATCTGCTGGCGCATTTGGGCTACGGTCTGGTTGCGATACTCTTCGAGTTTCTCTTTAGAGCCCGCCATCGAAATCCAGTAGTTTATCTGCTGGTCTATGCTTGTGGTCACTTCGCTCTCAGACACCTCGATAGAGTCTATCTCGGCCTGATGGAGGAAGAGCTTCTGCACTGCCATCTGTTCAGGGATGGCACAGTCGGGGTCTCCTTTCCACTGCATACCTTCCATCTGTCCCTGCAGGCGCATAGTCTCGACATCCGACTTGAGGATGGGCTCGTCGCCCACCACCCAGATTACTTCGTCGACCACGGCCGACTCGGGCACGTTGGCCACTGTGTCTTTAGCTACCTTGACGGTATCTTTGGGCGCCTGGCCTTTCATGACCCACTGGCCCTTGCCAGCCATCGCGTTGCCGCCGGCTATCAGCGTGAGGGCGGCGGCACCTATACCTATTTTATATATATTCTTCATCTTCTAATGTTTGTTTACCGTGTTTACCACATCCTCGTTGACCGTGAAAGTATACCGCTTACGCAACTCCCCGACCCACTTCTCCTCGAGATACTCCTGATAGTCGGCCACCACGAGGGCGTTCACGTCGGCTGCCTCATTAGGGGCCTTGAGTTTCTTGCCATAGACGGCGTCGAAGGGGAAGTCCTTGTTGGGCTTGGCCTCATCGCCGGTCTTGAAGACCAGTCGGTCGACGGTCTTGTTGTCGCCTTTGACGAATATACCTTTCTCTACGCGTATGCGCAGGATGCTGTCATTGTTGAATGTGGTGCGCAGACGCTCAGCCCATTTGTCAAAGGGCAGCCCCTTCACCGCTTTCTTCACCGCGGCGATGTCTGCCTTGTTGCGGGTGTGATAGGCAATGCCTTTGTAGTGAGGCTCAGTCCACTTGTAGCGCTTGCGGTTGGCCTTGAAGTAGTTCTCCTGACCTTCCTTGTCATTCTGGGCTTTCTCCCATACGGTGCGGTTGCTCATTTCAAAGAGCAGCAGACCGTCGTGATACTCCTGGATGAGGTAGCGCAGCTCGGGCTGCTTGGCCTCGAGTTCCTTCATGCGGGCGGTGAGCACCTCTTCGTGCGACACCTTGCTGCCCTGCTGGCGCGCTATCGAGTCGATGCGCTGGTTGATGATGGCCTCGACCATTCCCCTGCGTTCTACAAACTGCAGGATTGACGCGCGCAGTGTGTCGTAGGGCATACACATGCGGCGGTCTTTCATCAGGATGATGTGCCAGCCTGCCGGCGACTCAAAGGGACGGCTCATCTGCCCTTTCTCGAGGGCGTAGGCCTGGGTTTCAAACTCTTTGAGCGTCTGTCCGTGCTCTATCCACGGCAGTTCACCACCCTGCTGGGCAGATCCTTTGTCGTCAGAGAGACGGCGTGCCACGTCGGCAAAGTCGGCTCCCGCCTGCAGCACGCTGTAGATTGAGTCTATGCGCGCCTTGGCTGCAGCCACCTTCTCCGGAGTGGTCTTCTGGCGCAGCATCACGAGGATATGCGCCGGCTTTACCAGTCCGCCGTTGCCGTCCACACGCTGCCGGTATTCGGCATAGACGCTCTTGGCCTGGGCCTCCACGTCTTCGGGTGTGACAAACGATGGACGTATCTGCTGGTCACGGTAAGTGGCAAACTCCTTGCGAAACGACTCCATCGTGTCCAGTTTCGCGTCGAGAGCCGCCTCTACCTTCAGCTTGTAGTTGATGAACAAATCGACATACTCCTTCACGCTCTTGCGGTCTATGACGCCCGCATTGTTGTTCTTGTTGTACGAGTACTCAAACTCCGAGCGCAGCACAGGTTTGTTGTTGACCGTCATGATGACGGGGTCGCTCTGAGCATGAACTGGGCTGCCCCACCAGAGTGCGGCAGCCATCAGTAGTATTGTTGTTTGTTTCATCTTGCTCTATACCTTATTATATATATTACTCGTGGCGGCTGTAGTTAGGCGCCTCACTGGTGATGGTGATGTCGTGGGGATGACTCTCCAGCACACCAGCATTGGTGATACGGGTAAACTTGGCATTGTGCAGCAGGTCGATGGTGGCAGCTCCGCAGTAGCCCATACCCGAGCGCAGTCCACCAATGAGCTGATAGATAACCTCCTGTACAGTTCCCTTGTAGGGCACACGGCCGGCGATGCCTTCGGGCACCAGCTTCTTCACATCGGTGGTATCGCCCTGGAAGTAGCGGTCCTTAGAGCCGTTCTTCTGCTCCATAGCCTCGAGCGAACCCATACCGCGATAGCTCTTGAACTTACGACCGTTGAAGATGATGGTATCGCCAGGACTTTCCTCGGTACCGGCAACGAGCGAACCGATCATCACCGACGAACCGCCGGCAGCGAGAGCCTTGACAATGTCGCCCGAGTAGCGCAGACCGCCATCGGCAATCAGTGGCACGCCAGTACCCTGGAGTGCAGAGTAGACGTCGTAGACAGCGCTCAGCTGGGGCACACCCACACCGGCTACCACACGTGTAGTACAGATTGAGCCCGGGCCGATGCCCACCTTGATGGCGTCGGCGCCATTGTCTACCAGCATCTTGGCTGCGGCACCTGTAGCCACGTTGCCCACCACGATGTCTATACCGGGGAAGGCAGCCTTGACCTCGCGCAGCTTCTCTACCACGCCCAGTGAGTGACCGTGGGCTGTGTCTATCACGATGGCATCGGCACCTGCGCCCACCAGGGCTGCAGCGCGCTCCAGCGTGTCCTTGGTGACGCCCACTCCGGCAGCCACACGCAGACGACCCTTGTCGTCCTTGCAGGCCATAGGTTTGTCCTTGGCCTTGGTAATATCCTTATAGGTGATAAGACCCACGAGATGGTTCTCGGCATCTACCACCGGGAGTTTCTCTATCTTATGTTCCTGCAGAATCTGTGCAGCCGCAGCCAGGTCGGTCTGCTGATGGGTGGTCACCAGATTTTCGCTGGTCATCACCTCGTCGATGGTCTTGTCCAGGCGACGCTCGAAGCGCAGGTCGCGGTTGGTGACGATACCTACCAGATGGTTTTCCTCATCCACTACGGGTATGCCGCCGATGTGGTAGTCGTGCATCATGGCCAGCGCATCCTGCACGGTGCGGCCCTTGCGTATGGTCACGGGGTCGTAGATCATACCGTTCTCAGCACGCTTCACGATTGCCACCTGACGGGCTTGGTCGTCGATGCTCATATTCTTGTGTATCACACCGATACCTCCCTCGCGGGCAATGGCGATGGCCATCGACGACTCGGTCACGGTGTCCATGGCAGCCGTCACAAAAGGCACATTGAGCTCAATATGGCGCGAAAACATGGTTTTCAACTCTACCGTCTTGGGCAACACTTCTGAATAAGCGGGAATCAAGAGGACGTCGTCGAAAGTGAGACCGTCCATCACTACTTTATCTGCAACAAATGATGACATATGTATTTTTGAAATTTATTGCATGCAAATTTAGCAATAAAAATTCATTCACGAGTGTGTTTTCCCGATTTTCTATCACAATTAATTGTATTTAACGCTGAAAGGGCGACTCCCATCAGGCCCGCTCTTACACATCCGAGATGCCTCACGACGATTACGACCACGACCGTAGTCTCTATCCAGACCGCGGTGGTTGACGGCAGCAGGGAGCGCACCGACACTGGCAGGGAGCGGCGAGACATTATCAAGGAGCGGCAAGACACCGCAAAGCCGACACCCTCCGATGTCGCCGTGACCATCACCAGACTGATTGCAGACCGCGAAACAGTCATTTCACAGTCTGCAATCGTCATATCCTGCCGCGAAATACTCCTATCGCGCCGCGCATCCACATTATACAGCATCCCGGCAGAGTCTGCGGTCGCCGGCGTACCTTTGCCGCAGCCCTCTGCCCGGTGCTTGTCCATCTCCTTGCCCGTCTACGCCTTGCCCGTCGCGGTGGGGTGTTCGGCGCTACTTCGCCGTGGGCGCTTTCTTCAGGTCGTCATTATAGATAGAGTGACGCGAGCGCTTGGTCTTGGAGTACTTCATGTCGCCCAGACGATAGCTGACGCCTATGCTGATGCCTTGACGCGAATAGCGTCTGTCCGACTGGCTCTGATAGCCGGGGCCTTGTGTATAAGTAGTACGGGTGAGCCACTTATGAAACGGGTCGGCGGCACGCAGCGACACGATGAGGCGCTTGCTGCGCAGGAACGGACGCGACAGCGAGAAATAGTTATACACGAGACCGTCTACCCTATCCTGCAGCGTGATGTCTCTCGACCGCGCCGACAGGATGGCATAGAGCGAGATGTCTGCGGGCAGCCTCCACGACAGGTTGAGGTCTGCGTTGCCGGTCCATCCGTGGTTCTGCAGCTGGCGGCAGGGCGCTCTGAGGTCTATATAGGCGGCTCCCATGCTCAGCGTGAGCCAGAGCTTGGAGGTGATGTTCCACTTGTAGTAGACATTCACAGCCGTACGCTCCACCTTGCCTACATTGAGATAGGTGGTATAGACGGCACCGGGCGCGGCATAGTGCTTGCCGTTGTCGAAATACTCGCCCCCTTCGCCTATCAGTCTGCTGTAGCTCTCGATACCATTGCTCAGATGGCGGTAACTCAGGCTCAGACTGAGGTTGGTCTTGCGGGTAAACCATCCATAGGTGGCGCCCAGGTTATAGCTGTTTTCTGCGTCCAGGCTGCTGTTGCCCTGCACGATGTTCTGCGGGTTCAGGTTGTTGAAGTAGGGGTTGAGATAGTATATACTGGGGCGTGCCAGCCTCTTGCCGTACTCCAGCCTCAGCGACTGGGCCTTGGCGAGCTTCAGGTTGACCCTCACCGACGGCACCACGTTGGCGTAGTGGCTCGAGTAGTTGCCCTCTGCGCCTATGGGCCCTGCCAGATACTTGATGTCCTGATAGGTATATTCGTAGCGCAGGCCCGGCATCACCGAGACGGTCTTTCCGCGGTAGGTATAGCTGAGATAACCGCCCACGATGTCATTGCGGTTTTTGTAGTGGTTGCTCCGCAGGTCGTTGTGAGCCCACTGCCCCGACATGGCCCTGCTGTCATAGAGGTCGTTCTGGCTCTCGTTGTTGCGCAGGATGTACTTGGCGCCCACTTCCAGCGTGTGCTGCCGCCCCAGCGGTGTGCTATAGTCCAGCTGCAGGGTGTGTTCGTTGGTCTTGTTGTCACGGTTGGAGCGGTTGTCATAGAGTTGGAGCTGTTCTATCAGGCTCGCCATGCCGCCACTCACGATGTCGGCATACTGGGTGATGTCCTTGCTGTGCGACGGACCGGTACTCAGCTGATACGACAGCGTGGTGACACGCTGGTGGTTGCGCCTTCCGTTGCGCTGGTAGTCCAGATTAAGGGTGCCGTTGAGCATCGAGTTCTTCAGATTGCCATGGCGCAGATACGAGTAGTCTGCCTGGCTGTTGCCCTGGCTCCACATGCCGGTACGCTCGTCACTCATCATGTGCTGTTGGGCACCCATACCCATCAGCGAGAAGGTGATCATCTGCACGCTGTCTATCTCGTAGCTGGCGTTGACCGAGGCAAACTCGGTGTTGTCCTGCGACTTGGTGCTGTTCACGCTCCTGAGTTGGGTGGCGCCACCCGCGCCGTAGCCATTGCGCAGCAGCGACGTCCTGTCCTCGGGCGACAGTATGCGGTTGTAAGAGAAGTCGGCGTCAAAGGCAAACCGTCCTATCTTGCTCATCGTCATGACGCTGCCGTTGTAGGCCACCGTACCTGCGTCGACAGACAAGGTGGTAAGATGGCCCTCATACTGCGAGCGCATCACGATGTTGATAACGCCGCCTATGCCCTCGGCATCATACCGGGCACCCGGCGAGGTGATGACTTCAATGCTCTTGACCATCTCGGCAGGCAGACTGCGCAGCACCTCCTTGGGGTTGCGCGTGACGGCGGTCTTGCGACCGTTCTGCAGGATGAGAAACTTCTTGGTGCCGTTCATCTCTATATTGCCGTCGCCGTCTACGCTTATCAGTGGCACCTTGCCCATCATCTCCGAGAGTCGCAGTATCTTGGCGTCGGGGTCCGACGCCACATCGTAGGTCAGCTTGTCCACATCCATAGTCACCAGCGGTTTCTGTGCATCCACCGTTACCTCTTTCAGCATCTTCACATCATCGGCGACATAGACGGCCCCTATGTCCATGACTTCCTGTCCCTCCGTCAGAGCGAAGCGACGGGGCTCTGCCACTCTGCCCACCATGGCTGCGGTGACGGTGTATTGGCCGGGCATGACGGGCACCACCACCTCAAATCGGCCGACGCTATCGGCCAGCACCTTCTTCACGCCGGTGCCCGGCAGCGACTTGTGTGCCACGCATACGGTGGCCATCATCTCGGGCTCGCCAGTCTCCTTGTCCATCACCGTTCCCGTAACCTTGCACGTCGTGGCAGTGGCGGGCGTCTGGGCGCCCATCGGCATCGCAAACATGACAGCCAGTACTGTCAGCATCATTGATAGTGGTTTCATAGGCTTATAGTTTTATTACACATTCACAAAGCGTAGCTCCGCAAAACTCCTGGATTAGAAAGGAATGTCCAAATGTAAAAAGAAAAAACGATATGGCAATCTTTTTCCTCGTTTTTTTACGTTCCCCGTGCATTTTTTTCATTTCCACGCTGATTATGTGGCCATTTGTGTCGCCGATGACCACTCCGGCAGCCACTTCCACCATCGGGCGACGGCTGCCGACCTGCTCTGCCACCCTCTGCTGCCGTTGCAGAGATGCCGCATGGCTCTGCCCAGGCGAGAGGATGACCACAGACTGCGCCGTGTAACCGGCAGAAAAGTTATTGCAAACGATTAGGCTTATGGATGAGCACCTCAGGTTCTGAGCCGCCAGCGAACCTCACTCCTTGGCTGACTATACAGGAAGAGCGGCTTGAAAGAGTGGCGTTGCCCACCCTTTCAAGCCGCTTGTCGTTGCGCCCGCCCTATATACATTATATTATATATAGACGCGCCACTACCCTTGTCGGCCTTATGCGTTTCCAGACGACACACACGCAGCCACCGCCTCTTGCCAGAGGCGACAAGAGGCGGTCCGGGTGTATGGGCAGCCTATTTCAAACGCTGTGCCAATCTGCCGAGATACTCTATGCCATAGACAGGCCATAGCGGCACCTTGCGCACATTGGTCCTTACCGCCGGTATGTCGAGCGCCAGGAAGAGCAGAGTCATGCAGCCGCTCATCCAGACCACGATGCCGTAAATCTGCTTGAGGGCTACGCTCATCATACTGCGTATATACTGCTCCATAAAGGCAGGGAAATTCATCTGCGACAGGTCCAGACGCGTCAGCGTGAGCTCTTGGCCGTAGCGGGCTATGTCGTCGTTCATGAACCAGGAGAACCAGTGGGTGTAGATGCCATATCCGGCAGCACCAGCGAGATACATGTGGAAGATATTGAACACGAAGAGCCCCATGAAGAACTGTTCCAGACTGGGGGCAGACTCGTTGAGAGCCCACATGAGCGTGGCGGCGAGAATGGCATAAGCCGCACCACGGCAGATGATAGGCAGACGGAACTGCTCGATGTTGACCTGCATGTCGAGTCTGAAGTACATGAGCAGGGCATAAGCCAGGATGAAGCCGAAGCCAAGGGCAAAGAGTTTCCACACCTTCCACTTCATCACCTTGAGCCACAACAGGTCGATGGCTATGCCCAGATAGACGCCGGGCAGTGCCCATAAGAGCAGTTGTGCCTTGGTATGCTCTTCCAGCCGTATCACCTCGGTATAGAGTATTTCCTCGAGGGTGTGCTCGCAGCCTAAGAGCAGCTCGCCCATAGTCACCACCACCATGATGGGCACTATGTTGCGCAGCCTGAAGATTCTCAAGTCTACATAGGGATTGGCCACCCTGAGCAGTCTGTGTACCACCACGCCCGCCAGAGCCAGCGCCACGCCCGTCAGGATGCGCAGTGTGCGGCTGTCCATCCACATCTTGTAGTCGCCATAGACAAAGATGTAGGACAGCACGAGCATGAGCAGACTGATAAGCAGACCGCTGCAGAAGTCGATGCCACGCAGGCTTATCCTGTTGGGCATGGGGCAGAAGGGGCGGCACATCACCAGCTGCACGCCCACCACCACGCACATGGCGCCGATGATGAATACGTGCATCATCTGCCAGGTGAAGTGATAGCCGAACCACGCCGCCAGGAAGGCGCTGCCCTCGATAGACGTGAGCAGCACGATGTGGAGCACGGGGAAGAACACGGCAAAGTCGCGGCGGGGGGTTATCCACAGCTGGATGTTGCTCATCAACTCAAAGGTGCCTTGCAGCTTGGCCATACCGCCTATGAAGCACACCACCAGCAGTAGCGGCATGAAGGTGGTATGGAGGGTCACGAGGTTGGTCACGGCTATGACCACCGCCGAGGTGATGAGCAGCTGCTGGTTGGTAAAGCGGAACTTCATGCGGAAGAGCATGGGGAAGTAGATGGCCATGCCGGCAAGACTGGCATAGAGCAGCATCATCAGGTCTTCTATCATGAAGTTGGTGGAACCCTGGATGGCCTCAAGCGAACCCAGGTACATACCACCAGAGAACTGGATGCAGAACGCACACAGCACATATATCCACGGCCGGATGCACCGTGGCACCCAGTCGCGGAACATGGGCATATTGAAGCCCATGCCTGCTGTCTGTGGGGGAGGAGGCATTGGTATCATAATCGTCCTTGGCGTCGTAATCAGTATTTCACCTCACACTCCACGTTGTACCCGGCATGCAGGCGGGCAAGGTCTTCGGCGCTGTTGCCGTCGAGGGCGATGCGCACGGTGACGCGCTGCTCTACCTTGACGAAGTTGCCCGTGGCATTGTCGACAGGAAGGAGCGAGAAGGCGCTGCCCGTGGCACGGCTGATGCGCTCCACGCGACCCCGATAGACGATACCAGGCACGGCATCGACGGTGAACTGCGCCTCAGACCCTTCGTGGATATGGTCGAGCTGGCTCTCCTTGTAGTTGGCCTCGACCCACAGACTGCCCGCATCGACGATGTTTACCAGGGTCTGACCGGGCTGCACGAGCATGCCCTCCTGGATGTCCTTGGTACCCACCACGCCGTCGCAGGTGGCGATGATGTAGCAGTAGGAGAGGTTGAGCTGGGCCAGCTGGACGGCAGCCTGGGCGAGTCGCAGCGTGCTGATAGAGGCAGAGAGGTGGTGGCCCTGCTCGGTCTTGACGCTGGTCTGGGTGGCACGCGAGCGAGCCGCCTGCTCGTATCGGGCTTTGGCACTGAGGTAGGCAGTATGCACGTTGTCATACTGCTGGCGGGTCACAGCCTCCTTGGCGAGCAGGGCTTCGAAGCGGGCGTCCTCGCGACGGGCGTTGTCCAGATGGGCACGGGCTTCCTCGATGCTGGCATCGGTCACCTGCATGCCCGCTTCGGTGGTGGCTATGCTGGAGCCAGTGGCCTTGGAGCCCTCTTCGGCGCGGGCAAGGTCGGCCTGGGCCTGGGCCAGACGCAGACGAAACTCGGTGTCCTCGATGACCACCAGGGTGTCGCCCTTCTTGACGTGCTGGAACTCCTCAAACCTTACCTCCTTGACGAAACCCTGCACACGGGTGTTCTGTGGAGTGACGTGCTGTCGCACACGGGCGTTGTCGGTAAACTCTACATGGCCGAAGTGGCCGAAATTGACAATGACGATACTGGCTCCGATGACAATGAGCAGGAGCACCACGCTGTTGTAAACGTATTTCTTGATATTCTTCATCTTGATGGTTGTTGCGGGTCAGCCGGTGGCGACCCTTGGGTTGGTGTATAGGGTATGGGGCGTAGGGGTGCCGGTGGCTACAGTTGCCCAGCTATGTACTTCATCTTATAATAGGCATAGGCGATGTTGATGCGCGCATCGACCTCGCCCAGTTCGGCGTCGAGCTTCATATTGGTAGCGTCTATCATGTCGGTGATGAGCGCCAGCTGGTTGAGATAGCGGTTGTTGACCACCTGATAGTTCTGGCGCGCCAGCTCCACGCTCTTCTGCTGGGTTTCGAGCTCGGTATAGCTCTGCAGGTAGAGGGTGTAGGCAGCCTGTATCTCGTTGTTTACCTGCTCGGCAGCCACCTCCTTGCGCTCGGCGGCGTTGCGGGAGTTGAGCCGGGCCTGCGCCAGCTTGCGGTTGCTCTTGAAGAGCGCCGACAGCTGATACTGCACGCCCACGCCCACATACCACACGTTGAGGTTCTTGTCTACGGGCGGCAGTTCAAAGGTGATGGGGCCGTTGAAGTTGTTCTGCGCCACGAGAGCCACCTTGGGCAGCAGTTCACTCTTGGCGATGCGCTCCTGTTGGCGTGCCATCTGCTCGCCCACGCCCGCCATCACCAGTTTAGGGCTTGCCGCCACGGCTGCAGTCTGCCAGTAGGCTTCGCCATCCTTGCCATAGAGGGCAGAGCAGGCATCGTCGGCAGGCTCTATCGCATAGTCTATAGGCAGTCCGAGCGTGTTGCAGAGCTGGTGGTTGAGTATGCGGCGGCTGTTGTGCAGCTGGGTAAGACTCAGACGGAGCCGCTCCATCTGCAGTTCGTATCGGGTGATGTCATTCTTGAGCGCCACGCCCTGCTGTTGCTTCTCGGTGATGTTGTCGATGAGCTTCTGGGTGAGCGCAATGTTGTTCTCTACCACCCTCTCGCGGTTTGCGGTCTTCATCAGGTCCAGATACTGGCCCAGAGCGATGAAGCGCTGGTTCTGCAGATTGAGAGCCAGCTCGGCCCGAGCCTGGTCGGCACCCAGTTGTGCCAGACGGATGCCTGCATCGATGGCTCCGCCGGCATAGACGGTCTGGCGGGCATCTACCACCAGCTGGTTGCCGAAGTGGGGCGAATGGAGGCCATGCACATGGGCAAAGTCGCGGTCGGTAAGCACTGCATTGCCGATATAGCTGGCAGAGACCTGGGCTCCCACATCGGGCAGACGCTGGCTGCGGGCTGCCCTGACACCCTCGTCGGCAGCTGCCACAGCAGTCTTGCCCGCGCGGATGGTGCGGTTGTGCTGGTCTATCAATCCATACATGTCTCCGATAGTCATCCTGTGCTCATTCTGAGCATGAGCGTTGGTCGTAATGGCGATACACACGGTTATCGCATAGAATAGTCTTCTGTTCATATCTTTTCTAAAAATCGGTGCAAAGGTAGTTACTATTTGGGAAGCAACAGTGAATAAAAATACGCCAGAATTTGACATTTTGGGAAACTTGGAGTAATTTTGCAGCATGCAAGAGACCCAACTTACCACCATCAGCAGTGCCGTCATCGACGGCGAGAGCCACTCCCTCGACCGGGGAGCCATCATCTACAGCCACAGGGGCATCGCCTCGGTGCGTATCAACTTCGACCACTGGGATATGCAGGGCGAGAGCGTGCTTATCATGTTTCCTGGAGATGTTATAAAATGGGAAATGATGGACGACGACTTCTCTGCCGACGCCATCATCTACAGCAGCGACATACTGCGTACGGCGAGCCTCAACATCGAGCACACGGTCTACGATACGCTCAGGGCCGACCGCCGGTGTGGCTACCCCGAGCTCATCGCCCATGTCGTAGACAGCATGTTCCGTATCTTCCGCTTCTATTTCACCGTAGAACACTACACGCTCACCGACCGCATCGTGACCCTGCAGCTGCAGGCGTTCTTCCTGGGTTTCTACGACTATCTGCTCGCCAATCCCCGCGAGCCGGGCAATGACCGCGGCACCCAGCGCAAGGTAGAGCTGTTCAACCGGTTTATGCAGCTGCTCGAAGACGAATACCGCTTGGGACACGAGGTAAACTACTATGCACAGCGCATGAACATCTCGCGCAAGTATCTGGGGCTCATCGTCAGCGACAGGACCGGCGTATCGCCCAAGCGCATCATCGACGAGTACATCATGCTGAGGCTCAAACTCGCCCTGCGTACCTCCAAGCGCAGTCTGAAGCAGATAGCCGACGACTACAACTTCTCTGACCAGAGCGCTCTTACCCGCTACTTCCGCCATCATGCGGGGCTGTCGCCACAGCAGTACCGTCTGCGCCAGTAGGCTGCACGGTCGCGGGAGCCGCAAGCCACGCGATTCGGCAGAGAGAGCATGACCCGGGGGTGGGGCAACCCTCATGGGCGACGTGGGGAGTGCCCCCGCCGGCTCGTATCAATAGGTACGAGAGCTCGTGACTTACGATACGTGCGCTCGTGACATAAGGCACGTGGGCTCGTGACTTATGTTACGAGCCGACAGCCATGACCTCCACGGCGACAGACATGACCTCTACGACGGCAGACATGGCGGCGGGCGCGCTGTCAGCGTTAAACAATCTTAAAAAACGGGGCTGCGGTATCCATAATCGGCGTTTCAATCGTCTTTAGTAGTGTAACCGCACCGATGGCACCGATGGCCACGATGCCCTACGCTGCAACAACCAAAACAGACATGACAATGAAACAGACCCTGATAAGCATGGCGCTCATACTGATGCTCGCGCTATGCGCCAAAGCACAGAACACCCAGCACAGCTACACCATCACAGGCGTGGTGGCAGACTCGGTCACCCACGAGGGCGAGCCTTACGCCACGCTGACCATAGCGAGAGCCGACTCGGCAGCCAACCCCTTAAAGCAGGCGCTCACTGACATCAAGGG
>OLSQ01001379.1_pt1 | contig 20235 bp, 16 predicted proteins | sample 1672561 | NCBI WGS metagenome assembly OLSQ01 (sample SAMEA3136699, study PRJEB25190) | human gut metagenome | biome: human gut; feature: human-associated habitat; material: faeces | place: Austria | collected 2013 | reverse complement strand
TAAATGTTATGTATGCTGGAAAAATCGTGGAAAGAGGAACAACTGATGAAATCTTCTACGATCCACGCCATCCATATACCTGGGGACTTCTTTCCTCCATGCCCGATTTAAATACAGAGGACGAGAGACTGTATACCATCCCGGGATCTCCGCCAAACCTGCTTCATGAGAAGCCTGGTGATGCTTTTGCACCGCGTAACCGTTATGCGCTGGAGATTGATGACAAGCTGGAGCCGCCGATGTTCCAGATCACAAAGGATCATTTCGCAGCTACCTGGCTTCTTGATCCAAGAGCTCCTAAGGTGGAGATGCCTGTGGAGTTAAAGAACCGAATCGAAAGAATGAAGAAGGAGGCCGAGGAACATGGCAGTAAATTATGATGCTGAGCCGATCCTTACTGTGGATGGATTAAAGCAGTATTTTAAGGTAAGCAGCAGCTTTACCGTACATGCAGTAGAAGATGTTTCCTTCAAAATTTACCCTGGGGAAACCTATGGACTGGTTGGAGAGTCCGGTTCCGGAAAATCTACTATCGGACGAAGCGTGATCCGTCTTTATGATCCAACTGCGGGAACTATTAAGTTTAACGGTATGGATATCAGCGGAAAGATGAATAAGGAGACCAATAAGGCGCTGAGAACACAGATGCAGATGATTTTCCAGGATCCTATGGCTTCTTTGAATCCGCGTAAAAAGGTCAGGGATATTCTTGGCGAGGGTCTTGATATCCATCATATGTATAAGACGAAGGAAGAGCGTGAGGAGAAGATCAAAGCGATTCTGGCGAAGGTTGGTCTGGCTCCGGAGCATGCAGCCAGATATCCGCACCAGTTTTCCGGTGGACAGAGACAGCGTGTTGGTATTGCCCGTGCGCTGATCATGAACCCGAAGCTGATCATTGCAGATGAGTGTATTTCAGCGCTGGATGTGTCTATTCAGGCACAGGTTGTCAACCTGATGAAGGATATCCAGCAGGAGACAGGTACTGCGTATCTGTTTATTGCACATGACCTTTCCATGGTTAAGTATATTTCTGACCGTATTGGAGTTCTGCATTTGGGACATCTTCTGGAGACTGGTACCACAGAGGAGATTTTCGAGAATCCAATGCACCCATACACACGAAGCCTTCTTTCCGCCATCCCGTCACCGAACCCGGCAGTGGAGAAGAACCGTGTGGCTGAGACCTATGATTATAAGACCTCTGGAATGAATTATGGGGATGGTACTTATCACCATATTAGCGGTACACATTATGTGAAATGTACCGATGCGGAGTTTGAGAAATTTAAGAGTATGCCGAAGCTGGAATACTAATAGTTAAGATTGCGCCCGCACAGCGAATGAGTAAGTCGCTGTGCGGGCGTATTTTGTGTGTTAAAAGAAGGCTTTTCCAAATGCAACAATATTGTTAAAAAAATAGCAGGAAATCAGAAAAACTTTCGAAGCCAGTTTTGTTGCGTAATGGAAAAGAATGCCTTATAATATAGAAAAAGTGGGAATTTATGTATATAAAAACGGAAGCGAGTTGTGTATGAAAAAGGAAAAAAATACTGAGACAAATACATACGTAGTAGACAGAGAATACAGGCTTCAGTATATCGGTAAGAATCTTAAGAAAAGATTTCCTGATCTGAAGCTCGGGGATGTCTGTTATGAGAAATTCCGGAGAAAAGAGAATCCATGCCGCAATTGTCCGCTGGCACATAAGAACCGCAAGACGGACATGTTCTATAATGAAGATGAACAGAAGTGGATGAAGATCAATGCAGGCGAGATCGAGTGGCCAGGAGCCACAGGCTGCCACGTTATTCTCACCAGAGAGGTGACAGAGAAGGATCTGGATGAGCTTTGCCGTTTTGTAAATATGAAGAAGGAAGTAGTGGAACGAAAAAACTCCTGTAAAGGTGAGCGGAATAAGCTTACAGGACTATTTTCCAGAGAGCCGTTTTTCCGGCAGACCGAAACTTTTCTCAGTGTAAATGATATACAGCCAGGAGAATATTGTGTGGCCGCCATTGATATTGAGCATTTTAAGCTTTTCAATGAGTGGTATGGACAGGAAGCAGGAGACAGGCTTCTTGGAGAAATCGGTGCCCACCTTCAGAAAATGCGCCAGGAGGCTGGGGGGATTGCAGGATATATGGGCGGTGATGATTTCACTATTGTACTTCCAAATTCCGAAGAGATCCTGGAGAGCCTGAAGCGCAGGATCACGGGCTTTGTACGTGCATATGGCGGACATACCGGATTTCTTCCCGCTTTTGGATTTTATGTGATCAATGATCTGGATATGAGCATTTCCCTGATGTACGACCGTGCGATCCTTGCCCAGGAGACTGTGAAGGGAAATTATGCAATACGCTCAGCCTATTACAGTGCAGATATGAAGACCAGGCTGGAGAATAATCATGTACTTCTTACCCAGGTTCAGGAAGGTCTGGAGAGGAATGAGTTTATCTATTATCTTCAGCCAAAGGTAAATCTGAACACCGGCAAGATCGTGGGACTGGAATCACTGGTGCGTTGGAATCACCCAGACAAGGGAATCGTGGCACCTGGATATTTCATTCCGGTTATGGAGAGCAATGGTCTGGTCACAGAACTGGACAAAAAGGTATGGGAGCAGGTATGCCAGACCCTGCAGGGCTGGATCAAAGCCGGACACCGGGTGATCCCCATTTCGGTCAATGTATCAAGTGTGGATATTTATGCAATCGACGTGGTGGAGCATTTCAAGCATCTGGTGAAGAAATATGAGCTTCCGCCGGAATATGTAGAACTGGAGATCACAGAGAGTGCTTATGTAGAGGAATACAAGGTGATCACCGGAGTTGCAGAAGAACTGCGGAATGCTGGCTTTACCGTTCTGATGGATGACTTTGGAAGCGGTTATTCTTCTTTAAATATGCTGAAGGATGTTAATGTAGACGTTCTGAAGATCGATATGAAGTTCCTGAAAATGGACGAGAACACCATGGGAAAAGGAATGGGTATCCTGGAGGCTGTTACCAGAATGGCTAATATCATGGGACTCCGCATGATCGCAGAGGGTGTGGAGACGGAGGATCAGATCAATTATCTGCTGAATATGGGCTGTATTTATGGACAGGGCTATTTCTTCTACAAGCCTTTGCCTGTGGAAGAGATCAAGAGGATCCTTCTGGATGAGAACAATGTAGACTACCGCGGCATTCAGGCGCGGAAGATCGAGCATGTGCGCTTCAAGGATCTTTTCCAGTCGGAGCTGGCAAGTGACAGCATTCTGAACAATATTCTGGGACCGATCGCTATCTATGACGTGTACGAAGACAATGTAGAACTGGTGCAGGTAAATGATAAATATTGTCTTCTGATCGGACAGGATCCGGTGGACCTGGCTGAGAATGTACAGGTGCTTCAGGATATTTATCCCGATGACCGGCGCAAGATGCAGAATATTTTCCAGAGAGCTTTCCAGCGGCTGGCGGAAGGTGCTGAGGGCACTGTGCGCCGCAGACGGAAGGACGGTCAGTATATGTGGATCAATATCAAGGCCTTTTTCCTGAGAGAGCAGGATGGACATCAGATGTTCTACGGCGCTGTCCGGGATGTGACCGAGGAGATGAACCAGTTCCAGAAGCTGATGGCTTATCAGGCAAAATAACGGACGCTTGCAATTTCAGAAAGTTTGTGGCATAATCTGTGATAATAACTTAACGATCGGAAACAGCAGCCACAGGGCTTTTTTCCGACTTTATTTCAAAAACGACAGGTGAGAAAATGTCTGGCTTTACCAAAGAAATTATTATCAGGACTTTGTTTGAACTGCTGAATGAGAAGCCTTTAGCGAAAATTACAGTGAAAGATATTGTAGAACGCTGCGGCGTGAACCGGAATACCTTTTATTATCATTTCCGGGATATTTCCGACGTTGTGGAATGTGCACTTCTTCGGGAAGTGGATCAGGTCTTTGAGCGTCCGGTGGAAGTGGATTCTGTGCTGGAATGTCTTGAAGTACTGGTAAATCTGATCGGGGTGAATAAGAAAGCTATGCTGCATATTTATTGTTCTGTGCAGAGGGAGACCTTTACCAGTGCGCTGGATAAGATGTGCCAGTACATTGTGAAGCAGTATGTCATCCATAATTTCGAAGAAGAAATTATGGAAAAAGAGGATATGAAGGCGTTGATGCATTTTTATAAATGTGTGATGACCGGAGTGATTCTGGACTGGATGGATCACCGGATGTCCTATGACCTGACTGAATATGCAGAGAAGCTTCGAAGCCTCTATGGAAATACCTTCGAGAAAACATTGGAAAAGGCAGCTGGAACAAAGCCAGCGCATCAGAAAATCATATAAATTTTACCCGGATCCGGTTGCCGCAGGCGACATATCCGTTTAGACAAATATGGGATTGTGTCTGAATTTCAGACACAATCCCTTTTTTGCCTGTTCCTTTTGGAAATTTTTCTCATTATAATAAGGGACATGAAAAGAGGCAGAAGAAAGGAGGATCTGTATGAAGACGTCAGGTACTTTGAAAATTGCGCGAAATGGATATATTGTAATGGCAGTTATCTTCTGTGCACTGGGGATTTTTCTTATGGCAAATCCGGAAGGGGCCATGAAAACTATCTGTGTGCTGGCTGGAGTTTTATTCATTGCAGACGGGATCATTAAGATCATCGGTTATTTTTCCAGGGATTTCTACTGCCTGGCTTTTCAGTTCGATTTAGGATTTGGAATTCTGATGATTGCCATGGGAGTGCTGATCCTGGTGAGAAGAGAAGCTATTTTTAAGCTGATCTTTGTAGTCTTCGGACTGCTGATCCTGGCAGATGCCCTGCTTCGAATCCAGATGTCGGTGGAAGCAAAAAAATTCGGGCTGAATCTGTGGTGGGCGATTTTGATCGTTGCTATAGTGACAGGCGTGTTTGGAATGCTGCTTCTTATTGATCCGGCAGGCGGTGCAAGGCTGACGGTGATTTTCACAGGAATCGCATTTTTGCTGGAAGGAATTTTGAAGTTATGTGTGGTTATTTACACGGTAAAGCTTCGGAATGACGGCAATGTGGTTTATGAGGAGGAATTCACAGAGGTTGGACATTAAGGGTGTGGCTGAAAGTATAATTGGGAAAGAAAATTAGAAATTTCAGCAGGTTACTATAACGGCAGCAGCGGGGCAGACAGCCACGTTACTATATAAAAAAATAGATTCCACGGAAAAAATACATGTCCATGGGATTGGTATCATAGCTTAAACAAAGGAGGAGCATTATGAAACTGATTGACAAGGCAAAACAGGCCGCTATGGAAGGTGCAGTAACAAAAGCATTAGAATATCTGGAAAAGGATCCGGAGACAAATATTCCAAAGCTGATGGAGCTGGTTGACAAATTTACTCCGCAGGACTGGTATAAAGGCCAGAGGGATGCCATTCGTAATGCAATCCAGGATACAAACAGCAACTGGTATAAGCTGATCATGAACCTGTATCAGCTGGATCCAGGTGTTCGAAAGGTATTTTTCCAGAACTTTATTGTAAATGCCAGCTTAAAGGGAAGCGCAAGACAGGAAGAGGTGGCTGCACAGAACAACTGTAACGTTCCGTGGGCAATCCTTCTGGATCCTACCAGTGCCTGCAATCTGCACTGCACAGGATGCTGGGCAGCAGAGTATGGCCACAAGCTGAACCTGGATCTGGATACCATTGATTCCATTATCAGACAGGGGAAAGAGCTTGGTGTTTACATGTACATTTATACAGGCGGTGAGCCTACAGTCCGTAAGAAAGATCTGATCAAACTTTGTGAGATGCATCCGGACTGTGAGTTCCTTTCCTTCTCAAACGGAACACTTTTCGATGAGGAATTCTGTGATGAAATCTTAAGAGTAAAGAACTTTGTTCCTGCATTCAGCCTGGAGGGTTCCGAGGAAGCCAATGACGGACGCCGTGGTGAGGGAATCTATCAGAAAGTTATGCACGCAATGAAGCTGTTGAAGGACAGAGGACTTCCATTTGGTGTTTCTACCTGCTATACAGGTATGAACGTAGACAGTGTAAGCAGCGAGGAATATTTTGACAAGCTGGTTGACTGTGGTGCCTTATTTGCATGGTTCTTCCATTATATGCCAGTTGGAAATGACGCTTCACCGGAGCTTCTTCTGACACCGGACCAGCGGGAAGAAATGTATCGTGCAATCCGTAAATTCAGAAGCACGAAAGCAATCTTTACACTGGATTTCCAGAACGATGCTGAGTTCGTTCACGGATGTATTGCAGGAGGAAGACATTATCTGCATATTAATGCAAATGGTGATGTGGAGCCTTGTGTATTCATCCATTATTCAAACTGCAACATCAAGGATACTTCTCTTCTGGATGCACTGAAGAGCCCGATTTTCCAGGCTTATCACGACAACCAGCCATTTAATGAGAACATGCTCCGTCCATGTCCGATGCTGGAGAATCCGGAGATCCTGCGCCGCCTGGTTGAGGAGACTGGTGCGAAGTCTACAGACCTGCAGTCCCCGGAGAGCGCAGATCATCTTTGCGGAAAATGTGATAAATATGCAGCCTGCTGGAAAGAAAGAGCGGACCAGCTGTGGGATGAGAGACAGAAGGAGAAGGCGGCGAAGGCTGGATGCTAATGGCCTGGTACAGGAAGCTGCCTTGAAAGTAATTGCAAAATAAAGTCTGGGTATAGAGTGCCGCTTGTGACGGTCTCTATACCCAGGCTTTTTGTCTGCCATAGATTTTTGAAGAAAAGGCGTTAATAATTGTATGCTCCCTCATAAGCATTGCAGCGCTCCTTGCGCTTGGACTGATTTTCGCAGCTGCTGCACCGGTCGCAGAATTCCTGCTCATAGCAGGTGGAACAGACGCAGCCCTTGCAGGCGTCGCGGTCATAGGCGGAGGTGCAGGTGTAAGGCAGTTTATTATCGGTAGTCTTTTCTGACATTTGGATCACGCTCCTTTTTAATGTGATTATAGTGCGAAAAAATATGCGGTTCAATGGGAAAAATCCGAAAAAAGTGAGGCGGATTTTTAGGCACTTTTTCAGGGAAGAAGATTAACAAAATTGACGTGGGTACAGTTTTCTGCTATCATAAATCTGTTATTTGATATTAGGCGAAATGAAAGTCAGTTACATTGCGTTTGTGGCGATTTTTGTGCGAAACAATAGAAAATGAGGTAAAAATAAAATGTGGATAGCAAATGACTGGAAAGAATACGAAGTAATTGATACCTCCTGCGGCGAGAAGCTGGAGAGATGGGGAAAATATCTCCTTGTCCGTCCGGATCCGCAGGTAATCTGGGATACACCGAAGACTGAGCCGGGATGGCGCAAGATGAATGCCCATTACCACCGCAGCTCCAAGGGCGGCGGGGAATGGGAATTTTTTGATCTGCCACAGCAGTGGGATCTCCATTATAAGGATCTTACGTTCCATCTGAAACCATTCAGCTTCAAGCACACCGGCCTTTTCCCGGAGCAGGCTGTAAACTGGGACTGGTTTGGGGATAAGATCCGCAAGGCAGGCAGACCGGTCAAGGTGCTGAACCTGTTTGCATATACAGGCGGTGCAACTCTTGCGGCAGCAGCTGCGGGGGCAGCTGTTACACATGTGGATGCTTCTAAGGGAATGGTGACCTGGGCGAAGGAGAATGCGGCAGCAAGTGGTCTTGCCGATGCACCGATCCGCTGGCTGGTGGATGACTGCGTGAAGTTTGTAGAGCGTGAGATCCGCCGCGGCAACCACTATGATGCCATCATCATGGATCCGCCTTCCTATGGAAGAGGACCAAAGGGCGAGATCTGGAAGATTGAGGATGCCATTCATCCACTTGTGAAGCTTTGCACAAAGATCCTCAGTGACGATCCCCTGTTTTTCCTGATCAATTCCTACACTACCGGACTTGCCCCGGCTGTGCTTACTTATATGCTTGCGACGGAAATGCAGAAGTATAAGGGACATGTAGATTCCCAGGAGATCGGCCTTCCGGTGAAGGCAAACGGGCTGGTACTGCCATGCGGTGCTTCTGGAAGATGGGAAGCGGTTTAAGGGGATTTTGCATAAAATAGAGCCAAACACTTGACAACCGACAATTTAGCATACTAAAATGGAAAAGATATACGAGGAGGATACACCAAACAGGCAACTGCCAAAGGAGGAATTTATGAAAAAATATACCGAAATGAATCATGAAGAGCTTCTGGCGCTGAAAAAAGAGCTGGATAAAGAATTCGAGGAGATCAAGGCACAGGGACTTGCCCTTGATATGTCAAGAGGAAAGCCAAGCAATGCGCAGCTGGCGCTTTCTATGGAAATGATGGACGTTCTGAAGGGCGATTCAGATCTGAAATGCGAGACCGGAGTAGATTGCCGTAACTACGGTGTGATCGATGGTATTCCGGAAGCCAAGCGTCTTCTTGGAGAAATGTCTGAGGTAGATCCGGAACACATTATCATATATGGAAACTCAAGCCTGAACGTTATGTTCGACAGTATTGCACGTTCCATGACTCAGGGTGTAATGGGAAATACTCCATGGTGCAAGCTTGACAAGGTGAAATTCCTCTGTCCGGTACCAGGTTATGACCGTCACTTCAAGATCACCGAATTTTTCGGAATCGAGATGATCAATGTTCCGATGACTCCACAGGGACCGGATATGGACATGGTAGAGAAGCTGGTAAGTGAGGATGCAGCCATCAAGGGAATCTGGTGTGTTCCGAAATACTCCAACCCACAGGGCTACACCTACTCGAAAGAAACCGTAGAGCGTTTTGCAAGACTGAAACCGGCAGCACCGGACTTCCGTATTTACTGGGATAATGCCTACAGCATCCATCATCTCTATGATGATAATCAGGATTTCCTGGTTGAGATTCTTGGGGAGTGTGCGAAGGCTGGCAACCCTGATCTTGTTTATAAATTCACATCCACTTCCAAGGTAAGCTTCCCTGGCTCCGGTATCGCAGCTGTAGCAGCTTCCAAGGCAAACCTGGATGATTTCCGCAGATATATGCAGGTTCAGACCATCGGTCATGATAAGCTGAACCAGCTCCGCCACGTAAGATTCTTCAAGGATCTTGACGGACTTCACGCCCACATGAGAAAACACGCAGATATCCTCCGCCCGAAATTCGAGCTGGTACTGGATACCCTTGACAAAGAACTTTCCGGACTTGGAATCGGTGAGTGGACAAAGCCACACGGCGGATACTTCATCTCTTTTGATTCCATGGATGGCTGCGCAAAGGCAATTGTAGCCAGAGCAAAAGAGGCTGGCGTTGTCCTTACTGGCGCAGGTGCTACTTATCCATACGGCAAGGATCCGAAAGACTCCAACATCCGTATTGCACCATCCTTCCCTACACTTGAGGATCTTGGCAAAGCAGCACAGGTATTCGTACTTTGTGTGAAGCTTGTCAGTGTAGAAAAACTTCTCGGCTAAAAGCGTGCTGCTGTGAACGGCAGCCTTTCCGTAAAAGGTGGGCCATAATTTTCTAACAGGCTCTGAAACCGGAAATTTGCGCATAGAATGTAACCATGCCAGATCAGGAAAAGTACCTGGTCTGGCATATAAAAAGAGGCAGAGTAATCTACTGTTATCTGTGAACAGTAAGCATCTGCTTTTTATTGTCTTTACCCGTCTGCATTTGGAAGGCAGAAATAAATGCCGGCTATGGAGTTTATTTCCAGCATAAGGTTAAATAGAAGATGTGGTCGTGTAAAGGCAATAAGAATTCAGCATAAGCAGGGAGGAATTTATGGCAAAAAATAAGGAAAAAGCAGGCGCAGGAAGAACGATTGTTATTTTACTTGTGGTTTTGCTGCTGCTTCTTACAGCAGGCGCTTATGGATATGGCGTGTACTACTTTTCCAGTCATTTTCTTCCAGGCTCTATGGTGAATGGCTTTAATTGTTCCTACATGACTTCAGAAGATACCGAGAAGCTTCTGGACCAGCGTGTGAGTGCTTATGTTCTTGCTGTGGAGACCATGAAAAACGGCCAGGAAGCCATCTCCGCCCAGGATGTGGGGCTTTCCTATGTGTCCACTGGCATTGTGAAGCAGCTGATCAGGGATCAGGACCGCTTTACCTGGTTTCTGGCTTTTAACCAGGATAAAAATTACGATATTTCAGAATCCCTCAGCTACAATGTGGAGCAGCTGCAGCAGGCTGTAGACAATCTGAACTGCATGCAGGCCGGGAATGTAGTCCAGCCTGTAGACGCCCAGATCCAGGATACCGGAGATACTTTTGAAATCATTCCGGAAGTAATGGGAAATGCTCTGGATCGCACTAAGACGGAGGAAGTGATTTCCGCAGCCATGCTCCGGGGGAAAACCTCTGTAAATCTGGAGGACGAAAGCTGTTACCGCAAACCATCTGTGTACAGCTCTGATGAGCAGCTGAAATCCAACTGTGACAAAATGAACCAGCTGGCTAAGGTGATCATAACCTATGACTTTGCGGACCGCACGGAGACTGTGGACCGGAGCGTTATCAGGAACTGGTTCGGCTATGACGGGGATGGAAATGTGATCCTGGATGAAACTCTGGTGAGACAATATGTGGCAGAGCTTGGCCTGAAATATGATACCATGGGACAGACACGTACATTTCTGACCTACGATAACCGGGAAGTGGAAGTAAAAGGCGGCGATTACGGCTGGGTGATCGACCAGGACGAGGAAGTAAAAGCCCTGATCGCTGCCATCGAAAGCGGTGTAACCCAGGTACGTGAGCCTGTTTATCTGTATTCCGGTTACAGCCGTGGAACCAATGACATTGGCTCCACCTATGTAGAAATCGATCTGACAAACCAGCGCCTGGTTTTTTACCAGAAGGGAACCCCGATCGTGGATACCCCGATCGTAAGCGGAAACCCTGATATTGAGGGCTGCGGGACTCCTACAGGCTGTTACGCACTGGATGCCAAGGAATCCCCGGCAGTACTTACTGGAGAGGACTACGAGGCAAATGTGACCTACTGGATGCCTTTTGCTGGAAATGTGGGAATCCACGATGCTTCCTGGCGTTCTGAGTTTGGAGGAAATCTTTATCTGTGGGAGGGCTCCCATGGATGTGTGAATGTTCCATATGACAAGGCAGCCGGGATTTATGCAAATATTGAAGTTGGCATGCCAGTGGTTGTTTATGAGTAACTATTCAGCAGGTAATATTCCGCGAGGTGTTTTGTGTGAACAAAGTTCACAGAAAACCCGGGAACCACGGCGCGAAATTATGCGAATGCATGATTTCTGTGCATCGCGGAGCGTGTAACTGTGAAGGAACTGAACAGTTTCGTTTATGAATAAAACAAAGGAGATATAAAATCATGAAGATAGTAGTTTTGGCTGGTGGAACCAGTACGGAGAGAGAGATTTCCATCGTATCCGGTACCGGAATCTGCGGAGCACTTCGTCAGAAGGGCCATGAGGCAATTCTTGTAGATATTTTCTGTGGTGTAGAGAACGTTGACTGGGAGAATCCTTTCCCGGCGGAGTATGATGTGGAGAAGGCTGCGGCATATATGAGCAGCTTTAATCCGCAGATCAAAGAGATGGAGAAAACCAGAAGAAGCTTTTTCGGACCAAATGTTCTGGAGCTTTGTGAAAAATGCGACATTGTATTCCTTGGCCTTCACGGTGCAAATGGTGAGGATGGCAAGGTACAGGCAGCCTTTGACCTGATGGGAATCCGTTATACAGGAACCGGCTATCTCAGCAGTGCCATGGCTATGGATAAGCGCATCACCAAGGAAGTGTTCCTGATGAACCAGGTTCCCACTCCAGGCGGATTTACCATGACCAGGGACCATCTGGAAAAAGACGTTGCCAAACATGGCCTGGAGTTCCCGGTAGTTGTAAAAACAAGCTGCGGCGGTTCCAGTGTAGGTGTTTATATTGTAAAGGACCAGAAGGAGTACGAGGATGCACTTGCTGATGCAAGCCAGTACGGGGCTGACATTGTGGTTGAGGAATATATCAAGGGACGTGAGTTTTCTGTTGCAGTGGTAGACGGCAAGGCTTATCCCATCATTGAGATCGCACCGATCCAGGGGTTCTATGATTACAAGAATAAATACCAGGCAGGTTCTACTGTCGAGACCTGTCCGGCTGAGATCTCCCCGGAGCTGACTGCGAAAATGCAGGAAAATGCAGTAAAGGCAGCGAAGGCACTTGGACTTACCGGTTACAGCCGCCTGGATTTCATGATGAAAGAGAACGGAGATATGTATTGTCTGGAGGCAAACACCCTTCCGGGAATGACTCCTACCAGCCTGATCCCGCAGGAGGCGAAGGTGCTGGGCATGGATTATCCTACACTTTGTGAGGAGCTGATCCGTATTTCTTTAAAGAAGTACGAATAAAGAGATAACGAAAAAGAACGAGATGCCCTATTGGTATCGCAGAATCATTATTTCCCATATCAGACAGGACTTTATTTGGAGTGTGTGTCTGGTATGGGATTATATTGCATTAAGAGAAGTAGAAAATAAATAGTAAAAAATAGCATAAGGATCAAATCATATGAAAAATCTTACCCTGGAAAACCTGACCAAAGCCTGCAGCGGTGTCTATTTCGGACCGGCCGACAAGCTGGATCAGGAAGTTTCCTCTATTACAACTGATAGCCGCAAGGCAGAAGCCGGAACCTTATTTGTACCCATCGTAGGAGAGCGTGTAGATGCCCACAGGTTTATTCCACAGGTGATGGAAGCCGGTGCCCTTGCCACCTTATCTGAGCGCACATTGGAGAATGCGGACTTTCCATACATCAAAGTGGAATCTTCCCTTCAGGCAGTGAAGGATATCGCAGAATTTTATCTGCAGCAGCTTCAGATTCCAGTTGTCGGAATTACCGGAAGTGTTGGAAAAACAAGCACAAAAGAGGTAATTGCTTCTGTCCTGAAAGAGAAATACCGTACCCTGAAAACCCAGGGAAACTTTAACAATGAGCTGGGACTTCCCCTCACTGTTTTCCGCCTTCGTGACGAGGATGAGATTGCAGTTCTGGAAATGGGAATCAGCGATTTCGGCGAGATGACACGTCTGGCGAAGATCGCAAGACCAGACACCTGCGTGATCACCAATATCGGTACCTGCCACCTGGAGAATCTTGGAGACAGAGACGGTGTACTGAAAGCAAAAACTGAGATCTTTAAATATCTGCAAAAAGAAGGTCATATCGTGTTAAACGGTGATGACGATAAGCTTTGCACGGTGAACGAGTACGAAGGAATCAAGCCTGTATTCTTCGGTATGGAAGCTGACAAGGATGTATATGCAGACGAGATTACAAGCAGAGGCTTAAAGGGAATGACCTGCCGTATTCATATCGGCGGAGAATCCTTTATGGCAGATATTCCGATGCCGGGAATCCATATGGTATACAATGCACTGGCTGCTACTGCAGTTGGCCGTATTTATGGGCTGACCCTGGAGCAGATCCGTCACGGAATTGAGACGTTGGAGGCCATCAGCGGAAGATTCCACATGATCGAGACAGAACGTTTCCTCATCGTGGATGACTGCTACAATGCAAACCCAATGTCCATGAAGGCATCTCTGGACGTGCTGAAGGATGGCGCCGGCAGAAGAGTGGCGATTCTGGGAGATATGGGTGAGCTTGGAGAAAATGAGGCTCAGCTTCACGCAGAAGTAGGAGAACATGCGGCAAAATGCGGAATTGACGTTTGCATCTGCACAGGTCCTCTTTCCGCAAACATTGCGAAGATGGCGAGAAAGAACCCGGAGCTTACCGTTATCGAAGAACCAGACCGCGACAGCCTTCTGTTTCACCTGTCCACCTACGTAGAGACCGGCGACACCATCCTGGTAAAAGCATCCCATTTTATGCAGTTCGAGAAAGTAGTCGCTGCATTGCAGGAAATGTAAAGAATGTAATGTACTAGACAATACGTTGCCCTTTAAGCAGACTCTGTAGAAATAAGCAGAAGCTGTTTAAGGGGCATTTTTATTTATTTCCCAAATATATTTGACTTATCGCGCAAAATATCAAAACTATTCCGCAATATACCACACTTATTCCGCAATAAATCAAAAACTAATTGATATATTGCGGAAACAAATGTATAATTGCTTTAGAAAGATATATACTTATGAAAAGAGTGGAGATGATCAAGATGAAAACCTGCAGGCAGCTGGCTTTGGAATGGGGCATATCAGAGCGGGCCGTGAATGATTTGTGTAAAAAAGGAAAAATAGATGGTGCTGTAAAAGAAGGAAAATCCTGGATGATTCCGGATGATGCCAGGAAACCGACAGACGGACGTGTTTCCTCCAGAAAATATATAAAGAGATCTGAAACGAAAGAGATGAAACCTCTTCCTATTGGCATTTCAGATTATGTACGTGCGCAGTCCGAGTATTACTACGTGGATAAAACAATGCTGATAAAAGATTTCCTGGATCAGAAGCCACTGGTATCACTGTTCACCCGTCCAAGAAGGTTTGGAAAAACACTCAATATGGATATGCTGAGAGTATTTTTCGAGATATCAGAGGAAGACACAAGCAGGTATTTTTCAGATAAAGCAATCTGGAAATGTGGGGAGGAATACCGTTCGCAGCAGGGAACATACCCAGTTGTCTTTCTTACCTTTAAAGATGTTAAGTTTGATACCTGGGAGGCTACCATCGATAAGATCCGGGGACTTCTTCAGGAAGAATATGGCAGACATCCGGAATTGGCTTTCAGTGATAAAGTTGCAGATTATGAAAAAGAATATTTTCAAAAGCGGCGGCTTCCAGTCGCTGCTGGCCTCCCTCCTGTGCATCGTGCTGGGACTGTTCCTCGGCTACCTTGTGCTGCTGCTCATCAATCCCGCGGGTGCGGGCGAGGCCATTCTTACGGTCATCAAGAACTTTATGACCTACAACCGCCCCGCCTCGCAGCTGAAATATTTCGGCAATACGCTCGTCAAGACCGCGCCGCTGCTGATGTGCGCGCTGGCGATCCTGTTTGCCTACAAGGTGGGCCTCTTTAACATCGGTGCAGCCGGACAGTACTGCGCCGGCGTGGCGCTGAGCCTGTACGCGGCGCTCGGCCTCGGCTGGAGCTGGCTTCCGTGTATGCTGCTCGCCATTTGCGGCGGCGCGATCCTCGGCAGCATTTCCGGCCTGCTCAAGTCCTACTGCAACGTCAACGAGGTCATTTCCGGCATCATGCTCAACTGGATCGTGCTGTATCTGACCAATATGCTCCTCACCACGGTGAAGGAGGACGCCAGCCCCTACACCAAGGTGCTCGCACACATCAACGAATCCGCCGTGCTGCCCTCGCTGGGGCTCGGCGCGCTGTTCAACAACAACCAGTACGTCGGTCTCGCGATCCCGCTGTCCGTGCTGATGGCGATCCTCGTGTGGGTCGTGCTGGAAAAGACGAAGTTCGGCTATGAGCTCAAGGCCACCGGCTACAACAAGAATGCCGCCAAATACTGCGGCATGGCCGAAAAGCGCAACATCATCCTCAGCCTCATGATCTCCGGCGCGCTCGCCGGCATGGGCGCGGCGATGCTCTACCTCACCGGATATGAGCAGTGGCAGTGCTCCACCTCCTCCGTCCCCGCGATGGGCTTCAACGGCATCGCCGCGGCCTTCCTCGGCGGATTGAACCCCATCGGCACCGTGCTCGCCTCGTTCTTTATCCAGCACATCACGGCGGGCGGCGCGTATGTGGATAAGTCCATGTACTGCGCGCAGATCTCCGATCTGATCTCGGCGCTCATTATCTATCTCTGCGGCTTCGTGCTGTTCATGAAGCACGCGATGAATTCCTACGCGGCCAAGCGTGAGGAGAAGGCGGCATTGAAGGCCAGGGCAGCCGAAGCGCAGGCCCGGGCTGAGGTCGGGAAAGGAGGCGATCAGTAATGGTACTGCTGCTGCAATACACCCTGATCTTTGCTTCCGTGCTGATCCTGGTCGCCCTCGGCGGCTGCTTCGCGGAGCACTCCGGCGTCATCAACCTCGGCCTTGAGGGCATTATGATCATGGGCGCCCTCGGCGGCGCGCTGGCGATGCGCTACATTTCGCCCAATGTGCCCGCCATCGTGATGATCCTCGGCGTTCTGGCTATTTCGGCGTTGGTCGGCATGATCTATTCCTGCCTGCTGGCCGTGGCCTGCATCAACTTCAAGGCGGACCAGACGCTTGTCGGCACCGCGCTGAATCTGCTCGGCACCGCGGGCGCGACGGTCATTGTCAAGGCCATCAACACCGCTGCGAATCCCGATGACGTTTCCTCCATCGTGCAGTATGCCGGTGCGAAGAAGGCGTTCACCGTCAATCTCGGCTCGTTCGAGTTCAGCTGGTTCATGCTCGTGACCGCGCTGCTGCTCGCCGCGTCCTACGTCCTGCTCTATAAGACCCGCTTCGGCCTGCGCCTGATGGCGTGCGGCGAGCATCCGCAGGCGGCGGACAGCGTGGGCATCAACGTCTACAAGATGCGCTGGGCGGGCGTGCTGATCTCCGGCTTCCTCGGCGGCATCGGCGGCATCGTGTTCATCACCGCCGGCGTTTCCGAATGGCGCTTTGAGTACGGCGTGGCAGGCTTCGGCTTCCTGTCCCTCGCGGTCATGATCTTCGGACAGTGGAAGCCCCAGCGCATCGCGCTCGCGGCGCTCCTCTTCGGCCTGTTCCGCGCGCTCTCGAATGTCTACATGGGCTTTGGCTTCCTCACGGCGATGAACATTCCCAGTCCGGTGTACAACATGATGCCTTATATCATCTCTCTCATCGTGCTGGCGTTCACCTCCAAGCGTTCCCGCGCTCCCAAGGCGGAGGGCATCCCCTACGACAAGGGCCAGCGCTGAGAACCCATCAACACAGCAAAAAAGCAGCGGCTGCGATGCAGCCGCTGCTTTTTATCCGTCGCTTCCGTTTACCATGCATGCTTGGTACGGGATTGCGCCTCGGTCATGCCGAAGAAGCTCATGTCCACGCGCGTTCCCTGATCGCCCCAGGTCGTGTCGATGTGATAGGTCTTGCCGTCGAGCTCCGCGACGGTCCAGATGTGGTCGGCGTTCATAAGCGCGGTACACTCGATGCCCTCGAGCCGCAGCAGAAGGTCGTATGCTCCCGTGTAGCCGTCGCAGACGGCTACGCCGTCCACCAGTGCGCTATAGGCCAGATGGCTCAGAGAACTGCTGGAGACGATCCCCTCGTCGTAGACACAGTTGTTGCAAAGCCAGACGTAGTAGGCCCGCGCCAGCTCATACTGCGTCATGTCGCCCGTCAGATAGCCGCTCTCCCACAGCGCGTCGTGGACGAGAATTGCGCGGGCGAGCGTCTCCTCACGGTATTTTTTGAGCTGCGCGCCGTCACAGGCTGTCGAGGAGAAGGTCAGCAGCACCTTGCCGGAGGAATAGCTGCGGCAGGAGGTGGAGTTGTACATCTGCTCGCAATGGCGCTTGACGCCGACCGTAAAGGCGCGGGTGAGCTTTGCGACCCCCTCGTTGGTCAGCGCACGGTCGTATTGCAGAGTGATGCTGTCGGCGCCGTCGTGGAGCATCTTTCGGATCAGCGCGTCGATGGCGTTGGCGTCGTCGGCTGCCGGCGCGGCGGAGACCTCGGCAGGCGCCGCGATCAGGTCGCCCCAGGTCGTACCGGCGGCGGAGCGATAGGAAAGACTTTGCCACGAGAGCGTCAGGCGCGCGGACGGCTCGACCATGCGCACGACCAGCGCCGCGAGCTCGCTGCGCTTGAGCGTATCATTCGGATGGAAGGAGCCGTCCTCGTCCACGCCGCCCACGATGCCCCATTTGTAGAGCCGGAGAATATCGCTCTGATAGGGCGTGTAATCGTCCACATCGGTGATGCGGCGGTGCGAGGCATAGCCGACGGTCACGGCCTCGGCGTTGCGCTCGTCGTAGCACTCCGCGCTGAGCGCGGAGGCCAGCACGCCTGCCATCTGCGCGCGTGTCGCGGCCTCCGGATAGTGGCCGTCAAGCTCGTCGCCGAGGCATTTCTCAGCCTTGAGATAGCGCACATAGGGCTGGTACCAAGCCTCGCCGGCTGCTGCCGCGGGGATCGCCGCACCGCGCTCAAGCGCGTGCAGCCGCGCGGCAAAGGTCACCAGCTCGGCAATGGTGACGCTCCCCTCCGGCGCGTAAGCGCTGCTGCTCACGCCCTCGGTCAGACCGTATTCGTACAGCGCAGCGACGGCGTCGTGATACCACGCCGAGGCGTCCACATCCGTGAAGCGCCCGTCGTAGCTTCGCGTGCGCGCAAAGGGGGAGAGCGTGTCCGCCTTCTCCGCCGAAGGAGCGGGCGCGGGGACGTCCGCTGTCACGTCCTCCGCCTGCGCGGCGGTGGAGAGCAGCAGGGTAAAGATGCAGAGGAAAAGCAAAAGCCGTTTTTTCATGGTGCTTACTCCTTATCTCGTCAGGGGACGAGGATATCCATATCCTCCAGCGTGAGCGCCTCATTGTAGGGATTGAGGGCCTCGTTGACCAGGTCGCAGGTCGCCTGCGCGTCGAGCACATAGACCGACTGCTTGTTGTAATAACCGGAGCCGTCGCCGGGGAGCGTGGCAAAGTGGATGTTTTCGGTGCCGATGTTCAGCGCCTCGTTGCCGAGCCAGACGAGGTTGCCGGTCGTGAGGTCGGTCTTGACGTAGGTGTAGAAAATATCCACCAGCGCGGGGATGTTCTTGACGTTGCCGATCTGCAGCAGCTGCTTGGCGACCGCCTTGAGGAAGGCCTGCTGGGTGCCGATGCGGCCGATGTCCTCCGTGCCGTAGCCGGTGCCGTCGTTGTTGTGGCGGAAGCGGACGACCTCCATCGCCTCTTGCCCGTTGAGATGGCGCGGGCCTTTGGTGAAGTGAATGTGCAGGTCCTGATAGGGGTCGTCATAATCCATGTTGATGGGAATGTCAAAATCCACGCCGTCGATCTGATCGACCAGCGCGATGAAGCCCTTGAGATTGACCGTGACATAGAAATCAACCGGTATGCCGAGCAGGTTTTCGATCTGCTCCATCAGCAGCTCCGTGCCGCCCTTGGCGTAGGCGAAGTTGAGCTTGTTGTTGCGGTATTCATTGTGCAGCAGCGTATCGCGCGGGAGACTCACAAGGTCGATGCGCTTGTTCGGCACGTCGAAGCGGACGAGGATGTTCGTGTCGCTGCCGCCGTTGTCGTCGTCAAGCCCGGAGACGAGAATGTTGTAGCAGTATTTGCGGCGTGTACGGCCCAGAGCGTCGGGCTCGTCCGTGCCGGTCCGGTCGACGTCCGTGCTTGCCGTGCCATCCGGCGTTACAACGGGCTTGTCCGTGTCAAGCTCGGGCGCGCGAAAGACATATTTGACCGTCGCAAACACGGCGGTCGATAAAAAGAGCAGGGATAACAGTGTGACCACAAGGCGCTCGGGGCGGCGCTTCGCGGGATTTTTTTTCTGCATGGCGGGATACGGTCCTTTCCGTTATTGTCGAAAACAGGGGAATATTGCCATTATACTCATTATGTCAACAAACTACAAGAGGGAAAAAGAGCTTGCGCGGCCGGCGGAGGAAAAAGGCCGGCCGGCCGTGCGGTGTTTGATCGGTTTCTGCTTTTATTTGACGAAATTCAGAGGAAAAAGTTTCAAGCTCCCTTATATTTTTTTCTCGTGGCGATGCCGCCGCGGATGTGCCGCTGGGCTTTGTTGATCTCAAGGATCTCCTTGACCTGAAGGTAGAGGCTGTGGTTGATCTGCGGAAGCCGGTCCTGAATGTCCTTGTGGACGGTCGATTTACTGACACCGAACTTCTTGGCTGCGGCGCGCACCGTGGTGCGGTTTTCTATGATGTAAACTGCCAGATCGCAGGCCCGCTCTTCAATATTACCCTTCATGAATGAAACACTCCCTATTCGAGTTGCTTCAATCTATGCACCGCGGGGAGCGAATATGTGCAAAGACGCGCACGGCGCTTGAAAAGCGGCGCACGGTCTGCTACAATGGGCAAAAATGATCGCGGGAGGGCGTGTATGGGCGAAAAAAAGAGGCCGCTGCGCGGCTTTTTGTGCGCGGCGCTCGGCGGCGTGTGCTGGGGCGCGTCCGGCACGGTGGGACAGTATCTCTTCACCTGCCAGGGCGTGGACAGCGGATGGCTGACCGTGGTGCGGATGTTTCTGGCCGGCGTGGTGCTGCTCGGCGGCGCGCTCGTAAGGCACCGCCCGCAGCTTCGAGCCATCTGGTCGGACCGGCGCGACGCGCTGCGGCTCGTGCTCTTCTC
>OLSQ01001377.1_pt1 | contig 20257 bp, 20 predicted proteins | sample 1672561 | NCBI WGS metagenome assembly OLSQ01 (sample SAMEA3136699, study PRJEB25190) | human gut metagenome | biome: human gut; feature: human-associated habitat; material: faeces | place: Austria | collected 2013 | reverse complement strand
GGTAAGGCTATATGAATAAACGCCTTGTGCGCATTATAGCATTTATGCTGCATTATGTCGAGATATTTTTAAGTGATCATTTACTTATCGGGTTTCGGTTGTCGATTACTATCAGCAATTTCCTGCTGAATCCATGTCATGATTACATCCACCAGATAGTCCTGCTGCACCTGACTCAATTCCCTTCCCGGCTGCATTTTATGCCATTTCCGTATGCATTCTCTGCAACATGTCGCGGTTGCATGCTGTGCAATAAACACAGGATGCCCCTTCATTGGTGTCTGTTTTCCATCATTCGGGATAACTGCCGGTGCTTCGCGTTTCGCAATAAAATCTCTGGCATGCTGCCGGATCGTATCTATTCCTTTTTCATTAATATAATCGATGTCTTTCTGTTTCAGATGAAAACTGCTTCGAAACTTGGAATTTCCAAGTTTCTGAAACAGTTGTCTGTACCATTCTTCTTTTGTCAATGATTTACACCTTAAAATTCTTTTGCTTTCCTATTACTTATCACAATTTACTTATCATGTGTTTATTATACGCCCCTTTTTCCTCTATTTCTACAACATGCATTATTTTGATAGACATTTTTTCAATTTCTCCATCCACTCTCGAATTCTTTTCCTAAATAAATGCTTCCCGGGGTATATACACCAAAATTTTCCTCCAGTACCCCATTTTCGTACAAAAAGCACCTTAAAACATCCCTTTTGGGGTCTATCCGAAAAAATCATTTCAAAATACCCCGCATTTTACAGAAAGCGGGGTCCCAGCTTAAAATTTTTCTACATGTACCCCTGAGAGAAATATCGATAAGCTTTTTGGGGCAGGAATGGGGTCCTGGAGGAAGATTTTTTTCTATGTACCCCGCAGCACAGCCCCACCAATATTACTACCCTGTTATGCCCCATCAGATCTACTATCTGCTGTCCCCAACTGACGCTACTATCCTTGCTACACACAACTGACGCTGCTATCCTGCTATACACAACGGATGCCACTATCTACAGTTGCCCCCACTCTCCTCGCAAAAATAGAACAGGGCACTTACATCACATTCGATGCAAGCGCCCCGGTCCTTATATATCTTAATACATCCTGTCTTAATACATCTCTGGTCTTCTGTCCCGGAAAAGGCTCCAGCTTCTTCTCTCACGTTCCATCTCATCGAGATCAAACTTATGCATTATGAATCCTTCCGACTCTCTATCCATTTCCTCTACCACTTCTCCTGTGGCATCGGTAATAAACGACGAACCATAAAAGGTGAGTGCCGACTTCTGGTTTCCATTCTCCATACATGGCTCAACCGTCTCTGTTCCGACTCTGTTCGCCGCAACGACAGGCATAAGATTACATGCAGCATGTCCCGTCATGCAACGTCTCCAATGTGGCATACTGTCACACTCCAGAATCGGTTCACTTCCAATAGCGGTCGGGTAAAACAGTATTTCTGCCCCTGCAAGTGCCATTCCTCTTGCAGTTTCAGGAAACCACTGATCCCAGCATATTCCGACTCCGATTGTTCCATATCTCGTCTTGAATGCCCGAAAACCTGTATCTCCGGGTGTGAAGTAGAATTTTTCCTGATAATAATGATCATCCGGAATATGTGTCTTTCTGTATATTCCAAGTACGCTGCCGTCTGCGTCGATAACGGCTACGGTATTAAAAAGCTGACGGTTGTCTCCCGCTTCATAAAAGCTGACGGGGATAACGACACCGAGCTTCTTCGCAAGTTTTTTCATGCTTTGTACGGCATCATTTTCTTCAAGTGGCTTTGCGTATTCATAATATTCATATCTTCTCTCCTGACAAAAATACTGTCGTTCGAAAAGTTCGGATGGAAGTATGATTTGTGCACCATTTTCAGCTGCTTTCGTGATCAGATCTGATGCTTTTTCGATATTCTCTTTTACGTTTCTGTTGCAACGCATCTGTATTGCAGCGACTGTAACCTCTCTCATGATTCGCTCCTTTCTGTTTGTAGTTTGTACGAAATAGGCACCTGCTGCGTGATGCAGTGAATATTTCCACCACCTACAATAATGTCACGTGCAAATATCGGATACACCTTTCTGCCCGGGAAAAGTCCTCCGATGATCTCAAGTGCTTGTTGATCCATCGCATCCCCAAACTGTGGAATCAATACGCCACCGTTTGTGATGTAAAAATTGACATAACTTGCTGCAAGCCGCTCTCCGGCTTCACGCTCGTCTTCACCGTCTTCAAATGAAAAGCCTGCTAATTCATATTCTGTAATACAGACCGGTTCTTTCGGAATCGGCACTTTGTGAACTATGATTTTTCTGCCTCTTGCATCTGTCTCCTTTTCCAAAACTGCAAGATCTGCATGGGACATACGATACTGTGGATCATTTTCATCGTCTGTCCATGCAAGCACAACATGTCCGGGTGCGGTAAAAGCGCATACGTTGTCGACGTGTTCATTTGTCTCATCATTATATATACCAGATGGAATCCAGATGATCTTTTTTGCCCCAAGATAATCTTCCAGTTTATGCTCTATCTCTTCTTTGGATAAGGATGGATTACGGCCTTTACTTAAAAGGCAGCTCTCTGTGACGATCACAGTGCCTTCCCCATCTGTATGAATTGCCCCACCCTCTAACACGAAGGGATGTGCATCATATACATCATACCCTGTCTGCCGGCAAAACAATGCGGCTACTTTATCATCTTTTTGCCAGTCTGCATACAGGCCGTCAAACTCGCCGCCCCATGCATTAAAGCACCAGTCAATTCCTCTTACATCACCTGTTCCGTTGATCACAAATGTCGGTCCGACATCCCTTGCCCATGCATCATCGGATTCCATCTGCATATAATGAACCGGGAAATCACAGGTATAGCCTTTCTCTTTTCTGACTGCCTCAACCGTTTCCCTTGCATGATCTATGAGATTGGCTTCTGCAAGAAGATAAACCTGCTCCGATTCTGCAATCGCACATATGACATTTGCAAATGCTTCCCTTGCTTTCTTTGCACCATAGATCCATGAGCCCGGTCTCTTGGGCCATATCAGAATGGTTCCTTTATGCATCTCATACTCTGCCGGCATATAAAATCCGTCTGCACTAGGACAGCCTGCATTTAAAATCTTCATATCCAAATCTCCTGATCACCCTGCACTCCCCATCTTCATCCATCACTGCAATATCCGGGAGTGGCATTCCGTTAAATGTATTATTTTTCACCATGGAATAGATTGCCATATCACAAAACGTAAGCCTGTCACCGATCTGAATCTCCCTGTCAAAAGAATAATCACCAATGACATCCCCTGCAAGACATGTACACGATGACAGCCGATAGGTATATTTCTTCTCTCCTGCCTCCCCGCTGTTCTTTAGTGGCGGACGATATGGCATCTCAAGCACATCCGGCATATGGCATGCAGCTGATGTGTCTAATATAAGTATTTTGACATCCCCATTTTGGACAATGTCAAGTACCGTTGTCTCAAGATATCCTGCATTCAGCGCAACTGCCTCCCCCGGTTCAAGATAGATTTCAAGGTCGTATTTTTCCTGCATATGTGTGATGCATTCTTCCAGCTTGGCTATATCATAATCCGCTCTTGTAATATGATGTCCACCACCCATGTTAAGCCATTTGAGATTGTATAATAAATCGCCGAACTTTGCCTCGACTGCATCCAACGTCTTTTCCAGATCATCGGAATTCTGTTCACATAAAGTGTGAAAATGAAAGCCATCTATCTGTGACAAATCCAGACCGTTTGCAATCGCCCGGTCAAGTTCTGTCCTTGTGATGCCAAGTCTGGAACCTGCTCCACACGGGTCATAGATTTCATGGCCTTCCTGCGTGGAACACTCCGGGTTAATTCGAAGCCCTGCACTTATCGGCATCTTCTTTTTGGACTTTGCCGCCTGAATTTTTGGCAGATGATACAGATACTGCGATACAGAATTAAACACGATATGGTCACAGATTTCTACAAGTTCATCCATCTCTTCCGGCAAAAAAGCAGGACAGAATACATGGTTTTCTTTCCCCATCTCTTCATGCGCAAGGCGGGCCTCATATAGCCCGCTTGCCGTTGTCCCGCTCAAATATCTGCCTATAAGAGGATATTCACAAAATGCGCTAAATGCCTTCTGGGCAAGAAGAATCTTTGCACCGGTCCTTTGCATTATGCCATTCAAAATTTTAAGATTGTCCGTCAACCTGCCTTCATCTATCACATAGCAGGGAGTTGCAAGCTCGTTTATCCTCATACATTTCTCCAAATTTTATGCTCTGCATATTTTCGATTATAGTTTGTCCTAATCCATGTGTACCGACGCATCTGCTGTCTTATAGCAGTCTACAGGCACTGGATTCTCTACAACTTTCCATGGAAGTCCAAACTTATTAAGTGCCTCCATATATGGATCCGGGTCCATCTCCTCTAAGTTAAACACTCCCGGCTTTTTCCAGAGTCCTGTCACAACCATCATGGAACCGATCATTGCCGGAACACCCGTTGTATATGATATTGCCTGTGATTCGACCTCTTTATAACACTCCTGATGATCGCAGACATTATAAATATAGATTGACTTTTCTTTTCCGTCCTTGATTCCTGTGAAAATGCATCCGATGTTTGTCTTGCCCACAGTACGCGGTCCAAGTGATGCCGGATCCGGAAGAAGTTCTTTCAGAACCTGGATTGGAACAATCTCTTTTCCGTCCACCATGATTGGGTCCGTTCTAAGCATTCCAACATTTTCAAGGCATTTCATGTGCGTCAGGTAACTCTGTCCAAAGGTCATAAAGAACCGGATTCTTTTGATTCCTGGAATGTTCTTGGCAAGAGATTCTATCTCCTCATGATGAAGAAGATACATATCTTTTTCACCAACCTGGTCGAAATTATACTGCGCGCGCCACTCCATTGGCTCAGTCTCGACCCAGTGACCATCTGTCCAGTAGGAACCATTTGCAGATACCTCGCGAAGATTGATCTCCGGATTAAAGTTTGTGGCAAATGGATATCCGTGGTCACCGCCATTGCAGTCAAGGATATCAATTGTGTGAATCTCATCAAAATAGTGTTTTAATGCATATGCGGAAAAGACAGAAGTCACTCCCGGATCAAATCCACTTCCCAGAATAGCGGTAAGTCCTGCTTCTTTGAACTTTTCCTGATATGCCCACTGCCATGAATAATCAAAGTATGCTGTAAATCCTAAATCCTTGCAGCGTTTCTCATAGATAGCTCTCCACTCCGGATCCTCGGTATCCTCGCATTCATAATTAGCCGTATCAATATAATCGACACCACACGCGAGACATGCATCCATAATCGTAAGATCCTGATACGGAAGTGCAACATTAAGTACCGCATCCGGTTTGTATGACTGAATCAATTCCTTCAGGTCTTCTACGTTGTCAGCATCCACTTTTGCGGTCTCAATTTTGGTCGTGGTGGTTCCTTCAATTTTCGCCTTCAGATCGTCGCATTTGGACTTGGTGCGGCTTGCGATCATAATCTCTGTAAAAACCTCACTGTTCTGACAACACTTTCTAATTGCTACGGATGCGACTCCTCCACATCCAATGATAAGTAATCTGCTCATTTTTCTTCCTCCTGTCAAATACTTTTAATTGCTTTCCTCTTCTTCGAGTAATTCTTCCACATATCGCGGCAACATAAAGGCCCCTCTGTGAAGATTGGTTGTGTAGTACCATGTCTTAAGTCCAAGTGCTTCCCATTTCTCAGTATTTAAATCATTGAGGGGATGATATTTCTTGGACGCAAATCCAAACAGCCAGTAACCGGATGGACATGTTGGAATGTGTGCCTGATATACCCTGCTTATCGGAAATGACTTATAAACTTTCCTGTGCATCTTTCTGCATTCGACCTCATCCTCATCATAAAACGGACTGCCATGCTGGTATACCATAACACCATCCTCTTTGAGTGCTTTGTAACAGCTTCCATAGAATTCTTTTGTAAACAGTCCCTCGGTATGTCCGAGCGGATCTGTGGAATCATTGATGATCAAATCATATTCATCGCTTTTTCGTCTGAGAAACCGCAGTCCATCGTCATAATACATCGAGATTCTTGGATCATCCAGTCCGCATGCCACTTCCGGGAAAAATTTCCGGCAGACATCTACAAACATCCTGTCCGTCTCAACCACATCAATATGTTCGATCGACGGATAATTGATAAGCTCTTTGGCAACGCCTCCGTCGCCCCCACCAATAATGAGTACATTCTTCACATTCGGATGAACCGCCATTGGCACATGCGTAACCATCTCGTCATATATAAATTCATCTGTATCAGAAAAAACGATTTCTCCATCGAGAGCCACCATTTTTCCAAACTCATAAGATTTAAACACGTCTATTTTCTGATAATCACTTTGCCCTGAAAACAGCTGCTCCTCTATTCGAACATCCAGTCTCACATTGGATGTGTGATATTCGGAAAACCACATATGCATTTTTTCTGCCTCCCCCTATTTTATAAATCTGTCCCTGCAAGTACCTGCAAATATTCAACAGCCGGGTCTTCCGTTCCCTGCATGGAGCATCCTTTTTCTTTTGCATATAAAATGTACTCTGCAATCTCTTTTGTAATAAGCTCTCCTGGTGCAAGAATCGGAATTCCGGGCGGATAACACATAACAAATTCACCGCTTATGCATCCTACGGATTGCTTTATTTCCACGGATTTTTTCTCAGAATAAAAGGCCTTCTGCGGCGATACCGCAACCTGAGGATTTATGTATTCTCCAGACAATAAACCAGTCTTATCTTTGCTGTATAGCCTCTTGATATCTTCCAAAGCCCCAACAAGTCTTTCGATATCCTGTATTCTGTCACCAATCGAGATATATGCAAGTATATTGCATATATCTCCAAATTCTATCTGTATATCGTATTCATCACGAAGCAGATCATATACTTCTATTCCTGCCAGACCTATATCAAGCGTATAAATTGATAATTTCGTCACATCATAATCGTATATACTCGTTCCGTTCACCAGATCTCTTCCATATGCATAATAACCACCGATGGAATTTATCTCCTGTCTTGCATATTCTGACATCTGTGCCACTTTCGCAAATGATTCTTCCCCTCTGAGTGCAAGATTTCTTCTTGAAATATCAAGACTTGACAAAAGAAGATACGATGCACTGGTAGTCTGCGTAAGATTGATGATCTGCCTTACATAGTCTGCATTGACATTCTCTCCGGTAAGAAGAATCGAGCTTTGCGTCAGACTTCCTCCTGATTTGTGCATCGAAATTGCCGACATATCAGCACCCGCTGCCATCCCCGATATCGGAAGATTTCTGCCAAAATACAGATGGGTACCATGTGCTTCATCTGTGAGAACCTTCATTCCCTTTGCATGCGCAGCTTTGACAATCGACCGCAAATCGGAACATATTCCATAATAAGTAGGATTATTCACAAGTACCGCTTTCGCATCCGGATGTTCATCCATCGCCTGCTGCACCTGATCTATTTCCATTCCAAGAGAAATTCCGAGTTTGGCATTCATCTGTGGGTTTACATAGACCGGAATCGCACCGCATAGCACCAGCGCATTGAGCGCACTCTTGTGTACGTTTCTTGGCAGTATGATCTTATCCCCCGCCTTACAGGTGGAAAGAATCATCGCCTGTACCGCTGATGTCGTACCTCCCACCATCAAAAAAGCATTCTTTGCACCAAATGCATCTGCTGTAAGTTCCTCTGCTTCTCTTATTACCGAAATCGGATGGCATAAATTATCCAGCGGCTTCATCGAGTTAACATCAAGTTCTACGCATTTTTCACCCAACAGTTGAACGAGTTCCGGATTGCCCCTGCCTCTTTTGTGTCCGGGTACATCAAATGGAACGACTCTCTTTTTCTTAAATACCTCAAGAGCTTCATAAATGGGTGCCCTTTGCTGTCTTTTCATATCCATTATCTGCTATTCTCCTCAATATAAAATAAAAAAAGATGATGCTTACGCATCATCTTTGAAAATATTCTTCACATGTCTCAAGCTTAAAAGTTGCCTTTTCGTTTTATTGACCGTTTCACAAGATGATGTGCAATTAGCATTTATTATTAAGTAATCAACTTATAAAATTTGAGCTTCTAACTCAATCAATAATGTGGTCTCCCACGTTCGGCAACCGCCCCGCCTGTCCGTATGGGCTTAACTTCGTAATGTTTTATCAGAAGTGGGCTATATGTATTTATATACTGTCTGATTTCCAACAGCTCTCACATACTTATAAAAGCGTATCACACTAAGTCCCCTAATGCAAGATTTTATTTATTGTGAAGTATAACTTTTGTTACTGTTCACACCTAACAGTGTGACCAGCAACGATTACAGCCCATTTAAAATGCCTCTACGAGGCAGGGGCTGTAATCACTCAATAATTAACACTATGGCGCATAGCTTGACAGCGCGGTGTCAAGCTTGCGTCTGAACAGTAACTAACTTTTTTCTATATATGATTACAGTTCCACCTTCGGCAATGTTGCAAAGCTCTTCTCCAGCTCTTCATCGGTTGGAATGTAATCGGACATCTTGCCGTCATTGTATTTCTGGTATGCGACCATATCGAAATATCCGGTACCGGTCAGACCGAATACGATGTTCTTCTCTTCGCCGGTCTCTTTGCATTTGAGTGCCTCGTCGATTGCCACTTTGATTGCATGGCTGCTCTCTGGTGCAGGAAGGATTCCTTCGACTCTTGCAAATGTCTCTGCTGCCTTGAAAACTTCGGTCTGCTCCACGCTTCTTGCTTTTACATAACCGTCATCATACAGCTGGGATACGATGGAACTCATACCGTGATAGCGAAGTCCGCCGGCATGGTTTGCGGATGGAATAAATCCGCTTCCTAAAGTGTACATCTTTGCGAGTGGGCAGATCTTTCCGGTATCGCAGAAGTCATATGCATAGCGACCTCTGGTCAGACTCGGGCAGGATGCCGGCTCAACTGCGATAATCTCATAATCAGCTTCTCCACGGAGCATTTCTCCTGCGAATGGAGAGATCAGGCCGCCGAGGTTCGAACCGCCGCCTGCGCATCCAATGATGGTGTCCGCTTTGATGCCGTATTTATCAAGTGCTGCTTTTGTCTCCAATCCGATCACAGTCTGGTGGATCAGTACCTGAGACAATACAGAACCAAGTACATAGCGGTAACCTTCCTGTGTGGTAGCTGCCTCTACTGCCTCAGAAATGGCACAGCCAAGGCTTCCGGTCGTTCCCGGGAATTCTGCGTTGATCTTTCTTCCTACTTCGGTGTTCATCGATGGGGATGGTGTCACTTTTGCACCGTATGTACGCATCACTTCGCGGCGGAATGGCTTCTGCTCATAAGATACTTTTACCATGTATACCTGGCAGTCCAGATCAAAATAGGAACATGCCATGGAAAGTGCGGTACCCCACTGTCCGGCACCGGTCTCTGTTGTCACGCCTTTTAATCCCTGCTTTTTTGCATAATATGCCTGTGCGATGGCAGAGTTTAATTTATGACTTCCGGATGTGTTGTTTCCCTCAAATTTGTAATAGATATGTGCCGGTGTGCCAAGCTTTTTCTCAAGGCAGTACGCACGTACCAATGGTGACGGACGATACATTCTGTAAAAATCACGGATTTCCTGTGGAATATCAAAATAAGGTGTTGTCTCATCCAGTTCCTGCTTTGCAAGTTCGGTGCAAAAGATCGGAGCAAGCTCCTCCACGGTAATTGGCTTCATAGTGGCTGGGTTTAAAATCGGTGCCGGCTTGTTCTTCATATCTGCGCGGACATTGTACCACTGCTTTGGCATCTCGCTTTCTTCGAGATAAATCTTGTAAGGTATTTCTTTACTCATTATATAGTTTTCCTTTCTCTTGTTGCTAAACCAAGTCTTATATAGAACTCGGCATGTCGTTATATTAATTACGTTAACATACCCTCATGGTAAATGCAAATGGTTCTCCCCTTTTCGTATACGTTTTTATAACTGTTTCCACTCGACGCGTGAACAGCATCCAATAATCTCTATTCTTTAATAACATGCCCGGGGTCTATAGAAAAAAATCTTTCTCCTGTACCCCATTTTTCCTTCAAAATGCTTTAAAATTGCTGGTGTGAGGGTCTATGCAAAAAAAGCATTTCAAAATACCCCGCATTTGATAAGAAAGCGGGGTACCTGCTTACAATTTTTTCGCATATACCCCTGGGAGCAAGATGGATAATCTTTTTTGCCCAAAACAGGGTCCCAGAGAGAAATTTTTTGCTATGTACCCCGCCAAAGAAATAAAGTGTGCACTTACTGCACACTTTCACGCCCGAGCGAATACATAGCATCATCTGCCTGCTTCTCCCTTGTCATCTTCTATTTTTTCTCCATTCCCCGGTTCCATCTTCCGGAACCGTTCCTCCATCCGCCGCTGTGTTTCCCTAATAGCATCCTCGTGTCCGGTCAGAGCCGCAAAAGGAGAAAACTGCGCCGCCCTGTCCTCGATCGGCATCTGCGGATGATTTGCGGATGCCGGATGCTGCAAATGGATAATATCTTCATATTTGTTTGTTGTCTTGATATTATAGATATCACTCATAGCGCGCTCCCTATATCATACATTCTTATATCTTATTCCTTATCCTCTTATCCTCTTATTCTCGTATTACTTATGCCTTGTGTCCGCCGATCTGACGGTTACGCTCCATGGTGGTTGCCCCATCGAGCAGATTCATGCCTTTTAACATGGCATTCTTTCCATAACGCTTTTTTACGCTAAGCATCGCTTCCTGCAGCTTTCGCTCCTTTTCAAGCTTCGCATTTTCCTCTTCACGTTCTTTGGTCAGGGCATCGTAATCCGTGAACAGATCCAGCTGTTCGAAGGATGCCGCTTCTTTTGCTTTCGTTTCTTCCTCAAGGTGGTTCGCGGTAATATTGATCCTGCGCACAAGAAGCTTCGGATCAACGATGTCATCATAAAGTTTCATGACTGCGTCTGTAATCCGCTTCGTGGAAGATGTCGGTTCCTTGAGATTTGTGGTGCCATGCGCATGCTTCGGCACATTTCTTCCATAACGGTCCACTTTGATCTCGCCCCGATAACGGATCCCGGCATCGGACAGGTTCTCAATATCATACCCCACCGTGAGCACCATCTGATCAGTGACAAGTTTCTTATCCACCAGATCCAAAACGAGAAGATCCGTCATCTCGCGCACGATGAGCTTTGCCTTTTCAAAATCATACGGACACTGCAGGACCTGTCCACTGCCCAGACTGTTCGACTGCGGTTTATAGGCCTTGATCAGATCCATGGTCACCGGTTCATACCCCCAGGCATGATCGATCAGAAGCTCCGCATTCACGCCGAACATACGATACAACAGTTCCTCGTTATGAAACTCGCCCGGCTTTCCGATCGAGCAGCGCGCAATATCCCCCATTGTATAAAGGCCCGCTTCCTGAAGCTTTTTTGCATATCCATGTCCTACCCGCCAAAAGTCAGTCAACGGCCGGTGGTCCCACAAATATTTGCGGTATGTCATCTCATCGAGAAAAGCAATGCGCACGCCGTTCTCATCCGGATTGGCATGTTTTGCCATAATGTCCATCGCAACTTTACACAGATACAGATTTGTGCCGATACCGCCCGTCGCGGTAATTCCAGTGTCACGATAGATTTCCATAATAATTTTTGATGCCAGCTGCTTTGCTGTCATCTGATAGGTTTTCAGATAATGTGTCACATCCATGAACACTTCGTCGATGGAGTACACATGAATGTCCTCCGGTGCCACATAGCGCAGATATACATCATAAATTCTTGTGCTGTAATCCATATAAAAAGCCATGCGCGGCGGCGCTACGATATAATCGACACCAAGTTCCGGATGCTGATTCAGTTCTTTTATAAAATGGGATGTTCCTGTAAACTTCTGCCCCGGTGCTTTGCGTTCACGCTCCCTGTTCACCTGCCGGATGCGCTGCACCACTTCGAACAGTCTCGCCCGCCCCGGTATCCCGTATGCTTTCAGAGACGGGGATACTGCAAGGCAGATCGTCTTCTCCGTGCGGCTTGCATCCGCCACGACAAGGTGGGTAGTCAGGGGATCAAGTTTGCGCTCGACGCATTCTACCGAAGCATAAAATGATTTCAGATCAATTGCAATATAGATGTGCTGTTCTTCCATCTGATACCTGCCACTCAAAATGTGTTTAAATAAACTCAAACACATCGAGAATTGAAGTCCTTGCGGATACTTCTTACTGCTTCAATGTGTATGCTTTGGCGATTATAAACAATACGCTACTCACAAGTTCTTGTACACTCCACAGTCGTAAATTCCTGCGATAGCCCGCAGTACATACTTACGTTTGCTTTCATTGTGCAACTTCGTAAGTCAAAGCATTTCTTAGATTAAGAGCAGCATTAAAATCCCTATCCTCGACATAGCCACAATCACAACGGTATATTCTATCTGAAAGCTTCAAATCTTTCTTGATAGCACCACAGCAGTGACATATTTTGGATGATGGATACCATCTGTCTACGACTCTTAATTCAATACCATTTTCATCACACTTCGCTTTAAGCTTAGTTCTAAATTCATAGAACTTTTGCGATGCAACGGCTTTTGATAGATGTCTGTTCTTCATCATTCCTGATACATTCAAATCTTCAATCGTTATATAAGATGGCTTGGTTTTCACTATCTCGGCTATTGATTTATTGATATAATCAGTACGGATATTATCTATTTTATGATGAAGTCTTTGTACTTTGAGCTTTTGCTTTTGTATATTCTTTTGAGTGGACTCTCCTTTCTTTAAATTTTCATACTTGCGTGAGAGACATCTTTGTTCTCTGCGCAGTTTCTTTTCTAATTTTTAATTCTTGCTGACTTATTGATATTTTTATAAGTTTTACCATTAGAAACAATCGCCAAGTCTTTCAAACCCAGGTCAATTCCTATACCGTCATTGCTATTATTAGCAATCTTAGCGTCGGGAATTTCTACAAGAACTGATACATAATATCTGCCTGCTTTGATGGATACTGTACCGCTTTTGATTTTCCATCCGTCTTTCGTTGTTGGTATATAGCCTTTTTCTTTCATGCGTACCCAACCTAAAGTGGGTATGTTTAACCTATGTCTCTCGCATCTACAATCTTTAGGATTATTCTTTACGAAATACATTTTTACATCAGATTTACCTTTCTTTTTGAAATTAGGAAAAGCACTTTGATGTTTAAAAAATCTTGTAAATGCAGTACATCCATCTTCAATAGACTTTTTTACAGCTTTTGAATACGCTTCTTTAATCCATACTTTATCAGGATTATTAGGAATGTACTCATTATTAAGCCATACGCTGAAACTCTTGCCAGTCATAAACTTTTCACCGTTATCGTGTAAAGTTTTGTTGTGACTGAGATAAAAGTTATAGACGTACCTACAAGTGCCGATAGTCTTGTTAATCTTGATTTTTTGCTCGACTGTCGGATTTATTTCCGTTTTGAAGCTCTTTAGCAATTTCCTCATCCCCTTCTATTTGTTTTTTATACTTACGAAGACCGTACAATCTACAAGAAAAAACGTGCAGTATAGACACAATATCCTGTACAAGTTCTTCCTGCGGTGATAGTTTTGATTTTTTGTTCCATTACTTCATCTAATAATTGATTCCACTTTTTACGATTGTAGTTAAGCCCACTTCCATAATCTTCAATACATTGATCTACAATGATACCTTTAGCATTGCAAAACTGACGTAAAAAAGTTACTTGGTTTTGTAAATCATCTTTTTGGTTTCTTGTAGATACTCTGGCATAAATAACAATCTGACGATTATCGTTTTCAATATTTATGCCCTTGAACTGAAGATATTGATCATAAGTATAATAACGCCTATTAGTCGGAGTTCGATTTGCTTTCAGAATCCCCTCTCTATCCCAACGTTGTAACGTTTTGACTGAGACACCCAATAATTCAGCAAAATCTTTTGGTTTGTAATTAGTGATATTAGATGTGTTCATAACAATATCCTCCATGAGTATATTTCAACACATTTAATCACTATTGACAATGATTTTGGTTACTTAATGTTTCCTCCTCGCTCTGTGTATTTCTGTCCAATACATTGATCACCCGATCCAGAAGAACCTGCGATGTCTGATACGTATTTCTGTTGTTCACACTATTTCAAAATTCCTGCTTCCAGCAAAAGGGACTTTTCCCCACACTTCCTAGCCCAAAAGCGAAAATAAAAACACAACACTGCTAAGAATAACAAGGATTACACCCGTTGCACGGTTCAGTGTCTTCGGTGTTGCCTTATTTGCAAATACTGCCGCAATCCGCGCCCAGAGAAGTGTAAAAATCACACACAGGCCTAATACCAGCCAGTCCGGTTTCCCGCCGATTGCGAAATGTGATGCAGCACCGGTAAATGCTGTAAACGCCATAATAAAAACGCTGGTTCCGACTGCTGTCTTCAGTTCATAACCAAGTACCGATGTCAGGATAAGAAGCATCATCATACCACCACCTGCGCCGACAAATCCGCAGATAAATCCAATACAGACACCGCTTACCACCGACTGTATGGCACGCTTTTGGGCAGATACGCCCTGCATGGCTTCCTTCGTGGTCATGACCGGACGGACAATAAATTTGATACCGAGCAGAAATGTCATAAAGACGGAAAAGTTTCCCATCGTGGTAGATGGCACAAGGCTTGAGACATAGCTTCCGACCACAGTAAACACAAGGACACTCACCATCATAATCAGACCGTTTCTCACATCCAGATTCTTATTTTTTCCATAGGTATATGCGGACACCGCACTGGCGAGCACATCGGAAGACAGTGCAATTCCAACCGCCATGTATGGCTCCATTCCAAGGAATGTAATGAGTATCGGACTGATCACGGCCGCTGCACTCATGCCTGCAAAGCCTGTTCCAAGTCCGGCTCCCATTCCTGCAAAAAATGTCACAATAATTGTAAGTAATAATTTCATTGTCCTAGTTGTCCCCTTTCAATATTTCATCCAGATTCTGTTCCATTCGTCTGACCATTTCTTCCATCTGTCGCTGCATCTTTTCATCCATACCGGAAAACAGTTGCTCCTTAAATGCTTCCTGCAACTGTCCTCCTTTTTCGATGACCGGCTGCGCTTTTTGTGTACAGATCAGCTCTGTTTTTCTCCGGTCACCTTCTACCGCCCTTCTCTCCAGATATCCTTCTTTTACCAGCCGGTCAACATGTACCGATACAAGATTCGCTTTGATTTTCCGCACTTCTACGATATCTCTCGCGGTCTTGTATTCCGGATTGTTCGCCAGAAACATCAGAATATCCAATGCGGTTTGTGGCAGATTCAATTCATGGCACAATTCTTTGCATGTCTTATTGTATGCAAGCGATATTTTCCGGGCAAATTCAAATCCCATCCTCATAGATTCAGCTCCTTTTATGCATTGCGCAATTCTTCTTTTTTGAATTGTTCGTTTTTGAACTAATTATATACAAAAAAATAAAAAAGTCAAGAACAGGCACCCCGTTTTCATCGGTCCGCCACCTTGTCCGGTAATGAGCGGATACATCAACGGAATCATAAGCGCAGTCTCCAATTTTGCCAGCCACTTTGGTGCCTGATCCATATCGCTCAAGCCGATGATGGCATAGTCCATATGTATATGCTTTCTTCCTGCCGTTTGCCATCTTTAATGAAAAACGAAAAACGCCTGCCTTTGTGCAGTATCTCGGAAGATTCCTGCCATCCACTGTCTTTGGTATGCTGGTGGTCTACTGCCTGCGCAATGTCCATGTCCTGTCGGGCACACACGGACTCCCGGAGTTTATCTCCATTCTTGTGACCGGAGTTCTCCATATATGGAAAAGGCAGATGCTCCTCTCGATTGCGGGAGGAACCATCTGCTATATGTTATTGCTCCATTTTATTTTTTAATAATCGTTTCAGCATCTATTTTCCACGGTGGAGCATCCAGGGATAAACCCAGAAGATTGCTCCTCCGATTCCTGCGGATGCGATACAGGTCAAAATCAATGCTCCTGCAATTCCCCATGCAAAATAACCAATCATCACAAGAACCGAAAGGACCACCAGAATCAGACACCGCAGGATCATCTGAATCATGCTTTTTACCACATCCATCGAAGTGACTGGAATCAGTGCTTCCATCAAAAGTCCCACCTGTGAATACAGGAAATCTACAATAAGAAATGTCAGGTACCACAAGATCATGATGCCAAGCTGTTCCCCCATAATCACTGTCGCTGCAATCATTCCCGGAATCAGATCGACAGCCGTCCCATATACTCCGGCAAGAACGCTGAACCATACTTTTTTATACGGATTCTCCGGCACTAAAAACAGCCAGTTGCGCGCCGTTTCCTGTGCGATTGGATTCCCCATATTGCGGAAAAACATCACCAGAAGCAATACACATCCGACAGAAAAAAAGCTATGACTCTCTACCACTTTTATCGTAAATGCAGCCACACAGACAATAACTGCAAAATAGAACAGCATCGTATTGGTCACCAGACCAAATTTCGCCATCCTGCGTCTGCTGTATACTTCCTTGGTAAAAAAGACCGAAGCCCCGGAACCTCCGAACACGCCTTCTCTCTGGATACGTCCGGAACGTTTCTTTGTATTTACGACACGTCCTTCTTTTGCCGCATCCAGCATCTGCGCACGCTTACTTGCCTCCGAAAGTGCATCCTCATAAAAGTCTGCCGGAATCTGCCAGATTGCAACGATAAATACAACCACGCTCGCCAACATCAGCACCAGATAGATCAAAAACGGCACCACTTCTCCGTTGACCGCACACATAATCATGCCTTTGTACCAGCCCAGCACCGGAATCATACGGCTCCAGTGCGCAGATAACGTCATATTTTCCGTCTCAAGAATATCTCCTGTTGAAAAATATACTGCAGCAAGGGCACCAGCTACCGCAATGACAACCACCAAAATAAATGGGATCACATACTTTTTCAGCCTCTCATGTGTGGAGCAGACCGTGTAAGTAAGCACAACCATCAGTCTCTGGAACACAAGAAGCAAAATCCATCCCACAAAAATTGCAACAATTGCAGAAGCACCAAGTCCCATGTTGAGCACAAGATTCGGAATCTGGAAAACCAGATACACAGAAGCAAATACCGTCGCGATCATCTGAAAGCTCAAACGGAACATGAGCACCGACTGCGGCTTGAGCGGCGCAGTAAACAGAAGGTTTACATCTGTCATCTGAAAAATTTCGGTTCCGTTTTTTGATCCTGTGTACATGCCCCACAACAGGATCACAAGAAACAGCAATAGTACCACACTCTCAACATGTGTCTTTACAAGGGCAATATCCTGCGGGCTCATCGGTTGATCGGTCTCTTCCGTATCTTCTTCCTCCACATCTTCCGATTCCTGCATCTCCGAGGCCTGTTCTACCGCCTGCTCATGATCCATCACAGAACCTGCGATTCCACCGACCAAACCAAAGATCACACCAAATCCGATAATTGCCAGAAAGATCACCAAAAAGGTACTGCGAAACATCTTTTTTATGGTGTTTACAAAGGTATGCAGTGCATAATAACCCCATAATTTCATACCTTACACCTCTCTCTCCGCATCCGCACCTTCTGTGATCTCAAAGAAAATATCTTCCAGACTCTTATCGCTGCCCTGTAAATTCTGACGCTCGACAACTGAGGCAATCTTTCCCTGCTTCATAATATAAGTGGTATCCCAGAGTTCTTCGATGCTGTCGATCATATGCGTGCTGACCAGTACCATGCAGCCACGCGCACGCAGTTCCTGAAACAACAGCTTTAATTCTTTGATTGCATGCGGATCAAGACCAATCATCGGTTCGTCAAACAAGATCAACTTCGGACGCGGTAGCAGTCCACAACAGATTGAAAGCTTCTGCTGCATTCCTTTTGAAAGTTCATCACCAAACTTTTTCTTTTTATCTGCCAGATCAAACCGCTGCAGCAGTGCTTCTTTCTCTTCCTTATAATCCTTTAATTTATAGGCACGCGCAATAAATTCGAGGTGCTCATCCACAGTCAGATTCGGATAAAGCGACGGGATTTCCGGTACATATCCCATGATCTTTTTTGCCTCAATGGATTTATTGTTCAAACCGTTTACACGAATCTGTCCCTCATATTTGAGAAATCCCATGATACATTTGATGATTGTGCTTTTTCCTGCACCGTTTGGTCCGAGCAGTACCCCGATCTCCCCATCCGGGATGGTCAGATTGATGTCATCGTTTGCACAGACTTTACGGTAACGTTTTGTTACATGTGATACTTCTAACATTGTTTTTCCCTTTCTATGTTCTTTACTGTTTTCACAATATCACACTCTGTTTTGGAAAAAAATCTTTCTTTTCTTAAAAAACCTTAACGGTTCCTTAAAACAGATCCAGCATATTATCCAGATAAATTTCTTCCCGGACATGAAGCTGGTACTGTGGTTTTGTCATGTAATAAAGCAGAAATTCCAGAATCAGCGCACTACCAAGTCCCCGCCCTTCGATCTTAAAATTCGAAAAGCCCATTGGCATATATATGTTCTGAATTGCATCAATACTGATAAATCCCGGATTCTGCATTGCTTTGGAAAAGCGGTAGCCCTGATCCGAGTCTGGTGCAGCGCAGTGATGCTCCTGGTTTTCTCCAAGGTTTTTGCGGCTTACGGCTTCATAGCAGGCTTTTCGGTCCGTACACCCAAACCAGCAGCATTCGTTGCACAAAAACTCCACCTTGTCTTTCTTCGGCTGAGACAGGGTATTCCATTGCGCAAATGCATTATTTAACCGAAAATCAGGCACCACATAGCGGAAATCCTCCCGCCGGATCTCGCTCATTAACTGATCGAAATCCGTCAGAACTTTTGTGGTGGAAGAAATAAAATAAAGATGTGGGTAGGTCTTTTTCAAATATTTCAGCAGCAGATCCGAATGGACAATGACGCCGTTTTGCATTCCTTTACTTTCTTCAAATAGCGCGCAGAGCGCATTGCATTTCCGGTCAGAAAGATGCTCCTCTTTTAAAAGAGAATTACTGAATGTCAGACGCGCGGATATTCCATATTCCTGCACCAGTGCCAGAACTTCCCCGGGATCATCCTCCCCAAATCCGACACGGCCTCCGCCCCAGATACAATCTGCCGGAGCTCCGTAAATGGAACCAATTTCACACCAGTCATAAAAGTATTCACGGTGCTCCCGGAAGATTGGAAGAAATTCGCGATACAGTTCATAAAATTCAAACAAGCCCGGAAGGTGATAATATGCTTTTCTCATGATTTCACCCTTTCATTTTCAGAAAAAGAAGCCATCCTCTCCTTCGAAAATGACTTCTGAAACATAACCTATTTATTATCAAAATTAACACTGCGGATGATGTTACGGTTGATGATCTGTGTGCCCTTTTTCGGTGTCTGATAGCCATCCCTGCCTGCGCAATACTCTGTACGCGCATTGCAAGATCCATCCACGAATTCATGATCTACTTCTCCCTCTTTCCCGCTCCGACAATGGCACTTCATTTTTCATATAGGTATCCCACACATGTATCCGGTCCTGCTCATCCAGTTTCCGCAGTACCTTTGCAGGAACCCCCGCCACGATGCAGTCATCCGGCACATCACGGTTTACGACTGCTCCAGCCGCAACGATACAGTTTTTCCCGATGGTCACTCCGCCACAGATCGTCGCACTCGAACAGATCCAGCTTCCGCTTCCGATGTGGATCGGCTTTGCATACTCAAGGTCATGGAAACCGTCCGGATACTGCTGCGGCAGACGCTCATCAGAGAGGAACGGATGGCACGGTGTCGCAATCGTCACGTTTGCTCCTACCCACACACCGTCTTCCAGCGTGATCGGTGCACAGTCCAGAAACGTACAGTTATAGTTGACAAAACAGCCTTTTCCAAAGTGGATATTGACACCATATTCACAGTAAAACGGTGCAAAAATCAATGCCCCGCCATCCTTTGCGGACGGAATCATTTTTTCCAGAAGACGCTGCTTTCTTTTATTCATCCACAGCGGTGTGCGGTTGAATTTATCACAGGTTTCCATCCCAAACGAATGATATTTTTCCAGATCTTTGCTGTCGGCATTGTAGAGTCTGCCGGCTTTCATTCTTTCCCAGTTATTCATGTCTGTTTCTCCTTTTT
>OLSQ01001366.1_pt1 | contig 20389 bp, 14 predicted proteins | sample 1672561 | NCBI WGS metagenome assembly OLSQ01 (sample SAMEA3136699, study PRJEB25190) | human gut metagenome | biome: human gut; feature: human-associated habitat; material: faeces | place: Austria | collected 2013 | reverse complement strand
AAACAGAAGATTTCCGCCGGAATGAAACATCCGATAAAGTTCCTGAAACATTTCATACACATCGATTGAGACTTTATAACAAATAAAAACACAAAGATTGATGGTTTTTCAAATTATTATTGTACCTTTGCACCGACAAAAACAGAAAAACGATTATGAACAAAGTCAAGACTATCTTTGCCTGGATATGGCAAAAGCTTTGCGCCTTTTGGCCTTGGTACAAGACATTGTATCAGGGAAGAGCGTGGTACACCAAGACGGTAGTCGCCTTGGCAAGTTGTATTGTCGCCTTTATCCTTTATTTAGGTGCTGTCGATATTAACTTCTTATGGCTTTTCGGTAAGTCACCTGGTTATTTTTCAGGTATTCTGAATCCGCAGACTTCCGAGGCTTCCTTGATTTATAGTGCCGATGGCAAGCTTATCGGTAAGTATTTCAATGAGAATCGTACTCCTGTAGAATACGACGAGGTGAACCCTGCCTTCTTCAAGGCTCTGGTAGATACCGAGGATGAACGTTTCTACAAGCATATCGGTATCGACCCTATCGGCGTTTTCGCTGCTGCCAAGGATGCTCTCCTGCATCACAATGGCCGTGGTGCTTCTACCATCACGCAGCAGCTGGCAAAGAATATGTTCCGCGTCCGTTCGCAGTATTCTACGGGATTGCTCGGCAAGGTGCCTGTACTCCGCCTGCTCATCATCAAGAGCAAGGAGTGGATCATCGCCGTGAAGCTGGAGACGGTTTTCTCGAAGAAGGAAATCATCACCATGTATGCCAACACCGTGGATTTCGGTAGTAACTCTTACGGTATCAAGACTGCCGCCAAGACTTACTTCAATACCACTCCTAAGGAGTTGACCACCGACCAGGCTGCCGTACTCGTGGGTATGCTGAAGGCTACCACCTATTACAATCCACGTACCAATCCGGAGAACAGTCTGGCACGCCGCAACACCGTATTATATAATATGGTGACACACGGCGATCTGTCACATGCAGAATACGACCAGCTGAAGGCTGAGCCTATCAAGCTCGACTTCAAGGTAGAGGAAAACTACGACGGACAGGCTAAATACTTCCGTGAGGCTGTAGCCAACTACCTGAAAGACTGGTGCAAGGAAGAAGGTTACGACCTCTACACCAGCGGATTGAAAATCTATACCACCATAGATACCCGCATGCAGAAATATGCCGAGGAGGCTGCCCGCAAGCAGATGAAGCAGGTACAGCAGAACTTCAACAACCACTGGAGCATCCGCCGCACACAGGCAGGAAAGGGAAAATGGATGGGACAGGAACCTTGGCAGGATGAGAACCACCAGGTGATTCCAAACTTCATCCAGGGCATCGCCGAGCGACAGCCATTCTACAAGGAGCTGGTAGCTCGTTTCCCTAACAATCCAGACTCCGTGAACTACTATTATAAGGAGTGGGTTCACCCGGTTAAGGTATTCGATTACGACAAGGGAAGCATTACTATCAACATGACTTCAGAAGATAGTATCAAGTATATGACTACCTTCATGCACAGTGCTTTCGTGGCTATGGAGCCACAGACGGGAGCCGTGAAGGCGTGGGTGGGCGACATTGACTTCGACCACTGGAAGTATGACAAGGTAACAGCCGAGCGCCAGCCGGGTTCTACCTTCAAGCTCTTCGTCTATACAGAGGCAATGAACCAGGGATTGACTCCTTGCGACAAGCGCCGCGACGAATATATCTCGATGGAGGTATATGACAAAAAGAAGCACGAGATGACCACCTGGAGACCATCCAACGCCAACGGTTCGTTCTCGGGTGACAGTATCCCATTGAAGAGTGCCTTCGCCAAGAGTATCAACTCCGTGGCAGTACGCCTGGGACAGGAGATGGGCATCAAGCGCATCATCGAAACCGCCCAGAAGATGGGTATCAACAGTCCACTGGATGACACACCAGCTCTTGCCTTGGGTTCCAGCGATGTCAACCTGCTTGAGATGGCCTGTGCCTACAGTACCATTGCAAACAATGGTAAGCACCACGACCCGGTATTGGTTACCAAGATTGTGGACCATGACGGAAAGGTGGTATATGAAGGTCCATCTACAGAAGAGCAGGTGATTCCTTACAAGAGTGCCTTCCTGATGCAGCAGTTGCTGCAGGGCGGTATGAAGGAGCCGGGCGGTACATCGCAGAGTCTTTGGGGCTATGTGGGCAACTACCGTGACACCGAATTTGGCGGAAAGACGGGTACGACCAACAACCACTCAGATGCCTGGTTCATGTGTGTAAGTCCTAAACTGGTGGTTGGTGCCTGGGTAGGCGGCGAATACCGCTGTCTCCACTTCCGCACCGGAGCCTTGGGTCAGGGTTCCCGAACAGCATTACCAATATGCGGTTACTTCATGCAGTCTGTATTCGGCGATCCTGCCTTCCAGCAGTATCACGCCAAGTTCGACAAGCCACAAGATGGCGACATTACACGAGATATGTATATCTGCGCAAGCTATGCACCAAAACCAAAGGTAGATACCACCCGTGTGGATAGCACCGCATTCACAGAGGAAATCATCCTCGACGAAAACGGCAATCCTATTACCAAGGAGGTTCCTGCAGTCAAGTCGGAAGGAGAATCTTCTGCTTCAGGAGCTACAGAAGAAAAGAAAGAGAAGAAGAAGACAAAGCCAACAGAACAGCCTGTCAACTTCGACGACCTTTAAAAATAAAATATGATTGATCTCGACAATGCGGAGCTGCAGAATGCACTCCAAATCATACAGTTTACCCGTCGTTCGCTTTTCCTTACCGGAAAGGCGGGGACGGGTAAATCTACTTTTCTGCGGTACATCGCAGCCAATACCAAGAAGAAACACATCGTTCTGGCACCTACAGGCATCGCAGCCATCAATGCCGGCGGAAGCACCCTGCACAGTTTCTTCAAGCTGCCCTTCCACCCCCTGCTGCCCAACGACAGTATGTATTCCGTGCGCAACATCCGGAATACATTGAAGTATAATTCCGAGAAAATCAAGATTATCCGTGAAGTGGAACTCATCATCATCGATGAGATCAGTATGGTGCGTGCCGACATCATCGATTTCATCGACAAGGTGCTGCGTGTGTATTGCCGCAATATGAGGGAGCCGTTCGGAGGAAAGCAACTTCTGCTGGTGGGCGACATCTATCAGTTGGAACCGGTGGTAAAGGAGGAGGACCGCAAACTGCTGAATCCTTTCTATCGCAGCAGCTTCTTCTTCGATGCCAAGATCTTCCAGCAGTTCCAGCTCGTCAGCATCGAACTCAAGAAAGTTTATCGCCAAAGCGACCCTGTCTTCATCGGCATCCTCGACCATATCCGAACCAGCCAGGCGCAGATGAAAGACCTGCAGCTGCTCAACCAGCGGGTGGGTGCCCAACTCGACGAGAGTGATTCCAAGCTTGCCATCACCCTCTCCACCCGCCGCGACACCGTGGATTTCATCAACGAGAATCAGCTCAAGCTCCTGCCAGGAGAGCCAACACTCTTCCGGGGCAATATCCAGGGCGAGTTTCCGGAAAGCAGTCTGCCTACCCCTATAGAACTGTACCTGAAGACCGGAGCACAGATTATCTTTATCAAGAATGATATCGAGCACCAATGGGTGAACGGTACCCTGGGCACCATCATCGGGTTCGATGATGAGGATGATGCCAAGATATATGTACGCACGGAGAATGGACAGGATGTGATGGTGGAACCAGCCGCCTGGAGCAACATGCGCTATCATTTCAATGAGGTGGAAAAGAAGATTGAGGAGGAGGAGATTGGCAGATACGAGCAATACCCTATCCGACTTGCCTGGGCAATTACCGTTCACAAGAGTCAGGGCTTAACTTTCAACCAGGTGAAGATTGATTTTACGGGTGGCGTCTTTGCAGGCGGTCAGACTTACGTGGCTTTGTCGAGATGCACCAGTCTGGAGGGAATCAGTCTGCAGGAGCCTATCCGTCCCAGCGAGATATTCGTCCGCAACGAGGTGAAGCAGTTTGCCCGCCAGTATAACAACCAGAACACCATCAACACGGCGTTGACGCAGAGCAAGGCAGACAGACAGTATCATGATGCCGTGAAAGCGTACGACAGAGGTGACATGCAAGCCGCCTTGGATAATTTCTTCCTCGCCATCCACAGCCGTTACGACATCGAGCATCCGCTAGCCAAGCGCTTCATCCGCAAGAAGCTGAACAAGGTGAATGAGTTGCAGGCAGAGAACGAGCGGTTGCGTGAAGTTATCAAGCAGAAGGATGAAGAAAAGAAGAAGCAGGAGAAATTCCTGAAGCGCCTAGCCACAGAGTATGTCATCATGGGCAAGGAATGTGAGAAGGAGGGCATGAAAGAAGCTGCCATCACCAATTACAAGAAGGCGCTCACCCTCTACCCTAGCCATCCCGAGGCAAAGAGAAGGCTGAAGCATCTCAAGGAATAATCCCCCAAAAAGGTGAAGGCATTTCAGAGACCAATCATATAAAAAGAAAGTGGTTGATAGAACGGAAAAACAAATCCGTTTTATCAACCACATTTTTTTATTGATTAAAACTTAACCTCATAGGTCTTGCCCTTCTGGGTCTTCATCTTCTTCACCTTATCTCCATATCTTACCTGGCAAGGTTCGCCGGAGCCGGAGAGAATGACAGCCTTGGTAAGACGGCCGTTGTCCCAATAGATATCCACCGTGAAGTTGCCCTTGGCACGGAGACCCTTGATGGAACCCTTCTGCCATGCATCTGGCAGAGCTGGCAGGAGATGGATAAAGCCCATGTGACTCTGCATCAGCATCTCGGTGATACCCGCTGTACCGCCAAAGTTACCATCTATCTGGAATGGAGCGTGCGTATCCCAGAGATTGTCCAATGTTCCATTCTTCAGAAGATTACCATAAAGCTTGTAGGCATGATTGCCATCGTGCAGACGAGCCCACTGGTTCAGCTTCCAACCCATAGACCATCCCGTGGCTCCATCGCCACGATGCTCTAACACCACCTTGGAAGCCTTCGCCAGCACAGGAGTGGTGATAGGCGAAATGGTGCGGCCCGGATGCAGACCGAAGAGATGGTTCACATGGCGATGCTCATCCTTAGGATCATCGATATCCTTCGACCACTCCATCAACTGACCATAGCGGCCAATCTGATAAGGAGCAATGTGCTTCAGGGCATCTTCCCACTGCTTGCGATCCTTGGCATCCTTGCCCAGAATCTTGCTCGCCTCTACGGCATCGAGCAGAATCTCACGAATCACGGCATGAGCGAAGGTGGCACCCTCGTCTATCGGTCCGTGCTCCGGAGAGGTGGAAGGAGCCGCTGTATAGACGCCATCCTTGCGATGCCACAGATAATCTGTTGCGAAATTAGCACTTCCCTTGATGATATCGTATGCTGTCTCGCTCAGGAACTTCTTATCGCGGGTATAGTCGTAATAATCCCAGAGATGGGTAGCCAACCATGGACCGGCAAATGGAGAGAAGTTCCAAGACATATCCTCGCTTGACAGCGGAGAAGTGAAACCGAAGATGTTGCTGGATACAGATGTGGTCCAGCCACGGGTACCATAATATGACTTGGCTGTCTTCTCACCCGGCTTCACCTGTGTCTGGATGAAGTCGAAGAGCGGAAGCTCGCACTCGCTCAGGTTGGTGGTGCAGGCTGGCCAGTAGTTCATCTGGAGATTGATATTGTTATGGTAGTCAACACGCCAAGGACCATCCACGTTGTTGTGCCATACACCCTGCAGGTTGGCAGGCATATTGCCAGGACGTGAAGAGGCAATGAGGAGATAGCGGCCAAACTGATAGTAGAGCTGTTCCAGATAGAAATCCTTGGCACCCTTGCGGTAGTTAGCCAGGCGCTCATCGATAGGCATATCGTTGGCATTAGCCGCATCATTCAGATTCAGGCTTACCCGATTGAACAGGCGACTGTAATCCTTATAATGATCCTCCAGCAACTGCGCATAGCCCTTGCCCTCTGCCTTGCTCATCCAGTTCTGGGTAGTAGCCAGCGGATCCACGCCCACATAGGTCTTAGGATCGTTGTAATCAGGGTTATAGTTTGCCTTGTAATCGGTATCGGCAGAAATGAGGAATACCACCTCGTCGGCACCCTTCACGGTCAGCTTTCCACCTTCATTAGAAAGGCTACCGCCCTTGTTGATGGCACGGATGCGGATGGCATACTGCATATCGTTGTTATCGAGACGTGCATTCCAGAGCAGACCGTTCTTGCCGTCAGCCACCATCTTGCCTGTAGAAACAGGGTTAGGCGCATAGGAGAATACGAGATTCTGCTTGCCCGGACGGGAAGCCTTGTAGCGGATAGCCATCACATTGGCTGGATAAGAGATGAAATACTCACGCTGATAGCTCACTTCATCCTTGACGAAAGAAACGGTAGCCAAAGCTGAATCGAGCGACAGGGCACGGCGATATTTCGACATACCCACGGTACTCAATCCGGTCTCGATATACGCCTCACCCATCGTGGTAAAGCTACCGAAACGGAAAGGATCCTCGGCATAAGACTCGTATGGCACCGGACTGTTGAAGTTCTTGCGGGTAAGCTGCGAAGCCTTCTCCCAGTCGTTGGCAGCAAAGGCATCTCTGATTTCCTGCATCACATGGGCAGAATTCTTGTTTACATCCCAGTAGTAGGCAGCGCCCTTCTTGGTGTTCGGACCGCCACGCCAGAGCGTCTTCTCGTTCAGGGTGATGCGCTCAGCCTCTACCGATCCCAGGATATTGGCACCGATGCTTCCATTACCGATAGGCAATGACTTAGACTCCCAATCCGGATCCGGATTGCGGGCGGTATCACCAGCCGAGATAGGTTTCTTGTGAGTCCATTTCTCAGGATGGCCTCCATACCAAACTTGCTGTCCCTTCAGGGTAACAGGCGTGTCGAACCAGTAAGACAATGCTGTCTTCTGCTGTGCGGTGGCAGAAAGTGCCCCCAGCATCGCAAAGGTTAAAATAGATACGGTTTTCTTGTTCATTATATATTGTATTTAGTCTGATTACTTATTTTCAGATAATCGCTACAAAAATACGATTAAAAATCGACATATCCAAATATAGGGTCATAAAAAACGAGGATAGCCAGCATTTTTTCAATACTTACTATCCTCGTCTTGCTATTTCATATCGTTCCGGGTGGCTTAATACCACTGTACAGCATTCGAATAACCGCTTCGCTTGTCATACTTCAGGGCATCCGTCAATGTGGCAGCATTGCATCGGAAGGTGAAGTTATAGCTGGTATATGGCGCCAGCACTACCGAACAGCTCATGTTGAAGCAGTGCAGGTCACGGGCCAGACTTGCGGTGGTCATACTCAGCTTATGATTATCAAAATCATAACCGGAAGAGAAGCTGATGTTCCATCCGTCGCTGATACGAACGTTACCGCTCATATTCAGGTTCTGGGTGAACTTGTATGGATATCTCATCGATTTCTCGTTGAACTTCTCTCTTCGGGTATCCTCACGCATGGTGACACCATATCCGAAGGTGAGCGACCATGGCATCTTGAATGCCATATAGCCGTCCGAGTCGGTCTTGGCTTTTCCGCCACCACTCTTCTTGGCTCCCGTCTTTCCCTTCTCCATACTGTCGTCCACGTTGCTTTCTATGTCGGTATCCATACCTTCATCGTCATCGTCCTTGCGCTTGTTCTTGTCCTTGTCGTCCTCATCACTGCCACCGCCGAAGAGTTTCTTCAGTTTCTCAGGATTCAGGGTGAACGAGAAGTTCTGCGACATTCCCTGGAATCGTCCGAACCTGCCCTTGCCCCACTCGGTGTGGTTGCCGACATATACGTTGCCGTTCTCGTCCATCTCGTAGGCGTAGGTGGCAAACACGGCGTTCATGTTGAAGGTATAGTTCTTCCACCATTTCAGTCGCAGGTTGATGTTCATATCACTCCAAGGGCGCACCTTGGCTGCGGTATTGTAGCTCATGCTCACATCAAACGCATCAATGAGGCTCACCTTCTTCAAGCTGTCGTTCTTATCCCTCCATTTCATCTCCAGGTTGTTGCCCAGCGTGAAGGAAATGTTACCACTCTTGCCCTTGCCCGGCACGCCGTAGAGGGCATTCTGATATGGCGAATAACTTACCAGCGATACATTGCCGTCGGCATCAGTCTTCTGATAAGTATCCCAGTAGCCGTAATGCGATGCTCCGAAATCAGGTGCATAGCTGAAGCTTACCGTCGGGGTAATCACGTGGCGGATCCTGTCTATCCTGTTGCCGAACAGCTTGCGGTTAGGAATCCAGAAGCCGTAAAGCTTGGTAGAGAGGCCTATGCTCATGTTCCAGTTATATACGTTGTGGAATCCGTAGGTGGTATCGCAAACCTCTTTCTGCGCTGTGGCATCCCACGATTTCTCCACCTTGTTGGTGTACATACGGTCGGTGAAGTTGAACGAAGGATTCACGTTGAGATATTTGAAGAGGGTGAAGGATGCACTCACCGGAATCTGATGCTGCCATCCGTTTCGCCAGTCCTTGATAAGCGAACTGTGCATCAGCTTATCCTCCTTGGTATTGATACTGTTGGAGATATGTCCGGTATAGCTCATGGCTATCTTCTCGTACCATTTCTCATCACCCACCATCTTCTTTCTGCGGAAAGGATAGAAGCGGGAGATACTGATGTTCAGGTCGGGCAAGGTCATCGCTATGGATGAGTCACGCATATTCTGCGAAAGGTTTGCCGTAGAACTGAGCGACATTCCGATGCTCGAGAAAGTGGTGCTCCAGCTTACGGAAGAGGTTCTCGTACTCTGCGTCATCGTCTGAGGATTATAGAGCGAGTTGAGGTTGTTGCGCTCATAGCTCGATGTGGCGAAGTTGACGCTTGCCGAAAGCGAACTGAACGGATTTGCCTTGGAATCCTGTCGGTGACTCCACTGTACCTTGAAACTCTCCTGCTTGGTGAAGTCAGGCATTCCCTTGTCACCCGTCTGCGTATCCTGGTAACTGAAGAAGAAGGAACCGGAATACTTGTATCGCTTGCGGTAGTTGCTGGCTGCAGAAAGTCCCCACGAACCCTTGGTGTAGATTTCTCCCAGCAGTTTCAGATCCCACTTGTCGCTGATGGCGAAATAATATCCACCGTCACGGAGATAGAAACCGCGGTCGCTCTCATCACCATAGGTAGGCATGATGAAACCGCTGCTGTAGCTCTTGGTGAACGGGAAGAATCCGTATGGGATACCCAGCGGCATTGGCACATCGCAGACCACGAGATAAGCGGGACCGAAGATGACATCCTTGCCCGGGCGCACCTTGGCTCTGGAGAGCGAGATGTAGAAGTCGGGATGCGGATCATCGCAGGTGGTATATCTGCCATGCTGCAGATAGATGACACCCGAAGAATCTCGCTTCGACTTCATACCGGTGAGGAATCCATCCTGCTGCTCGGTATATACATTATTAATAAGGGCCTTCTTGCTCTTGAAGTTGAACTTGATGGTATCGGTATCATAGGTATCATTGCCCATCTTGAAGACCGGTTTTCCCTTGATGCCTCCATCAGCCATCGAGTCCTTGGTACCGCTGGCTCTCACATTGCTCTTGTCCAGATCCATGGAGATGCGATCGGAGGTAAGATCCATGTTCTCGTACTTCACGTTCGAGTTTCCATAGAGATGCGCCACCTTGTGGTGGGCATCATATACCAGCGAGTCGTCGGCCTGATACTGTACAGGTGCGTCGATGCCTCCCGACTTCTTTCTGTTGATACTGTCGAGTCGGATACTGTCATCCACCACCTTATTATGTTTCCATATAGCCTTCTGCAGGGAATCCATCTGGGTGGTATCGGTCTCCGTACTGATGATTTCATTGCCGAGCGAATCAACAAAGACGGAGTCGCCCACAGCCACAGCAGTAGAATCCACCTGAGCCTTCTTGTCTTTCTTTTTAGAAGGCATACCCGGGTTTGCCACCATCATGCAAGAGATGGCAGCAAACATCAGAACAGCTATAGTTGATTGTTTTCTCATTCAGAAATTATTGTTAAGAAGTCACCCAACTGAACTTCTATCCTATTTCAAACATCCGCTCCCATTCCTGGAAGCGCTTTACTCCTTCCTCGCCAAACTTAGCGAGACTTTTCTCTGCCTTTTCGATACTCTTTTCTTTGTCGAGATGAGTCTTGCTGAAGAATTTGTCAGCATAGCAGATTACCTTCTCCTCCATGGTTTCCGGCAGAAAATCCTGGTGAGGCAGTGGCAGTTGCTGCTTCTCGATCTGCTCTTTCGTAATGCCGGCACCGGTGTGGCGCTCGCATACCCGAGCATGTCGCTCATATCCTTCCTTGCGCAGCAGTTCGGCACCCAGTCGGCCATGACAGATGTAAGGCTGCGAACCGAAACAGTGAATGCCAGGAGCATCGGTCTGGAAGATTCCGATATCGTGAAGCATGGCTGCTTCCTCTATAAACCGGGCATCCAGATGCAGTTCGGGATGAGACGAAACAATCTGTAGCGCTTTTCGCGCTACAGATTGACTATGTGTGATGAGGATACGGCGAAGCTCCGTATCCTCAGGATAATACTTATCAATAATTGCTTGATAATCCATAAATTCAATGTTTACTCAGCGTTGCGCTCAATGTAAGCGATGACATCACCCTTGCGGATCTTGCTGCCCTGCTTAGCATTGATTTCCACGAGCTTACCACCCAAAGCGGCAGGAACAGTCTCAAACTCACCCCATGGAGCGAGGATGTAGCAGAAGGCATCACCTTCCTTGTACTCCTTACCGATGAATGGCTCTACAGCTGGCTGGCACTCGCCCTCGCCCTGGAACTCCCAGAAAATCTGACCGGCTACTGGTGCTACGATCGCATCAGCCTTGGCATGCTTGAACTCTGCGAGCTGAGCTGGAGTCAAGGTGCTGCCGAGCTTGGCATCCTTTGCCTTCTGGAGGTCAGCCAGGAAGTTCTTCTTTGCCTGACCGCTCTTGAAGTTGCGATACTGCTCTGGGTGCATAGCGAGCTCGAAGAGCTCCTCGTCGTCCTGACCATACTCCCAACCGTTCTCGTCCATCTCCTTCTTGAAGTCGTCGAGTGCATTAGTAAGCAATGTATGAGCATCTACATCTGTAAACTCACGACCCTGCTTCTTGGCAAGCTCTACGAGTTCTGGATCAATCTTTCCAGGAATCTTACCACTCTTACCGAGGATCATACCCCACATAGAATCATCCATCATTACGAAGCGGCCCTTGCCCTGCTCCATGGTGAGGAGGTTCATCAATGAGATGTTCTTTACATACTGGCTGAATGGTGTTACCAATGGAGGATAACCAACGCGTGGCCATACATACTCTACCTCGTCGAAGAGCTTGATCAGAAGGTCGTCCATAGACAACTCTTCCTCACCCTTCTTCTTGCGGATATTGTTGATAGTCTGACGCATACCGCCGAGGTCTGCCATCATAGAACCCATCATACCGCCAGGGAGACCGCAACCGAGCAACAATGAAGACATGATCTTGTTACCTGGGTTGATGAAATATCCGAGCCACTCGTCGATGAACTCCTGAGTCATGGCACGAGCCTTCATATAAGCGCTCATATTGATCTCAGGCACCTCAAAGCCCTCGTTCTTCAACATGCTGATAACAGAGATTACGTCTGGATGAACCTTACCCCATGACAATGGCTCGATGGCTGTATCGATGATGTCGGCACCATTGTTGCAGACCTCGAGGATAGAAGCCATAGAGAGACCAGGACCAGAGTGACCGTGATACTGGATGATGATCTCAGGATACTTGTCCTTGATCATCTTGGTAAGCTTACCGAGGAATGCAGGCTGACCGATACCAGCCATATCCTTCAAGCAGATTTCCTCAGCACCGGCAGCGATGAGCTGGTCGGCGATGTTCATATAATATTCGAGTGTATGTACTGGAGAGTTGGTGATACAGAGTGCACACTGTGGAGTCATGCCACCTTCCTTAGCCCACTTGATAGAAGGAATGATGTTACGAACATCGTTCAAGCCATCGAAGATACGGGTGATGTTGGTACCCTGCTTAGCCTTCACCTTGTACATCAAGGCACGTACATCGTCTGGCACAGGATACATACGAAGAGCGTTCAATCCACGGTCGAGCATGTGAGTCTTGATGCCCACCTCGTTGAATGGCTTACAGAATGCACGAACTGCATCATTAGGATTCTCGCCAGCGAGGAGGTTAACCTGCTCGAAAGCACCACCATTGGTCTCAACACGGCTGAAGCAACCCATTTCGATGATAACTGGGGCAATCTTAGCCAACTGATCTTTGCGTGGCTGGAACTTACCAGAACTCTGCCACATGTCTCGATAAACGAGACTGAACTGAATTTTCTTCTTCATTCTTATTATTAAATTTTTTATTTCCTAAATTTATATATAAAATAATGTGTATCTCCTGCCCCGAGCCTCATTACAAGCCAAGGCATTCTATACCAAGGTGCAAAATTAGACAAAAAAATCGAGAAATCAGTCATTTCCCACAATTTATTATGGTTTCGGCACTGAAATTATTAATTATTAACTCACTTGCGTAGAGCCAAAGGTACAGGGCAGTTATGTTTCACCAGGCTAATATCCATACGCCCTGAAAGGGCAGAAGCTCCTAGCCCAGGGCATCACCCTGGGTTACAACGGGCTCAAACCATACGCCCTGAAAGGGCAAAAGCTCCTAGCCCAGGGCATCACCCTGGGTTATAGCAGGCTCAAACCATACGCCCTGAAAGGGCAAAAGCTTTCCCTTAACACAAACTTTTAAAGCAAAACAACAAAAAATGGCCGTAAAATTTTGTATTGTCTGCTTTTCTCTGTATCTTTGCATCCGTTTTTGAAATTTAGTTCAATCAATAGGATAATACAAAAAAACAGATATGACAAATAATACGAACAAACACACCTTGCCAATCTGGACAGAGGTGGAATACACAGCATTATGTAAGAACCCGTATCTATCTACTCCTTTCTTCATCCCAAAGGAATCGAAGGTTTTCCTTTGCAAGGAAGACGGAAGCAGAGAGGAACAGAGAATGATCTTCCTGGTCTTCAAATCTACTGCTGCCGCAGAAGAGGAAGAATGGGAAGATGACCCAATGCCGGGAGAAATGTGGGTAAAACCTCTGGAAGATGATGATACAGAGGTATATGAACCTGCCAAGGTTATCTATCTGGGACAGGACATCGATGATTTCATCCAGGTGACCAGCGAGGACGAAAACACCATCACCTTTGACATCTACTGGCGCCATGGCGACGTGAAGGTAGAAAAGGCGGAGAAGACCGACGATGGCTTCGTCTGCAAGAAGGAAGACTTCGGTGACGAAGGCTTGCGCCTCACTCTGATTCCGGAAGAGGGAAATCCTTTCTCTCTCAATATTCAGATTCCATACATCGGCTTCTCGCTCTACGACAGTGAGGGCAACAAGGTACACAATGAACTGGAGGTGGCTCACGACAAGGTAGATGAGTATCGCTATGAATTTGTAGGTGATGACAACAACGACCGCTTCACCTTGCAGTTGGACGACAACAAACTGGTTTACATCTGCGTGCTCCGTCATGAGGATGCCCAGCTGGTGGTTCGCGACCAGCGCCAGCGTCTTGCCGTAGTAGATCAGATTCCGTCTGAGGGAAAATTGAGTGAGTTGATGATGAATGCCCATTCTGCCCTGATCAAGAACAAGAACTACCGCTGGCGCATCAACATTGCCGGCAGCAGCATCACCCACGAGGTGGAACTGGAGATTACCCCAGAAAGTCTCGTTGCCTTCATCAAGGAGCAGATGGCAAAGGGCATCGACATCGATACCCTGGGACAGAGCCTCATTGCCATGGAGCAGAAGTATGCCTTCCAGTGGTTCTGGCTGAAGGACAGCGACTGGAGCCATGATGATCCGATGTTCGACATGTTCATGAACCAGCTTGTAGCTTTCTCGTATGTAAGCCAGAAGCCTATCCAGGGCGACCAGTTGCAGGCTCGCAACAACAAGCGCAAGATCAAGCGTTGCGCCAAGCTCATCAAGGCTCACCAGAAGGGCGAGATCAGCCTTTGGGAAGAGGATGAAGAGCAGCGCAAGGAGATACTCCATCTCTTCAGCACTTTCCACAGTCCTTTCGTAGAGATTCTGGAGTCATTGAAAGATGAAGAAACTGAAGAAGAAGCATAAAGAGGTTTATGCCATCTAAGGGATAAGCTTTTCTGCTTAAAAGGTTCATAGTTTTCGCTTACATGAAAAAGTTTTTTTTGAGAAAAAGTCTCATAGTCTCATTTTCTGTTGGAAATATCGGCTTAAAGACTTGATAGATAATAAGATAAAAAGAATGAGACTTCTCGGTTTTGATGCCGGGAAGTCTCATTAATGTCTCATAGAAGTCTCATCGTTTCACTTTTTCTTTACGAGATACTTCATTCTATCTGCAAATCTCTTTTGTCGATATTGCCCGAGATTAGCCCCAATTTTTGGGCATACATTGCCCGCTACACGGGCACTTGTTGCCCAGTGCTTGTTCTGTGGATGCCCGCTTGGTGGGCTGTGGATGCCCACTCGGTGTTCTATAGATGCCCATGTAACGGGCATATTTGGACCAGCTAGTGGGCACTGAGAGCACATTTTCTGCTTCTTATTAGCATTTTTATGATACATTTCCAATAATTTATGATACTTCTATGATACTTTTTCCTCTATTTTAAGAGAAGTCTCATTCTGTAAAAACATCTGGGTGTTAGATATATAACATTAGTTTTTATATAAATAATGAGACTTTGATACTTTTTTCGAGAAAAATATATATACGTATGCGCGTAGTTACCTAGCGGACTTATGTTCTTGAAAAAATAAAAAAAAGAGAGCGTTATGGACTTATGACACACCCTCGTTTGCTTTATATGATAGAGAGATTTATGAATGTCTATCAGCCAGTTATTCCACTTTTTATTTGGTCATTTCAGGAAAAAAGCGTAATTTTGCAGTGAAACAAATTGTGGAACTAAATGAATGGCGTATGAAACAGGTAGAAGAAAGATACATCAACTTGCTGACCGACTTCGGCTTCAAGCGAATATTCGGAACGGCAATGAACAAGGATTTGCTCATTTGCTTCCTCAACAGCTTGTTTAATGGCAGACAGGTTGTGAAGGATGTGTCGTATCTGAACCCGGAGCACGTGGGAGATGTATATACCGACCGCAAGGCCATCTTCGACGTGTATTGTGAAGGAGAAAACGGCGAGAAGTTCATCGTTGAAATGCAGAATGCCTATCAGATTTATTTCAAGGACCGATCCCTCTTCTACTCCACTTTTCCGATTCGTGAGCAGGCACCCAAGGGGAGTGACTGGGATTTCAAGCTCAATCATGTCTATACTGTTGCGCTGCTCAACTTCAACAGGAACAAGGATGCCTTCAAAAAGGAGGAAATCCGACACCATGTACAGTTGTGCGATACCGCTACCCACAAGATTTCCTACGACAAACTGGAGTTTATCTATATAGAGATTGCTAAATTCAATAAGACATTAGGAGAATTGGAAACGCTCTACGAAAAGTGGCTCTATGCGCTGAAGAATCTCTATAAGCTTACCCAGCGCCCGAAGGAGCTGTGCGACAAGGTTTTCGACCGTCTCTTTGAGGAAGCCGAGATAGCCAAGTTTACACCTCAGGAAATGAGGGAGTATGAAGCAAGTAAGATGGCATACCGGGATATCAAGAACTCCATTGATACGGCGAAGCAAAAAGGTCTTGCGGAAGGTATGGAAAAAGGCATGGAATTAGGTATGGAAAAAGGCATGGAATTAGGTATGGAAAAAGGTATGGAAAAAGGCATGAACCAGAAAGCTCTGGATATTGCCAGGAATATGCTTGCAGATGGTGTTGACATCAATCTGATCATGAAGTATTCAGGACTAACCCAGAAACAGATAGAAAAATTGAAATAAGATATTATCTTAGAGATAACAGAATCGAGTAGGAGGTAAACACTAATCATAGGTGTTTATCTCCTACTTTCGTGTTTACCGACCTCTCACACCACCGTACGTGCCGTTCGGCATACGGCGGTTCCTATTTTGGATATCATTCGAGATACGCATCCATTAAAGTAGCATACCCTGCCCTACATAGATGCTCATTTGTTATAGCTCTATGCAGTATATAGCTGTCAGCTATACGCCAATAGCCCTTGCGAGTATTACCCCATTCGTATGCTTGGTATTTATTGATACCACATTTAATGAGGTTTGCCACTTTTGTCTTGGGGTTCTTCCAAGCTTTCCATATACACATGCGGATTCTACGCCTTAGCCATTCGTCTGTTACAAGCAAGAGACGCTTCATATTGGCAAGATGATAATAACCAACCCATCCTCTTATGTATTCTTTCAGTTTTTGCTTTCTCTTGGCAATCCCCTATAGGAATACAAGACTTTGGAAAAATCAGAAATGACGGTTATGTCTATCTTGACAAGACAAGGAAGAAGAGCTATACTCTGTCTTTAATGAGCCAATCAAGGCAATGGGTGCAAGATATAAAGTAACAGAGGATATGCCCGTGAGTATGCTACAGACAACAGAACGATTTACCAGATTGGCTGTAACTTCTCGTCTAAGACGGGGACGATTGACGACTGGAAGTCAAAGCCATCCTCCAACTCTCTCACCAGACAATAATGTAAATATACTCTATATACATCTTCTCAACTGCCCGAGAAAAGGGAAAGTAGAGACGTGATTTTTCCCTTAAGGTTTTTTATTTTTCTCTATAAGGATTTTTTCATCACCCTCATAGCTTTTGTTACCAAAGCTTGTTGACCTAGCTTTTGATGTCATTTCAGCTAACCGATTGCAAAAGTAACACATTTTTTCAAAATAACCAAGAAAAACGAAGGAAATACATTTTCCATCAATTTTTCTAAAAAAAAGCTTTCTCACGCGCGTTTACGTATAGTATAAAAAGTATAACTAGTGTCTGCTGAATAATTTATAACTCTCTGACATTTAAGTTTATATAACTTTATTTCTTCGTTTGTTTAACTAGAAAATCGTACCTTTATATCGTTAATTCCATAGCAAGATGAAGTTTTACGCTCCAAAATACAAGCAACTTGACCTCGGTTTGCTCCGCTCGCCTCTTAATGTGTTGGACAAGACAAGCCGATGGGTGGCTCGCGGTAACCTTCTTCCATGAGTTCGGGGCCAAGATAGGTGCAAGTATAGTCGAGGGCTATACGTTCATCGACCACCACAGCAGGGATGCCTACAACGAGAGCCCGGACCTCTTGCTACAGATTCAACTTTTCAAAGAACGCTTCGGCTACCTTCCGGCCACCATCCTTGCGGATAAGATTTACCTGAACAGGGCTAACCGAGATATACTTGAGGATTTTGAAATCCATTCATACTGCAAACCGTTAGGGCGACCACCGAAGGATCCTCCTTCAGATGAGATGAAATCCAGAATGGCCAAAGCCATCGGGGAGCGCAATGAAAATCGGGTGTTATACCATCAGCCACTTCCGACCATCGCAACACATCCCAACGGTCGTTCCCCCCATCTGTATATGGTCGCCCTCACTTTCGCCGTGGGCATAGAGGTAGATGGCATGGGCACGATAGCCCGATGACATCGTGACAAAGGTATCTTTCACGCAGTGCTTCTGATAGATAGAGTCCATCCAGGGTATCGTCCACGGACATTCGTCTTTCATGCGGTCTTGCCAATGTTCGGCACTGTTACGTTCTTGTTGTGGATAGCCCAACGAATAGTCGATCATATAACTACTGGCTCCTGCCAGTATCAGTGCCACCAGTATCAGAACAGTGGTAACCGAGGCTTGAACCCGTCTTTTCTTTCTCTTTATCATAAACTTCATCTTATTTGTGTGAGTATATCAAGCCTATTTAGTTAATATGCAGAATAACTCTTCGGTATGACGTGAGTGCAGGGATGCCAGCATCTGTCACCTGCAGAATAACATGACAGTCTTTGCCTCTGGCATCAGCGGGAACCATCACCCGACAACGTTTTTGGTCTTTTCCTATAATAGTGACATCTCCTTGATATCCACTTGCCTCACGATAGATACTCCAATCAAAAGTAAGAGTATCTCCATCAGGATCAGAAGATTTGGAGGCATTCAATACTATCGTTTTCCCTGCCTTGCAAGTGACATGCACACTGTTTAGCGAACGGTCTTTAGCAACAACTGCCACGGGATTATGGTTGGCAGCCTTGTAGTCTGCCTTCACCGTCCATTGCATTTTGGCAATAAAATCATTATATATTGCATCCTTCCATCTGGTGATAGCCGCACTACCTTCTTTCGCTGCAGGAATCATGTAGTAAGGATCATACTGCGGTTCGTCAAGACCATTGCGTTTCACCCAGTCCATACCTCTGATACCAGCAACCTTTTCTGTAGAAAAGCGACCACCCCATCCTCCATATTCAGAATGTTCGGGTTCATTCAAGCCATTGCTTAGACAATACATAAACGACGGAGAATCACCTTCAGTAGCCCAGATACGATTAGGATAGCATTTTCCCAAGGGGCCAACCTCTTGTACGTTCTTACGAACCCACTCATCGGACGGTGGCCATCCATAAATCTCCGTATTGCGGATATAGACGAGGTTGGGATAGTTTTTGACGATCCATGCTCCTGCATCGTCCTGTCCCAACACATCATATACTCTGACCTTGCTGACAAATCGCTCTACTTGTTCAGCCGTTCGAGTGTGGCTTACTTTCCAAAGTGCCTGTGCCAAAGTGTTGAGTCCCGACCATGCAGTAATCCATACAGGGCGATCATCGTCCTTATCTATAGTTTTGATAATCCACTCAGAACCCTCACTATCCTTACCATCACCTACACCGTGCATGGCAGCCTCCGCTTGTCCGACCTTTACAACAGACCGTAGATACGATGCCGTTGGAAACTTGTTGCTGTGCACTTGCAAGTTTGGATAAACCTCTTCATAGGCATCAATCACTTGATTGATAAGGGTAACAGCGCCATTTCCGTATGGCACCCATGCATGTTGGGAGATAAATCCTTCAAGTTCCACTCTATCAAGCGAAACAAGCAGATGCACCATCGACTGCGTATCGTCAGGGTCAGACCCTCCAATATCCGACATCACAATCATTCTTGTTTGTGCCAAAAGGCTACTACATAACAACGCAGAAAGAGTAATAAATAGCAATCTTTTCATATTTAACTTTGTTTTTTTCATTGGCGAAGATACACCTTTTCATGCAAACTTGTATCATACTCTCTCATATTTTATAATATTTTCACAACCGCAAGAGTCTTTGTAACTACTCAGCACCCCTCTTGCGTTGTTTTCTAATTTTTCTTAAGTTTAAGGAGGTATCGTTGGTAGATTAAAAGAGAATGAAATCCATTCATACTGCAAACCGTTAGGGCGACCACCGAAGGTTCCTCCTTCAGATGAGATAAAATCCAGAATGGCCAAAGCCATCGGTGAGCGCAATGAAATCGAATGCTCATTCGGTACTGGCAAGAGAATCTATCGAGCCAATGACATAAGAGCCAAGCTTCCAGATACAGCACGATGCTGGACGGAACACTTAACTTTCCAACACTCTCCGAGATGGGTGGTCTCTGTAAAACAGATGGCATTTTACTACACCATACAACCCCTCATACTACACTTTATATAGCATCAGACTACACCCAATATGGCATCCGCCAGCATCATATATGGCGCAGGCAAGTATCATATATGGCGCTCAAAAGCAGGATATGGGTCGCTTACATCCACCTCACTAGGATATGACCCTCATCCCATATCAGGTGGGTGAAAGAGTACCATCTTGAACCAAAGTGAACCAAAAAGGACGAAAGTGAACCATCTTGGACCAAAGTGTGCAAATCGCCCCTGCCGGATGTCGTATCTTTGCAAATGTAATCAGAAAGAGTCCGATACACAACAAGAGTTATTCATCTTTTATTTTTTTAGTATTATATCAGTAAGTTTTAGTTTAGCAAGACATTTGGCAAAGCCGGGTAATGAGACCTCAGACAGCAAGTATTATGTGTCTTCCGCTAGGCGTCCCGACGGATATGCTATCCGTCGTAAAAAAAAGAGCGTTATGGACTTATGATATGCCCTCGTTTGCTTTATATGATAGAGAGATTTATGAATGTCTATCAGGCAGTTTTCCCACTTTTTATTTGGTCGTTTCAGGAAAAAAGCGTAATTTTGCAGTGAAACAAATTGTGGAACTAAATGAATGGCGTATGAAACAGGTAGAAGAAAGATACATCAACTTGCTGACCGACTTCGGCTTCAAGCGAATATTCGGAACGGCAATGAACAAGGAT
>OLSQ01001361.1_pt1 | contig 20452 bp, 15 predicted proteins | sample 1672561 | NCBI WGS metagenome assembly OLSQ01 (sample SAMEA3136699, study PRJEB25190) | human gut metagenome | biome: human gut; feature: human-associated habitat; material: faeces | place: Austria | collected 2013 | reverse complement strand
GAGATTGGCGGCAGCGAACCGGATGGGTGCCTCCAGATGGAGGGCCGCCTGAGCGGACTCCGGCAGAGTCTTCATAAAGTCGAACAAAGCGGCGATCCATGTGGGGATCATCACGGCGATGTACACAATGCGGTCATGCCCGAAAAATCTGCCGATAAACGCCAAGGTGATCAAGGCGATGGCAGGGGGATAGATCAACATGAGCACCGGGATGGAATAGTTGATAATGGCACTGAGGCCCACGTTGGAGACAGCGAAGGAAAAAGCCGTGAACAGAATGGCCCAACCCCGGTAGGAAAACTTTCCGCCGGTCATCTTGTCGAAGGTCTCTGCGCAGGCGGTGACCAGGCCGATTGAGGTTTTCAGGCAGGCGAAGGTAATGGTAACCGCCAGAATGAGCTGCCCCACGCCGCCCAAGTAATGCCCGGCGATCTGCGTCAGGGCCACGCCGCCGTTTTCAGACAGTTCAAACAGCCCTCTGGACTGAGCGCCCACCAGAATGGACACCACATAGATCAGTGCCATCAGCAGGCCCGTGAGGAGACCGGAGGAGAGCACGTCCTCCGCGATGGCGTCATCATTGGTCACGCCCATGCGGCGGATCACGTCAATCACCACGATGCCGAAGGCCAGACCGGCGATGGCATCCATGGTGCCGTAGCCCTCGATCAGAGAGGGGAAAAATGCGTCACTCTGATAGGCCGCCACCGGCTCCACGGCAGACGCGGCGGCACCGGGGGCCAGCAGCGCCGCGATCATCAGCACGGCAAAGAAGATCAGGAAAATAGGATTGATGATCTTGCCGATCCAGACGGTGATCTTGCCGGGGCGCAGAGAGAAAAACAGTACGAAGGCGAAAAACACGGCGGAGAAGATCAGCAGATACAGCCATTCCGCCCCGCTGTCCCCCAGCATGGGCGCGACGCCGGTGGTAAAGGACACCGTGGCGCATCTGGGAATGGCGAACAGCGGCCCGATGGTCAGATACAGCAGACAGGTGAAGAAGATGCCGTATCCCTTGCTCACCTTGCCGGCGAGGGTCTGTAAACCGTCGGAATGGGTGATGCCGATGGCGGCCACACCGAAAACGGGGATCCCCACCGCCGTAATGATAAAGCCGATCATGGCGGGAATGGCGTTCCGGCCCGCCATCTGTCCCAGATGGACCGGGAAGATCAGATTGCCTGCGCCGAAAAACATGCCGAACAGCGTCCCGGCCACCAAAAGCTTCTGCCGGATCGTCAGCTTCTTCGTTGTCATGGAACATCATCTCCTTTATGGGTCTTATCATATAGGAAACCCTTGCAAAAGAGAAACGCAGGGTTATAATAGTTATATGACAAATCGTAATACATAGCTGAAGGAGGGAACCATGGACAGCAAAAAGCTGGAGATCCTGATGACGGCAGTGAATCTGGGCAGCTTTTCCAAGGCCTCCGAGGTGGTGGGTTACACACAGTCCGGCCTGACCCACCTCATCAACGGTCTGGAGCGAGAGATCGGCATGGCCCTCATTCGCCGGGACCACAGCGGCATTTCCCTGACAGAGAACGGTGAGGCTCTTCTGCCCGCCATCCGGGATTACCTCAGCGCCACGGCGAAGCTGGAAAACCAGATCGCCGCCATTACGCAGAAAAAGGCAGAGACCATCCGGGTGGCGGCCTATGCCAGCCTTGCCATGCACTGGATGCCGGAGATCCTGTACCGGTTCCGCCGGGTGTGCCCGGACACCGACGTGGATCTGCGGATGGTGGACCACGAATTGGAGCCCTTTGAGCTGCTGGAGGAAGGCCGCACCGATGTGATTTTCGCCGCAAGGCAAAGCCATGTCAACTGCGACTGGACACCGCTGTACAACGACATTATGTACGCCATCCTCCCGGAGGATTACCCCACCGGGGGACGGGACTCCTTCCCCATCGAGGAATTTGACGGAAAGGAATTTCTGATGCCCTACGGTCGGTTCGACATTGACGTGAACGCCGCCCTCAGTCCCAGGGGCGTCCGACCCCAGATCCGCCCCTGTCATGTGGACGATGAAACGGTGATCCGCATGGTCAGCAAGGGACTGGGCGTCTCCATGATGACGGAGATCATGATGCGCGGCAGGACGCAGGGTGTCCAGACGCTGCCGGTCACGCCGCGGGCAGGCCGGGAATTGGGCATGGGGATGCCTCTGCGGAAAAATATGCCGGAGGAGGTCCTCCGTCTGCGGGACTGCGTGCTGGATTTCATCCACGAACTGTGACCAACCGGCACTCCCCTGTTGTGATTCCATTCAAAATCAGCTATACTGAAATTCAAATTCTAAAAAAGGCGGTAGAGCCATGAATCTCTGCGACGAACTGACGATCCGGATGCTGCTGGAACGCCACGGCTTTCATTTTTCCAAATCCATGGGGCAGAATTTTCTCATCGACCCCCAGATCCCCGCCGACATTGCGGCAGCGTCTCAGGCAGACGAGACCTGCGGCGTGCTGGAGATCGGCCCAGGCATCGGCCCTCTGACCTCCGAACTGGCCCAACGGGCCGGAAAGGTGGTCTCCATTGAGCTGGACCGGGCGCTGCTGCCCATTCTGGCGGAGACCATGGCCCCTTATTCCAATGTAGAGATCGTCCCCGGAGATGTGACCCGGCTGGATCTCAAGGCCCTGATCGGCGAAAAATTCGCTGGCCTGCGGCCCATCGTCTGCGCCAACCTGCCCTACAACATCACCACGCCCGTGCTGACCGCGCTGGTGGATATTCCCGCCATCGAGTCCATCACCGTCCTGATCCAGAAGGAGGCCGCCCAGCGGCTCACCTCCGCCAAGGGCAGCGCCGACGGCGCGTTCCCCCTGCGGCTGCAATACGAAATGGAAACAGAATGTCTCTTTGACGTCCCCCCGGAGAAATTTCTGCCCGCCCCCAAGGTGACTTCCACCGTTCTGCGGTGCGTCCGCCGGAAGGAGCCGCCGGTGGCCGTCCGGGATGAGGCGTTTTTCTTCCGGGTCATCAAGGGAGCCTTCCTGCTGCGGCGAAAAACCCTGTCCAATTCCCTGTCCGCTGCTCTGCCGGGGTGGGACAAGGCCGCCATTGCCGACGCCATCGCCGCCTGCGGCCTGCCTGCATCGGTCCGGGGAGAGGCGTTGACGTTAACGGAGTTCGCTGCCCTGGCAGACGCGCTGGCGGAGCGGAAATAACCGCCGCCCTGCCGCAAAAAGTCACAAAAGGAACCGTCCTCTTTGCCGGAACTTGTCATCTTCATAACTTGCTTTTTCCCCTGCGTTCCAGTATCATACAGTTATCAACCATGATTACAAGGAGGTATCCCGATATGTCCACAAAGGCCTATTATCCCAGAGCCGAGATCGGTCCCGGCCAGGTGGGTTTTTCCAAGACCCGTTCCATCATCGAAGCTCCGTTCTACGGCAACAATGTCATCAAGGTCAACACCTTGAAGGAAGCCTATGAGCTGGCCAAAAATTCTCCCGGCACCGTGGTCACCGATATGCCCGTCTACCGGGGCGAGGAATTCGGTCTGGAGCCGGACGCCAAGGTCCTGCTGTTCAATGACGGCTCCATCACCGGCCGCTACGCCCCCGCCCGCCGCATCACCGGCAAGCCCGGCGTGGACACCGCCGCCCTGGATAAGATCGTCATGGACGCCGTGTATGACACCCGCTGGAAGACCATGTATCACGCCGAGGTGTTCATCGGTCTGGACCCCGAGTTCATGGTGAAGGCCCATCTGCTGATCCCTGAGGGTGAGGAAAACCTCCTCTACAACTGGATGCTGAACTTCCAGTATATGTCCACGGAATATGTGAAGATGTACAAGAACTCCAAGCCCGTAGGCGACGGCAAGGAGCCTGACATCTACATCTTCTCCGATCCCCAGTGGACCGGCGCACCCGGTCAGGAAAAGGTCTGCGACCCCAAGTGCCTGTGCTACTTCAACACGGAGACCAACTGCGCCGCCATCCTGGGTATGCGCTACTTCGGCGAGCACAAGAAGGGCACCCTGACCCTGGCCTGGGCCATCGCCAACCGCAATGGCTACGCCAGCTGCCACGGCGGCCAGAAGGAATACACCCTGGCGGACGGCCACAAGTTCGTCTCTGCCGTGTTCGGTCTGTCCGGCTCCGGCAAGTCCACCCTGACCCACGCCAAGCACGGCGGCAAGTATCCCTCCATCAAGGTGCTCCACGATGACGCCTTCATCATCAACTCCGATACCTGCGCCTCCATTGCTCTGGAGCCCACCTATTTCGACAAGACCGCCGACTATCCTGTGGATTCCCCGGACAACAAGTACCTGCTGACGGCGCAGAACTGCTCCGCCACGCTGGACGAGGACGGCAAGGTGGTGCTGGTCACTGAGGATATCCGCAACGGCAACGGCCGGGCCATCAAGTCCAAGCTCTGGTCCCCTAACCGGGTGGATAAGATCGAATCCCCCGTCAACGCTATTTTCTGGATCATGAAGGATCCCACCATCCCTCCCATCGTGAAGCTGAAGGGCGCGTCTCTGGCCTCTGTCATGGGCGCTACGCTGGCCACCAAGCGGTCCTCTGCCGAACGGCTGAAGGAGGGCGTAGACCCCAATGCTCTGGTGGTGGAGCCTTACGCCAACCCCTTCCGCACCTACCCGCTGGTGAATGACTACGAGAAGTTCAAGAAGCTGGTGGCTGAGAAGAACGTGGCGTGCTACATCATCAACACCGGTGACTTCATGGGCAAAAAGGTCCAGAAGGAGGATACGCTGGGTATTCTGGAATCCGTAGTTGAGGGCCGTGCGGAATTCAAGCCCTGGGGCCCCTTCTCCGACATTGAGATCATGGAGTGGGACGGCTTCGTGCCCGACCTCACCGACAAGGGCTATGTCGCCCAGATGCAGGCCCGTATGCAGGACCGCCTGAACTACGTGGAGGGCCTGAAGGACGCTGAGGGCGGCTTCAATGCCCTGCCGGATGATGCCGCCGACGCCATCCGCAAGGTGGTGGAGCAGGCCAACAGCCTGTAAGCAACATTCCGCAAATAAATACAAATAATGAAAAGGAGCGTGTTCCGGTTTCGGAACACGCTCCCTTTCATTGTTTTCCCGGGAAACATCCGTCAAAGCGCGCCATTTCCCAGCAAGCCGCCAAAAGCTCACAAAAAACCGGCCTGCCCGCAATTTTGCGGACAGGCCGGGTTCTCAGTTCATGCTGTTAACGCTCAATCTTCCAGAAGATAGACAGTGCCCGTCCGGCGGCCGAACTGGATGCACTCCTGATAGCTCTCCATATACAGATCGATCTTGGGACCCTTCATGCCGGTGTCCTCGGCACGGGTCAGGCCGTATTCCATACCCTTGGCCACAACGTACAGATCGGAGCCCAGAGGGAACACCCGCTTATCCACGGCGGCCACGCCCTTATGGACGGTGGTGCCGGTGGCGGTACGGGTCCCCACGCCGTCATACCCGGCGGTATAGGCGGTGGCGGTGACGGTGACAGCCTTGCTGAATTTCATAGTGCCGCCAGAGGCGAAGGTCAGGTAGCCGGAGCCGTCGCTCTGGGTGGTGACGTTCACCAGCTTATCGTCCGGCTCCACATAGGAGACCGCCGTTCCCCGTTCCACCACCTCCGTTACGCTGGTGGTGGAAATTTCCTCTACATACTGGCTGGTGACCAGTTCGCCGCTGACCCAGGTCTGCTCATAGATGGCTGTGTGCTGGCCGTCCATACCCTTCCGGGCCACCCGTTCCTCGCCCTTGGGCAGGTCCGGTGTATCCCGGTAAACCGTTTCGTGCTCCGCCTTTTCCGTCACCCGTTCGAAAACCGTCAGGTGATCGGAGATCGTCAGCATCACGCTGTTTTCCATCAGCTCGATGCCCACCATCTCCCGGGAACCGGGGATAATATCCATACGGGAGAGGAACTGCTTCACCGTTTCCTTCCGGGCGGTGGCAGTGATGGTCTCGCCGCCCCGGCGGACAGTCACCATGGTACCCTCCGTCAATACGGCGTTTTCACCGCTCTTGCCGGTGTCCAGATTCAAAAGCAGAGATTCGATGCCGGAATGGCTGTCATCCAGCGCTGCGGACTGCTCTCCGTCGCTGAACAGATACAGGGCTTTAGCCCAGCCCGTGGCGCCCGCCATGGTGACGGACAACAGCAGCAACAGAGTCAGACAGCGGCACAGCCATACCGTTTTTGGAGTGTGTAAATGTCGCAAATGTAAGACCTCCTGACAGCGCCAAATAGCGCCGTTACTGTTTTGTTACTTTTGTAATTTATCCAAAACTGGGTCTAAGTATACCTCCATCTCCCACTTTTGTCAAGTTTTCGCCTATTCTGCGATTTTATGTCCACCACAATCCCACAAAAACACGATTTTCATTTTTTGGATTTTTCCAACCTCGATCTGCAAAAGTTACAATTTGTAACCGATTTTCTGGTAAAAAAGTACCGGTATCCGAAACCGGACACCGGCGCTTTTTCAGGTGTACGCTGCCTCTCAGCCCTGGACCTCCGGGGTGAAGCCCAGATCCTCCAGCTCGCTGACGGCGGTCTTGACGCAGTTCTCGCAGCCGTCGATGGTGACGTTCTTCGCCGCCAGATCCACCCGGAAGGTCAGCTCCGCGGCGGTGAGGGCGTTGGTGATGCGCTTTACACAGTTTTCGCACATCATGTCGGGTACTTTAATCGTTGTCATTTCAAATTCCTCCTTAAAATATTGGATGCTTATTTCATCATTTTCTGAATGGTGGCCACCAGATCGTCCACCACGTCCAGATCACCCTTTTGAATGTCCGTCACCACGCAGGTACGGATGTGCCGGGCCAGCAGTTCCCGGTTGAAGGCGTTCAGCGCCGACTGGATGGCGGAGACCTGGGTCAGGATATCCGTGCAGTAGGCGGAATTCTCCACCATCCCCCGGACGCCCCGTACCTGCCCCTCAATGCGGCTGAGCCGCTGCAACAGGGCTTCCTCCTCCGTCCGCTCCCGGACCTTCCGCCGCTGGGAACAGCAGCAGTTTTTTGTTTCCTCTGCCATTGCTTCCTCCTTTTTACAGCTTCACGGTGCCCAAACGCAGGGCGTTGCCCACCACGCACACGGAGCTCAGGGACATAGCGGCTCCCGCGAACATAGGGGAGAGCAGCGGCCCGCCCAAGGCGTACAGCAGTCCGGCGGCGATGGGGATACCGATGGTATTGTAGCAGAATGCCCAGAACAGATTTTGCTTGATGTCCCGCAGGGTCAGGGCTGACAGCCGCAGCGCCCGGGGCACATCCTCCAGATCCGAGCGCATCAGCACGATATCGGCAGATTCGATGGCGATGTCGCTGCCGCTGCCGATGGCACAGCCCACGGTGGCGGCGGTAAGGGCCGGGGCATCGTTGATGCCGTCCCCCACCATCATCACCTTGCGGCCTGCCGCCTCCAGCTTTTGCACGTGGACTGCTTTTTCCTCCGGCAGCACCTCCGGGATCACCTCGTCCACGCCCACAAGGGCGCCGATGTGCTCTGCGGCGGCGCGGCTGTCTCCCGTGAGCAGCACCACCCGGAGGCCCTGCTTGCGCAGAGCAGCGATGGCGGCGGCGCTGGTCTCCTTCACCGGGTCCGCCACGGAGATCAGTCCCAGCAGCGCCCCGTCAGCGGCGAAGAACATGGGCGTTTCCCCCTGTCCCGCCAAGGCGTCAGCCTTTTCGGAAAGGGCGGAGATGTCCACGCCGCTTTCCTCCATCAACCGGCGGTTGCCCGCCAGCACCGTCCGGCCGGAGAGGACCGCCCGAAGGCCCCGTCCGGGGAGCAGTTCAAAATGCTCCGGCTGCTTGCCGGTAGATAGTTTTTTCTCCTGCGCCGCCTGTACGATGGCCGCCGCCAAAGGGTGCTGAGACACGGACTCCACTGCCGCCGCGATGGTCAGCAGCCCCTCCGCCGTACCGCCTGCGGGACAGACCTCTGTAACGGCAGGCTCGCCCTTTGTCACGGTGCCGGTCTTGTCCAGCACCACGGTATCCACGGAGTGGGTCACCTCTAAAATTTCACCGGAGCGGATCAGGATGCCGTGTTTCGCACCCAGACCGGTGCCCACCATGATCGCCGTGGGCGTAGCCAGACCCAGCGCGCAGGGGCAGGCGATCACCAGCACAGAGGTGAACACCCTCAGAACAAAGGCAAAGTCCTTCCCAGCAATGGCCCAGATCACCGCCGCCAGCACGGCGATGGCAATGACTGTGGGAACGAAAATCCCCGCCACCTTGTCCGCTGTCCGGGAGATGGGGGCCTTTTTGCCCTGAGCATCCTCCACAAAGCGGATGATCCGGGAGAGGGTGGTGTCCTCCCCCACCCGTGTGACCTTCACATACAGTACGCCGTTTTCGTTGACGCTGCCGCCGATGACCTCGCTGCCCTCCGCCTTTTCCACCGGCAGGCTTTCGCCGGTGAGCATGGCCTCGTTGACGCTGCTCTCGCCCTTGGTCACCACACCGTCCAGCGGGACGCGGGCGCCGGGCTTTACCAGCAGCACGTCCCCGGCCTTGACAGCGGACGTGGGGACCTCCTTGCCGCTGTCCGCTAAAAGGGCGGTGTCCGGCGTCAGCCGCATGAGGGCGGTAATGGCACTCTTGGTCTTTTTCATGTTCCGGCTCTCCATGAACTTCCCCAGCGACACCAGCGTCAGCACCACGGCGGAGGATTCGTAGTAGAGATTATGCACATGGCCGTGAACATCATCGGTGATCAAAAACATCATCACCACACTGTATACAAAAGAGCAGGCAGAGCCGATGGCCACCAGCGAATCCATGTTGGGATTCCCGTGGAACAGTGCCTGAAAGCCGTTGATAAAGAAATTCCGTCCGCAGTACAGCACCGGGATCGCCAGCATGAGCTGTAAAACGGCGAAGTTCATAGGATGAGTGTGCATGGAGAACAGATCCGGCAGCGGCAGGGCGGGCAGGCCGAAGGGCAGCATCTGCCCCATGGACACATACAGCAAGGCACAGGAAAAGATAGCCGAAACGATCAGTTCCCGCTTTTTTCGCCGCAGTTCCGCCTCCTCCGGGTCCTCGCCGGTCTGGACCGGAGCCGCTTCCTGCTTTTCCTGATGGAGCTTGGCCCCGAAGCCCGCCTTTTCCACCTTGGCGATGATCTGCTCCGGCGTCACCTGCGTTTCGTCATAAACGATGGTCATGCGCTCCGCCACCAGATTCACGTCGCTGCGCTCTACCCCCGGCAGCCGCCGGGTCACTTTTTCCACGGACGCGCTGCATGCGGCGCAGTGCATCCCGGAAATGTCATATACTTCTTCCCGCATGGGGGTTCCTCCTTTGAGACGGTAAATTGCTTTCCTGTCGACCTTTCCCAAAACCGACATTCCTATTTCGTTTGCATCATATACCCCCACGGGGTATTTGTCAAGTAAAAAAACAACGCGGACAGGCAAACCCGTCCACGCCGTTTTCTGTTCCGTTTCCCCGCCTTGCTCCAAGCGCAGGTCACCCTTTGATGATCGTCATAACTGCCGGCAGCAGCATCAGGATCGCCAACGCGCCGGTGCCCCACACGATGTTGTAGCTGACGGAGTCCTTGTCCTTTTCCCGGCAGTCCAGCGCGGAGAGGAAGGCGTATCCCGCCTCCAAACCGAAGGCAAGCGCTGCAAACAGCGCAAGCCCCCGCCATTCCAGTGCGGACAGGGCAATATAGATGGCAAAGCCGATGCCGCCGATGATGGCCCCGGTGTTCAGCTCCTTGCCGGGTTTCAGCCAGATGTCTTTTTTCATATCTTCGTTCCTTCTTTTTCTTTAGTATCCGTTGACGATCACGTTCAGCACCTTGCCGGCCACCGTTCCGGCCACGGCGTTTCCGCCGCCGCCGTTTTCCACCAGCACCACAAAGGCGTAAGGTGCGTCCTCATTCCGCAAAAAGCCCGCGAACCAGGCGTGAGGCGTCTGTCCCGTCCCCACCTCCGCCGTGCCGGATTTTGCGCACAGTTCCATGTTGGGAAAGCGCTTGGTGCCGTAGGTCTCCGTCACGTTATTGGCCATAAAGTCCGCCACGGTGGCCGCCGTTCTGCTGTCGATCAGCTGTCCTGTGTGCTGAGTAATGTGGGGCAAAGACGGGATCCCCAGTGAGGACACCGTTTTCCGGATCAGATACGGTTCCGCCGCCTTGCCGCCGTTGGCGATGGCCCCCATCCACAGCAGAAAGGCACAGGGGTTCACCTGATCGTGATATTGGCCCACACCGGCCCAGCCCAGCTGCCCGGCAGTGATGCCGTCCCAGTTGAACGTGCCCTTGGCGGTGGGCAGACCGTCCACGGAATAGGCGCTGGTAAGCCCCGCCTTCTCCGTATACCGCCGCAGGGTATCTGCCCCCAGCTCCTCCGCGATCTGAGCAAAGGCCGCGTTGCAGGAGTGGGCGAAGGCCTCCTTCAGTGTCTGCTCCCCGTGGACGCCGGAGCAGGTGATGGTCTCGTCCCCGATCTGGACGCTGCCGGTGCAGTTCCAGGTCCGTGTCTCCGCGTCCGGCAGGTTCTCCAGCGCCGCCGTCAGGGTCACGGTCTTGAACACCGACCCCGGCACAAAGGCGGAGGAGAGAAACCGGTTCAGGTACGCGCCCTTATAACGGTCATTCTCTTCCAGATTCTTGGGTACATTCAGCGGGTCATAGCTGGGCGCCGACACCATGCACAAGATCTCGCCGGTCTTGTAGTTATACACAGCCACCGTCCCGGCGTGGCCGCCCAAAGCCCTGTACGCCTCGTAGTTATACCGGGCGTCCAGGGTCAGGTACAAATTGCTGCCCCGCTCCGCGCCGAACGCGCCGTTCACCAGATCAAAGCCGGTCAGCTTGTCCGCGAAGGCGTTGAGAACGCCGGTGCCGATCTTGCCGTACAGATCTCCCACCGCGTGGAGGGTGGCCTTGCGGACGGTTTCGTTTTCATAGTAGGTGCGGTGGCCGTTTTCCACGGAGGACAGCACATCCCCGTCCCGGTCCAGCACCGTGCCGGAGATCAGCACGCCATTGGTATCGTACAGATGGCGGTTGAAGGCAGAGGAGGCCCACTTGCCGCCCTCAGCAAAATACCGGATGAGAAATACACTCATCCCTGCCGCCAGTAAAATCGCCAGTGCCATGCAGATCACGGCCCGTTTTTCAATCTTCCGCATGACCGTCCTCCTTTTCAAAGGCATCCTCTGCCGGTGCCGCCATACGGGCGGCTTCCTCGTCCAGTTTCCGCTCCGCCGCCCGGCCGATGGCAAAGCTGGCATCCGCACGGGTGTCCATGGCCTTCAGATACGCCAGCAGCCCCCATGCCGACAGCATGGCGGAGCCGCCGTTGGACACGAAGGGGAAGGTCACGCCGGTGAGGGGCAGAAGATCCACGGAGCCGAACACATTCAGGCTGGTCTGAAACACCAGCAGGGAGCCTGCCGCGCAGGCGGCGATGGTATAAAAGCTGGATCGGCCCGTCCGGGAGGCGCGAACGGCGAACCATGCCAAGGTCAGGATGCAGGCCACCGCCAGCAGCGCGATAACCAGCCCCCATTCCTCGCATAACATGCCAAACACCAGATCCGTATCCCCGGCAGGGATACGCTCCAGCCAGCCGTTTCCGGCACCCATGCCGAACAGTCCGCCGGAGGCCGCCGCCGACATGGTGCGGGTCTGCTGATAGCCGGAGCCGGAGGCCGCCTCCCAGGCGTGGCCCCACGCGGCGAAGCGGCTCAGAATATAGGGCTTGAACTGTACGATGATCCCCGCGCCAAAGGCCGCGCCGCCGCAGATGAGGGCCAGAGTTGCGGCGTCCCCGGAGCGGAGATAGGCGATGACCAGGAAGGTCACAAAGAAGATGGCCGCCGTGCCGAAGTCGCTCATCAGCCCCAGCAGGCCGATGCACACGCCGGTGAGCACGATGAACAGCGCCAGGTTCCGGCGGCGGAACAGCCGTTCCAGCGTGGCGGAGCCTGCAAAAATATAGCAGATCTTGGCGATCTCCGAGGGCTGGAAGGATATACCGCCCAAGGTGACCCAGTTGGTCGCGCCGAATTTGGCCTTGCCCAGCACCAGCGTAATCCCCAACAGGCCGATGGCCCCGGCAGCCATGAGCCAGCGGCGCTTTTTCACCCGTTCCAGATCCCGCAGGAATAGCCCCAGCGCCAAAAACAGGCCCATGCCCAGAACGATGGCCAAAAGCTGCTTGGGAAGGCTCCCCGGTGCGCTGGAAGCTGTCACCGCAAGGGATAACGTCGAAAGATAAAAGGCGATGGTCTCCAACTCAAAGCCCACGCAGCGGCCCAGCCGCAGCGCGGCGGCATAAAGCCACATGACCACCGTGAGGGTCAGGAAGCAGATGGGGATCACCGAGCTGGCCTTCTCCCCCGCCGCCAATGTTAACTGAATGGCGGTCAAGATCTGAAATACCGTCAGCCACAAAAAAGAGGGCCACATGGCGGCGGGCCGCTCCGCCTGCCGCTTCTTTTCCAACTCCTCCCGCTCTCCTACCGTCTGCGGCAGAAACACCAGCGGCACACCGCCCAGGGTCAGGGTATCCCCCAGCTTCAACGGGGCCTGCTCTGTCACAGGGGTCCCGTTGACGGCGGTGCCGCCCTTGGAGCCAAGATCATACACCGTCCAGGCTCCGTCCTCACCACGGCACAGCGCCGCATGCTGCCGGGAGATGCTGGGATAGTTCAGAATCGCATCGGCGGATTTACCCCGCCCCAGAATATTTTCCCAGTGGGTCAGGGGGATACTGCCGCCGCCGGGCAGGCTCAGTTGGGCCCAGACCTCCGGCGTGTGGGGGATTCGCAGCAGGGACCGGATGGCCCGCACCAGAATCAGCGCCGAAAGCACCGGAAACAGCAGCCGTGCAATGGCCGTGTACCAGCCGGTAATCAGAGGATGGGCACTCAGCCACAGGGACAGTGCAGAAAACAGTTCCTGCATCCCATTCCCTCCTTTCCGAAAAAACAGCTTCAGACCGAACCGGCGGAGTCTGTCTCCGTCAGCCGGAAATCAGGGTTATTATAGCATTATCCCAATAGCCTGTACACCCTTGCCGACGGAAAAACACAGTCTTTTGTTCTTTTTTCTGTTTTTCACTTGACCGTTTGTTAAAAATAGATTAAAATAATTATCCGTATGTACGAATATATGTCTACTCAGGGCGGGGACCGTTGTTTCCCGCCTTGATCTACCATCTATAAATAGGAAAGGCCGATCGATCATCATGAATCATCCATACAAAACAAGGGAAGGCGGCGCTACCGTCACCATCTTTGTCCCCTACGACTGCAAAAACCACTGCCCCTTCTGTATCAATAAGGAAGAATACGGGGACATGACCGGCTTCTCTCTGGAGAAGATTGTCCAGAGCATCCGCCGGATGGATGCCATCACCCCCAAATGCGATTTCGTCTTTACCGGCGGCGAGCCCTTTGCCGACATTGAAAAGCTCCAGATCATGCTGGATGAGATCCCCACTACCCACCGGGTGTTCATCAACACCACTCTGCCCGTCTCCAAATGCCAGACGGAGGAGGACATTCTGGCCTTCGCGGAGCGGAATAAGCACAAGATCACCTGCATCAATGTGTCCCGCCACATGCAGCACTATGTGGTGGAGTCCAATGACTCGCTGCTGACCCGGCTGCCGGTGCCCTTCCGGATCAACTGCGTTCTCTACAAGGATTATCCCAAGGAGAATCTGATCCCCTTCATTGAGCGCTTCCGCAAGCTTCCCGGCGCCAACATTCAGTTCCGCTTTGACTACACTGCCACCACTCCCGAAAACCTCTACGAGCCGGACAAGATCCTGCACGATCTGAAGGAGATCGCGGAATACACCGGTCTGGACGGCTGCCGGATGCGCTGCGGCTTCCACTTCGACTACAAGGGCATGGAGCTGACCTATCACAAGACCCTGCCCTACTCCACCATCGTGGAGACCGATCCCGCTGACGGCGTTACCTATGATATTCTCTATGACATCCTCATCAAGCAGACCGGCGAGATCCATTCCGACTGGACCGGCGTGGTGATGGACGTCCCCGCCTATGAGAAGGTTGTCTTTGAGCCCTATGACTTGAAATGGCTGGAGGGCGGCCCCCGCAAATAAGCTGACAACCCCCAGAAGCAATGCTTCTGGGGGTCTTTTTTCTCCCAATTCAGCTTTGTGCTCCTGGCAGTTCCGTCCTCTTGTTTTTCAGAGGATCTGAAAGAGAAACCCAAAGCGACACCGCATATCGGTTCTTCAAGCAGCACCCCCAGACCGGAGTCTCCGGTCTGGGGGTGTATCAGCTATATGATCTTGCGCGCTCTGTCTCAGTTTCGATTGAACAGATTGGCCGCCCACATACCGGCGTCTCCGAAGCCGCCGCTGGGGTCCTCCGGGGCCGGAGGCTCCGACGGGATCACGATGCCGCCGGTTGGATCGTCAGGCAGGTTCGCGTCCCCGAAGCCGCCGCTGGGATCGTCGACCGACGGGCTGTAGTTGGGATCATTGGGATCATCAGCGCCACCGCCGGGGTGATCCGGGTCCACCGGCGTCATGCCGGCATGGGCCGGACAGCCGATGACCTCCGGGTAGGTCTCTCCGCCACTTGCCGTAGGCGTGGGCTCCAGACCAATGGCCCGCTTCATCTCAATCAGATGGAACATCTTGTCCGGATTCTTGGCGCTGTCGGTGGCGATGGAGGCATAGCGGGTGCCGTCCGCCTTGAAGTACTCGGTCCGCTCAAAGTCCAGCACACCCACCTGCTTAATGGCAGAGGAGGGACAGCTATCGGTGGCAACGCACTTGCCCTCGGTGCAGTAATCCACAAAGGTGTGGAGATTGCAGCTCTCCGTGGGAGCCGTGCCTGCCGCCACCGTGACCTGAACCGCCCGGCTGCCCCGGATGTCAGAAAGGCACGCATCGGTGCACCGCAGGCCGCTGTCGGCGCAGACCGTCACCTGCTCCAAGCCGCTGGTGGGCTTTGTAAAGCCCTTATTCTCCAGATGTTCATGGATCTTCTGCATGACCGCCTTCCACATGGTAATGGCCGGGTTGCCGGAGGCGGAGATCTTCTCGTTGGTCTTGGGATAGCCCGTCCACACGGCGGCGCAGTAATAGGGGGTATAGCCCACGAAATAGCGGGTCTTGGAGTTATCCGTGGTACCGGTCTTGCCCGCGATGGTCATGCCGCTGAACTTGGCGGAGGTACCGGTACCGGCGTTCACCACGCTGGTAAGCATCTGGTTCATGAAGTAGGCCGTGGTCTCCTTCATGGCCACATGGGTCTCGCCCTCGTTTTTCAGCACGGTCTCACCGTTGCTGTTCCGGACCTCGGTATACATCTTGGGCGAATTGTAAACGCCGCTGTTGGCAAAGGCAGAGAAGGCCGCTGCCATCTCCACAGTGCTCAGGCCATAGGTCAGACCGCCCATGGCCAGCGGGGAAACGGCCATATCCTCCGGCACCAGGCTGAGGCCCAGCTTCTCCGTGGCGTAAGCGTAGGAATCCACCACGCCCAGCGCCTCCACGGTCTGAACGGCGATGGTGTTGATGGAACGCCGGACGCCCTCGCCGATCATGGTCCAGCCGGTGTAGGTATTGGGGGAGTTCTTAGGCCAGGGAGAATTGTTCATAAGCTCCACGGGGTAGTTATCAAAGGTGGTGGCCGGTGTCACAGCACCGGCGTCCAGCGCTGCGGAATACACCGTCAGCGGCTTGATAGAAGAACCAACCTGATGCTTCTGGACCGCATAGTTGTCCACCAGATTCTGGGTCTTGGGGCCCATGGCGCCCACCATACCCACGATGTTGCCGGTATAGGGGTCCATGATGGTGATACCGGATTGCAGCTGGTGGCCCTTGGCAGAGTGTACATTCAAATTGCTCAGATCTGCGTAGACATCCTCCGCGATCTTCTGGATATCCGGGTCCATGGTGCAATAGATCTGATAGCCGCTGTTGTTCACCAGCCGCTGGGCCGCTTCATAAGAAATGCTCTTGGCCTGGGCCAGATCTGTGGTCACGTCCTTGATGAGCTGCTCCACGAACCAGTTGTTGATCTCGATACCGTCGGTCTTGACCAGCTCGCTGGCGTCTCCGGAGGTATCTGTGAAGTTCAAAGGCTCCGCCTTGGCGGCTTCGCATTCCTCTTTTGTCAGATAAGGCTTTCCTGTGTCCGGATTGATGACCTTAGACATCTTGTCCAGGATCAGTTCCTGGCGCTTCTTGTTCAGCTGCCGGGGGGTGACGGTGGTGCCGTCCTTCCGGGTGTAGGTCCGTTCATACTTGGGGTTGTAGAGGGACGGGTTGTTGGTGATGGCGATGATACAGGCGCTCTCCGCCGCCGTCAGGTCCTTGGCGGACTTGCCGAAGTAGTATTCCGCTGCCGTCTCCACGCCGCCGCAGCCGCTGCCCAAATAGATCATATTCAGGTACAGCTCCAGAATCTGGCTTTTCGTGTTGTTCTTTTCAAATTCCAGCGCCCGGAAGATCTCCTTGACCTTGCGGTTGATGGTATTCTGATTCTCACCGGTCATGTTTTTCAGCATCTGCTGGGTGATGGTGGAGCCGCCGTAGCTATCGTTGCTGCCGGTGAGGGTCAGCAGCGTAGCGCCCAGGGTCCGCTTCCAGTCCACGCCGTGGTGGCTGAAAAAGCGCTCGTCTTCAATGGACACCGCCGCCTGCCACAGATAGGGGGACATATCGTCGATGTCGATCAGGACACGGTTCTCCTGCCCGTGGACCTTCTGGAACTCCACCCACTGGCCGCTCTCCTTGTCCTGATAATAGACCACGGAGCTCTGGGACATGGTGTAGTCCTCCGCCCGGACCTCCAGCGTCGGCAGCAGAGATGTATTCACATACTTCATGAAAATCCCCAGCAGCATGAGCGTTGTGCAGATGCCGATCAGGACCAGGGTAAAGACCGTCATCACAACGCCGCCCGCCACATGACCGGGCCGGACCTTCCGCCGTTTGCGGGAATGATCCGCCCCCTGGGGATGTGTGTTTCTTCTTTCCTCCAACTTGGAACCTCCTTTTGTGATCCTCAAGGCGGTTTCCCTTCAGGAAACCAACCCACAATACACCATTATCAAGTCCATTATATCATCCCCTGTCAACTGCGAAAATGTCGGATTCAACCGGCGAAAAGTTTCCGCTTCCATAGATTTTACCAAATTTTTCCGAAAATTTCTGTCACATAACTTTCGTACTTCGCTGCTTTTTCACGGTTTTCGCTCTTGCAATCATCGCTTTCTTCCGTTACAATAAGGGCAATCCTTCCCCGGAGGGACAGACAACACGAGAAAGGGTATACAAAGATGAGTGAAGATTTCGGCCCCACCTTTATTACCGTGACCGACGAGGACGGGAAAGAGCTGGTTTTGGAATTTGTAGACGCTCTGGAGTATAACGGCCAGATGTACCAGGCCTTCTTCCCCGCCGAGACCGAGGGGGAAAACGAGGACGATCCCGACAACGGCCTGGTGATCCTGAAGGTCATCCACGAGGATGGCGAGGATCTGCTCTCCACGCTGGACTCCGACGAGGAGCTGGAGGCGGTCTACGAGCAGTTCATGGAGCTGCTGTTTGACGAGGACGAGGAATAATTCCTCCGTTTCCGCGCAGACTTTTAAGGAATACGTCATTCCGCGTGTCCTGCGGGGTGCGTGATAGATCTTTTTTTAACCCACATTTCGTTATTAGGGATGCACCTCTCAGGGTGTGGATCGCAGGCCTCCCGGCTGCCGTTCGCGGTTGGAAGTTGGAAGCGGTAAAGCATTCTGGAAGCAACCCACCTGTGCTTGAAGGTGCAGGTTATAACGAGGTCTACACGGCCGCCGCGGGACAGCTTTATACGACAAAAAGGACTGCTTTGCAGTCCTTTTTTCAGTTTATTTTCAGATATGTATCATACAATAAGCGCAGTTTTGCCCCGGATGGCATCAAACGTGATCTGGTACTTGCATATCGCGGCGCAATCCTTTATAATGACGGGGTATGTGACAAATCATGCGGCGCTGTGCCGCGCAACAACGTTTAAACTTGAGAGGATGGACAACAAATGAGCGCATCAAGAGAAAAAAAGCTCCGGCAGGATCAGACGGCCTCCGGCTATGTGGATCCCAAGGCAGAAAAGGAGCTGGAAGAAAAGAAGGCTGAAAAGCGCAGCAACGTTCTGTACAGCGTCATCGCCGTACTGTTCGTGCTGGTGGTGGCAGCCAGCTTCCTCTGGAGATCCAATGTGATCTCCCGCAACGCCACGGCCCTGACCATTGACGGCGAAAAGTACAGTGCCGCCGAGGTGAATTTCTATTATCAGAATGTTTACCGCGGCTTCCTGCAGAGCAACTCCTACTTCATCAGCTATCTGGGTCTGGACACCAACGCCTCCCTGAAGAGCCAGACGGTGAACGCCACCGCCGCTTCCATGATGGGCGTAGAGGAAGGTTCCTCCTGGCATGATTATATCATGGACAACACTGTCAAGCAGATGACCATGGTCCAGCGGGGTCTGAAGCAGGCACAGGAAGAGGGTTATCAGTTCCCCGCCAGCGTGCAGGAGCAGTATGAGGACTCCCTGAATTCCCTGAAGACCTCTGCGGAATCCACCGGCATGTCCGTGAAGGCATATCTCCAGAGAAATCTGGGTGCCATCATGACGGAGAAGGTCTACAACCAGCAGGTCCTGCGGATGCTGCAGTATCAGGCATACGCCCAGAGCTATTCCGACAGCCTGACCTACACCGACGCGGAGCTGGAAGCCGCCTATCAGGCAGATCCCAAGGCCTATGACAAGGCCGCTTGGGAGTATGTGGTCGTCAGCGGCGCTGCCGATTCCACCACGGATGCCGACGGCAACACCGTTCAGGCCACCGATGAGGAGCAGGCTGCTGCCAAGGAGGCCGCCAAGGCCACCGCAGAAGAGATCCTGGCCGCTTACAACAGCGGAAAGTCTCTGGAATCCATTGCCGGCAATTATGAAAAGGCCACCTATTACAACACCACCGACGCCACTTATTATGACGGCGTTGTGGGTAACTGGCTCTTTGACGATGCCCGCAAGGACGGTGACACGGAGATTCTGGAAGTTGGAACCAACTATTACGTCGGTCTGTTCCACAGCCGCGGCCGCGAGGAATACAAGACCGTGGACATCCGTCACATCCTCATCACCCCCGAAACCGGCACCAAGGCTCAGGGCGACGAGGGCTATGAGGACGAGCAGACCCAGCTGAAGGCCGCCGCCCGCACCAAGGCCGAGGAAATTCTGGCCCAGTGGAAGTCCGGCGAGGCCACCGAGGATTCCTTCGCCCAGCTGGCTATGGAAAACTCCGCCGACGGCTCCAAGTATGACGGCGGTCTCTACACCCGGGTCACCAAGGGCTGGGCTGTGGAGGAGTTCAATGACTGGTGCTTCGACGCTTCCCGCAAGGATGGCGACACCGGTATCGTGGACACCACCTACGGTTCTCATGTGATGTACTTCGTGGGCTACGATCTGCCTGCCTGGGCGGCATCCGTCACCTCCGATCTGCAGGAGAAGGCCTCTTCCGAGTGGAGCACCGCCCTGTCCGAAAACGCCGATGTGCAGCAGAGCGACTTCGGCATGAAGTTTGTGGGTTAAAACACAGTCATCGGCCCACTATTCCCGAAACAAAGGGCCGGCTTTTCAGCCGGCCCTTTTTGATCTTTACTTTTGAAATTCGGAGCGTTTTATGGACGAGCGTTTTTTGCGAAATGAAATGTTGTGGGGCAAGGAGGGGCAGGCTCGCCTGACCGCCGCCCACGTCATCGTGTTCGGACTGGGCGGCGTGGGCAGCTATGTGGCAGAGTGTCTGGCCCGGGCCGGTGTGGGCGAGCTGACGCTGGTGGACAGCGACACCGTGGCCCTCTCCAATCTGAACCGTCAGCTGTTGTCCGAAGTTTCCTTGCTGGGCGTTGGGAAAGCACAGACCGCCGCGGAAAGAGTCCGGCGTGTGAATCCCGATGTTGCGGTTCATGCAGTGGGGGAATTTCTTACGGAAGAAAACGCAGCCGCCCTTCTTACAGACTGTGATGCGGTTCTGGACGGTCTGGACAATATCCAGTCACGGCAAATCCTTGCGAATGCCTGTGAACGTGCTGGAATTCCCCTGATCTACGGTGCCGTCAACGGCTGGGTCGCCCAGGCCGCAATCTCCTGCCCCGGCGATCATTTGATAGACTTACTGTACCCCGACGGGGCTGCACTCAAAAATAAGAGCGTTCTGAGCTTCACTCCCGCCCTGTGCGCCTCTATGCAGGTTTCCCTGTGCGTAAAGTTTCTCACCGACCGCCCCATCAGAACCGGAACACTGTATTTTTTTGACTTACTGAATCAGGAATTCGAGGTCATCCCCATGACATAAGCGCCAGACAGAACACTGCTTCCAGGATTCTGTGGTTGGTTGCAGCGTTCATCTAATACTATTTCCTGATTAAAATCTTTGATTTTAAT
>OLSQ01001360.1_pt1 | contig 20454 bp, 17 predicted proteins | sample 1672561 | NCBI WGS metagenome assembly OLSQ01 (sample SAMEA3136699, study PRJEB25190) | human gut metagenome | biome: human gut; feature: human-associated habitat; material: faeces | place: Austria | collected 2013 | reverse complement strand
TAAACACGAAAGCAGGAGATAAACACCTGCGATTAGTGTTTACCTCCTACTCGATATTACCTTGGAAAATTTCAAAAAAACACACAAATTATTTGTTTGGAAAATTCCAATTTTGCCCCGATTATTACCTTGGAAAATTTCAAAAACACACAAATTATTTGTTTGGAAAATTTTTATTGCTTATCTTTGCGCATTGAAAATCATTAATATATGTATTGCAAAAGGCATATCGATAAATATCTTGTTGAGTGGGCTGAAAGAGACATTCATAAGCCACTGTTGCTGCGCGGTGCGCGGCAGGTAGGTAAATCGACGGCTGTCAGGGAGCTATCCAAGCGATTCAAGAATTTCGTAGAGATAAATTTTGAAAAGCAGCCCGCATATAGTGCTCTTTTTACCGATGACCTTGATGTGAAGCGGATTGTGCCGCAACTGTCGGCAATGTATGGAACGTCAATCAGTCCGGGCTCGACACTTCTGTTTCTTGATGAGATACAGGAGTGTCCCAATGCCATCATGGCGCTCCGTTTTTTTAAGGAGGATATGCCTGAGCTTCATGTGATTGCTGCCGGATCGCTTCTGGAATTTGCTTTGAGTGAATTACCCACCTACGGAGTCGGACGCATACATTCGATGTTCATGTATCCCATGTCGTTCGATGAGTTCCTATTAGCTAACGGTGAAGCGCTGCTGATGGAGGTACGCGACAGAGCTTCAGCTGAAAGTCCATTGCCCGAACCTCTGCACGGCAGGCTGGTGGAGCTGTTCCGTACTTACATGCTGGTCGGGGGCATGCCCGAGGCTGTAAGTACGTGGGTCGAGCATCACGATTATGTGCGGTGTCAGGAAGTTCAGGACGATATAGTCGTTACGTATGAAGATGATTTCCCGAAATATAAGAAAAGAGTCGACCCGATATTGCTGCGGCAGACTTTGAGAAGTGCTGCTGTGCAGGCGACCAAAAAGTTTGTTTATTCAAAGGTCGGATTAGACTATAAGACTGCTGAAGTAAAAAAAGCTGTTGAACTGCTTGTGTTGGCAGGCATTCTTATACCTGTTACGCATACTGATGCTAACGGACTGCCGTTGGGAAGCGAGGCCGATATGTCGTATCAAAAAATGCTCCTGCTCGATCCCGGACTGTTGCTGCGATTGCTTAATATGTCGTTGGGCGATGTTTCGGAAATGACGACACATATATTGACAGCAAGCGCCGCAGATCTGGTTAATAAAGGACCTGTGGTGGAGTTGATAGCAGGTCTTGAAATGCAGAAATATAAAAGCCCGAATATCAGGCACGATCTATTTTACTGGGTACGGATGGCGAAAAATTCGCAGGCAGAGGTCGATTACATAACCGCTTATCAGCAGACCATTGTCCCCGTAGAGGTGAAGGCCGACCGACAGGGCGGCATGAAAAGTCTGTGGCTGTTCATGCGTGAAAAGAAACTCGGGAATGCTGTCAGATGCTCTATGGAGAACTTCGGACACTTCGATTACGAAGACCGCGAGGCCAATTCAGAACTAAGGCATGTAGACATCTGCCCTGCCTACGCCGTCTCCCAAATGGACAGCATCCTGCAGAAAACAAAAAATGAAAATCCATTATAAAGGTTTGTTTACAGTAATCTTGTCATTGCTGTTATTCAAAGCGTTGTGGGTGTCTTGGTCCTGTTGGAACTTTGGAACCTTGAAAGAAGAAAAGAATGATTTGCTTCAACGGAGGAATTATCTTATAGAGGAAGTCGTCGTTGATCCCGAGCAATTGTTGCGTAAAATGCCTGGATGTATCGGATTGCAGTTTCAGGGTGAATGGGCTCTTTATACCTGTTCAATGTTCACAGAGGCATTGACTAATATGGCATATCTTTATCCAAAAACTAAAGATTATGCTATCATGATGATTGACAGCCTTATTCAGATCGTCATGTCTCCGGAACTACGATCATATGATACATTGCGCTGGGGTGAGGATCCTCTTGAGTCTTTGGATGGGAATAAAAGCCATATTTCTTACCTAAGTCATCTTGCATGGATGATTGGTAACTATAGGAGTATTAGTGGAGATAGCAGATATAGTCATTTACATGACTCGATCTGTGAAGCTATGAATCGCCGCATTCTCCTATCGCAGATTATGAATCTGCCTACATATCCTGAAGAGCATGTTTATGTTCCTGATATGCTGGTGGCTATAGTAGCAATGTCGGAATATGCCCGGATCAACGATGGTAAATATTCATCATTGGTAGAGAGTTGGATAAATCGGGCAAAGTCAGAGTGGATTGATGATGGAACAGGGCTTCTTTGTTCATTTCTTGACGAAAGTGGAAAAGTTGAAGGTCCGGTAAAAGGTTCTTATGCCGCGCTTAACTGCTATTATCTTACAAAGATAGATGATAAGTTCGCCAAAGAGCAGTATGAACGGCTGAAATACTACTTTTGCCAAACTTTCCCGGCTTCAGGCATTAAGGAGTATCACAACCATTTTTGCTTGTTTTGTTTGGATGTAGATGCCGGCCCGGTGATCTTTAATCTTAGTCCCAGTGGAACAGCCTTTGCAATAGGAAGTGCCACATATTTTGCTGATAAGGATTTTCGAGACAAATTACTGAAAACAGCGGAAATAGCTGGGTGTACAGTCTCGTGGGGCAACAGACGGCATTATCTTCTTACCGACATTGCATTAGTAGGTGAGGCAATCACTTTAGCAATGCGGACAAACACGAAAACCAACTGATATTTCTACGAGCCTTTGTACTTTCGGTCAGCGGCGGGAGGTGAGGTGATTGTCGGGGGAGGCGGACATGGAGAGGGCGCGGTCGATGGCGGCTTCGAGCATGGTGTCGGTGCCTTTGAGGGCGAGCTCGGGGTCGAGGTCGACTTTCAGGTCGGGGGCTATGCCCTGCTCGGTGGTACGCATCTGCGCGTCGTAGACCGGTGAGGCCGAGAAGCGGACGGCCCAGCCGCAGGGGATCTCGGAGTTGAACGGTATGCCCGAGCCGCCGCCGGTGCGGTCGCCCGCCAGGGCCACGTCGGCAAGCGAATGCATGGACGAGGCGAAATTGTTGGCCGCGCTGAAGATGCTGCGGTTGGTCAGTACGACCACGGGCTTCAGCCATGTCACGCGGCCGGCCGCGGGTTCGAAATAGTAGGCGTAGGGCTCGGAAGTACAGCCCTACGATGTCAACAACTGGAACCGCATAGTAATCTTCTCCAACGTCCAATAACGTTTCATTTCTATCCCCGAAGCGGGCGGCCCAAAGCGGGTCGTCCGCTTTTCGTTATTACCTTGGAAAATTTCAAAAAACACACAAATTATTTGTTTGGAAAATTTCAATTTTGCCCCGATTATTACCTTGGAAAATTTTAAATGACCATTATATTGTATTGATGAGCAGTGTGTTGTTAAAGAGGGTTTCTGATATCAGTTATCGACGGGAATTGATGTCACGGGCAAGCGAATATGAAAACAAGAGATAAACGCATATGATCAGCGTCTATCTCTTGTTTTATGCTCTTAAGCAAACAGATTATAATTCAGATATTATTTTTTTTCGACCTTTTTGCCATTGACAATATATATGCCGGCCGGCAACGAATCCCATTCTGCTTGCGTTGCGTTTGCTTTGATAAGGATTCCTGGCATATTGAATATTGTATAGCGGTCTTTCGAGTCGGAGTCAATTAATATAGAATCTATTCCGTTTTGTTCCTCATCGGTTATTTTTTTGAATTTTCCCCAGATTTCATGTTTTTGATATGTTGCTACACGGCCTTTGGGAACAACCAGAACGGCATTATAATTATCAAATGAATTTTCAGTGACAAAGGGCGGTTTCAAGGCATCTACAACTATTGATGTCAACGTTGTACAACCGCTGAAAGCGTTCTGCTCTATACCGATAATCGTTTCCGGCAGGATGATTGATGTAAGTTTATTACAATTCTGAAATGCACCTTCACCTATATTTGTTAATTGCTCTGGAAATACGATCTCCTGAATATATGAATTGTCTGGGCAAGCGTATCCGTTTATAGTCTTGAGTCCGTCATATAATTTGACGGACGAGATATTTACGGGCATATAGAATAAAATTGTCTTTGTGGCATTATATAGGCAATTTTCATAAATAGTAAAATGCACATTGCCGTCGTCTATATATATGGCACGTAACTGTTCACAATTACTGAAAGCCCCATTCCCTATTTGAGTAATTTTCGGTCCTATAATGATGGATTCTATGCGACTTCCGGCGAAAGCCTTTTCCCCGATTTCAATGAGGTTGTCGGGTAAGTCTATGTCGTCCAACATCGTTTCTGAAAATGCTGAACTGCAGATTCTTGTTACTGATGCAGGAATGTCGGCGGTGGAAATATTGCAATTGTAGAAAGCCTGTTTGCCAATTGTATTAACGGTGTAATCATTATTATAGAAACTGATTCTTTCGGGAATGATTACTTTTCCTGAGACGTATGAGTTGTTTCCCTCTCCTGTCAGTTTCGGAACGACTGTGGCCGTTCCGGACTGACGGTCAATATCATAATAAAGCTCGTCAATCAATACGTGTTTATAGTCTTCCTCTCCTAAAACGGTAAGATAACACTTTGCCGAAAGGCCGTTGGATGTGCGGGCCTCAATTATAGTTATGCCTCTGCTGATGCCCCTTATTTTTCCATCTTGGACGCTGGCTATATCCGGATTTGAGGATGACCATGTAATGGTTGTCCGTGCATCTTCTGGGGTCAATGATGCGGATAATGTTTTTTCTTCTCCGACATCAATAGCCATTTCCTGTTGATTTAGAGTTATATCAACTGGATCCATATTGTCGACAACCTCTATTTCGGCAGATGTTGATCCGATGTAGTAGCTACCGTCGTATTTGAGGTTCTTTGCATAAGCCTTTACGGTTATGACCGCTTTGCCAACTTGTTTTGCCGTTATCGTCCCTTGCGAAACAGAAACGACATCGTTTGCCGAGGAAGAGTATTCGTATGCGAAATATCCACTTCCAGAGAAGCTGGTATAGGAGCCTTCAAGTTTCTTCTTTAGTGTTTCTTTCTCTCCGATAAGCATCTTTGAAGGTACATCTGTCAATGATATGCCGGATGGGGCGTCAACTATGATGTAAAAACGAGTTGTCTGGTCATAACCTACGCCGTTATAGCCCTTAGTCCAGCGATGATAGATGCTGCAATCACTCCCTGAATATGTTCGGGTCATCAATGCCGGAACGTCTGTGGTATAGTTCGACGTCAGATTATTTACATCTGTTTTCAGTTCCACACCATTATATGCTGACCATCTTGCGGTTGCGAATGACGGCAGTTGGTTGGAATTATATGCCGAAAGAGTCGCATAATCAGTAATGGTCCCATCGTCCATCACGCAGAAACGGTAATGGGTATTGTCTATTCTCAGGGCTTCCGAGGTGAGAGGTGTCACGATGGCGCAGATGACAGACAGAACCCGCAACAGTTTGAGTACAGATTGTCTCATGTTCTGTAATAATTCCTGGCGCCCTCTGCCTGGAAGTAGTGAATTAAACAAAAAAGCGTGAGAGCCATACTGTTGCCCGTTCCACTTTCCGAGGCTCTGGTATTGCCCTTCACTGTTGAACGAGCAAAACATGCAGAAGCCTCACGCAGAATATGTGTAAAGCATACATAGAATGCGCCCATGCGCAGACTACGATGGGGTGTACATATCCATAAGGCATCTACCGTTTGCTGCATTCCTGACAGTGAATGAAATTTACCAGATTTCGGAAAGTCAAGAAAGAGCGTGGTAAACGCTTTCCAAAATTATTGTAATTGTTGTCTGACTGCCGAGCGGCATTTAAACAAGCAATCTACGTTGCAAAATTAATAAATACGAATGTATCTGCAAATAGATTCGTTAGTTTTTTGAGATAATACTCCACCTATTTCACACCTATTTCAGGTCTCGATATCGGTGTACGAAGGATGTGTTTTTCCGGTCAGCGGCGGGAGGTGGGGTGATTGTTGGGGGAGGCGGACATGGAGAGGGCGCGGTCGATGGCGGTCTCGAGCATGGTGTCGGTGCCCTTGATGGCGAGTTCGGGGTCGAGATCGACTTTCACATCAGGGTCGATACCGAATTCGGTTGACCGCATCTTCGCGTCATAGACAGGCGATGCCGAAAATCTGACTGACCATCCGCAGGGAATCTCGGAGTTGAACGGTATGCCGGAGCCGCCCCCTGTGCGGTCGCCGACAAGTTCCACGTCGGCGAGCGAGTGCATGAACGAGGCAAAATTGTTGGCGGCGCTGAATGTGCTGCGGTTGGTGAGCACCACCACGGGTTTGTACCATGCCACGCGTCCGGCCACCGGCTCAAAATAGTAGGCGTACGGCTCGGAAAAGTCGTTGTGACCCGGCCCCGTCTTGTGGGTGATGTAGCCTGCAAGGGTGCGCCGGGAGATGAACCGTCGGCCGATGGCCTCGACGTTTGACAGGTTGCCGCCGCCGTTGTCGCGGATATCGATGACCATGGCCGGGCATTTCGACAGTATGGCGAGCATCCAGTCGAGGGTGTTTTCGCCGGGCGTGTATGAGAACGACGGGTACCGTACGTACGCTACCGAATCGCGCAGTATATAATAGGTCAGGCCATTGCGCGTCAGCCCCTCGAAGTGCATGTAATACTGGTCGACGAGGCGGTTGTCGTAGTTCTGCGGATAATCACTCCACCATTTTTTATAGTACGAGGTGGCATAATAGCCAGTGAGATTGACGTGGCCGTCGCGCAGTTCGTCGAGCATGGCGGCACAGATCTTGAAGAGGTCGACCGAGTTGGTCTCCGGTGTGACTCGCGGGCGGTATTCACTGTATATTGAATCCCAGTCGATTCCTTTTTCGTCGAGAAAGCAGTAGTGCCGGTCGATGATGGTCCAAAGTGCGTCGAAGTTGCCTTCGGGATCGTTGTCCCACTTGTCGACGCTGTGGCACGATGCCATGGCTGCGGCGATCGCAGCGAGGATCGGAGGTATGAGTCGTGAGAGTTTCATGTCGGTATGATCAATAGAATGCCGAGATCAGACGCGCGTCGGAGATGCGCGGGCGCCCGCTGTGTACGCTGAGCCATTCGGTGGCGATACCGATGACAAACTGATGGCTTACACTGCGGCTGATGATGCCGGAGGTCTTGGTCGAAAGCAGGTCGAAACGGTAGCCGAGGCGAAGGTTGGTCGCGCCGAAACGCAGGTCGGCCGTCAGCAGATTTTCAAGATGCACGAAACTCCCGGGCCAAGCGCAATGGCATAGCCCGCTGTGGTTGCCGAGCCATATCTCGTAGTAAAGTTCGTCGTAGTCGGGCGAGAAGAATGCTCCTATCAGGTCGAATGTCGGCTGGCATCGGAGAGTTATCGGCAGACGCCCTACGGTGATATTGTACGTGGCCATGGCGGTTGCGCCGATAGTCACCGAAGCCTTCACCGAAGCCGGATTATTGCTGTTTCGGGCAAGGTAGATGACGCCCAGGTCGCCGCGGGCTATGCCGCCGGCGGCGAGGGTCAGGCCCCGGACCGGCCTGAAACGTCGCATCATGGCCCAGGATGGCCGGAAACCGATGCTCCACATAGTGGCCGTGCGGGCCGGGTTGTCGTCGGATGCCAGATCGACTGATGCGCACAGACGCATGATCCACCGCTCCGGATCGAATTTCATGGCCTGGAAGCGTTCGTAACCGATTCCGGCCGTCCAGCCCGAATAGCCCAGCGGGGTGAGATACGTGTCGCGCAGATGGCTCGATCCAATTCCCAGAGTATATGCCGATACTACTGGACGAAGCACCTCCGGAGAGGATGGACTGTCAGCGGAGGCACAACTGTCGGTTGCGGATTGTGCCGAGGAGATGCCGCAGGCCGCCAATAGAGTCAGTAAGGTCAGTCGCAGTCGCATAGTCAGTCGAAAAGCCTTTGCTGGCCGGTGATTTCGTCGCGGATCTCATCGTCGCTTTGATCCGATGCAAGTTCAAGGCCGGCAGGTGAACTCCCTTCATCCTCAGCAGTAGCCTGAGGAGCGGTCTCGTTTAACTCTTCGGGGACAGCCTTGGGCTCGAGTTCTTCGACATTTTCAACCGTATAGGTTGTCAGACGCTTGCCGCGGGCCTTGAACGACTTTAGGCCGATAAATTCTTCCGCATCGACTTCAAGCGGCTCTCTGAATGAGTCGCCTCCGCCGAAAGTCACGCGGAACATGGCTCCGGCGTTGTCGCTCAGAGCTATCAGCGTGGATTTGGGATTGTCGGTCAGGTAGCGCTGGCGCTTGGCCGACGGTTCGAACTTGAACCGCTTGATGTACGGGTAGCCCTGGTCGGCATCGTTGAGCACTGCTGTCCATATCTTTGCGGGATCGAACTTTTCGATCAGCAGTATATCGTCGTCATAATGGTTTGAGGTGGCGAAGGAGGTGGTGTAGAATTCGCCGGTGCGGGTCACGACCAGCACCTGGTCGTCGCCTGCAAACTCACCCAGCAGGCGTCCGCGTCCCTCGGTATTGAGGCGCAGGACGTCGGGATCGAACCATACCTCGAGTCCGCCCAGGGTCGATACTCCGTGGCCCTTGAGCGAGATGCGCTGCACTTCGTTGCGGGTGACCAGGTTGCCCTTGGCACCGCGGCCCTTGATGCCGATGTCGGAGAAATCGATGTCGAGCTGAAGTTTCTTGAGTCCCCGCCGGGGCTTTAGGATTACTTTCACCACTTCTGCTTCGGCATTGGGATTGGCGGTGAACCACATGACTTTGCTGCCGGGCGCGCCTGTGGTAAGATCGTAGACGCGGTCGCGTGTCAGGCCGGTGACATGGAAGCGTTTGATCAGGTACGGGCCGTCGCGACCGTCGCGGAAGATGACGTTGTAGGTGGTGCGTTCGTCTTTGGGTTTGAATACATTGAGATATATCACACCCTTGTCCACGAACAGTTTCTCCTGTACTTTGACGATCTTGTATGAGCCGTTGCGGTAGAAGATGATGATGTCGTCGATGTCGGAACAGTTGCATACGAACTCGTCCTTCTTCAGGCCCGTGCCGATAAATCCTTCCGCACGGTTGATATAGAGCTTTTCATTGGCTTCGGCCACGTTGGCGGCGTTGATAGAGTCGAATCCGCGTACGGTGGTCCGCCGTGGGTAGTGTGCTCCGTATTTTTCTTTGAGGCGGGTGTACCAGTCGATGGTGTAGGGGATGATATTGTCGAGGTTGTACAATACATCTTCGATGCGCTTGCCTATGGCTTCGATGTGGCGGTCGGCTTCATCGCTGTTGAAGCGGAAGATGCGCTTCATCTTGATTTCGAACAGCCGCAGGATGTCGTCGCGTGTCACTTCGCGCGGCAGACCTTCGGTGAAAGGCTTCAGACGGCTGTCGACATGCGCCACGGCTGAGTCGATGTCGGCGGCTTCCTTGTATTCGCGGTCCTCGTAGATGCGCTGCTCTATGAAGATGCGTTCGAGCGAGGCGAACAGGAGCTGTTCGCGCAGTTCGTCGAGATCGATCTGCAGTTCGCGGCGCAGGATGTCGACTGTGCGTTCGGCACTGTGGCGCAGCACGTCGCTCACGCCGATGAATACAGGCTTCTTGTCGCGTATCACGCAGCAGTTGGGCGATACGCTCATCTCGCAGTCGGTGAAGGCGTACAGGGCGTCGATGGCTTTGTCCGATGATGTGCCCGGGAGCAGATGCACGACGATACGGGCGGTCATGGCTGTGTTGTCCTCGACTTTCTTTATCTTGATCTTGCCTTTTTCGAAGGCTTTCAGTATCGAATCGATGATTGATCCGGTTGTCGATCCGAAGGGTATTTCGGTGATGGCCAGGGTGCGGCTGTCGATTTTCTCGATTTTGGCACGGATCTTCAGCACGCCGCCGCGGCGTCCGTCGTTGTAGCGCGACACATCGATGTAGCCTCCGGTATAGAAGTCGGGCAGCAGCGTGAATTCCTCGCCGCGGAGGTGTGCTATGGCGGCGTCGATAATTTCGTTGAAATTGTGGGGCAGTATTTTCGACGACAGGCCCACGGCAATGCCTTCGGCGCCCTGAGCAAGCAGCAGCGGGAACTTGGACGGCAGTGTCACGGGCTCTTTCTTACGGCCATCGTAGCTCCAGGTCCATTCGGTCACTTTCGGGTTATAGAGCGTGTCGAGCGCGAAGCCCGACAGACGGGCCTCGATGTATCGGCCGGCGGCGGCTCCGGCTCCGGTGAGCGTGTTGCCCCAGTTACCCTGCGTCTCCACAAGCAGTTCCTTCTGTCCGAGCTGTACCAGAGCACCGTAGATGGAGGCGTCGCCGTGAGGGTGATACTGCATGGTGTTGCCGACGATGTTTGCCACCTTGTTGAAGCGGCGGTCGTCGAGGGTCTTCATCGAGTGGAGGATGCGGCGCTGCACGGGTTTAAGGCCGTCGTCTATGCTCGGCACGGCGCGCAGCAATATCACATACGATGCGTAATCGAGATACCATGTCTGGAACATACCGCGCAGGTGATGGCGTACCACATCCTCCGGGGCGCTGTATGGCTTCATGGGCGTGCCGGTGGCAGTCGCCGACGCTTCGGTGTTGTCGTTTTCATCAGTTTTGTCCGTGGTGTCGTATTCGTCGTATCCGGCCGCATCGCCGTCGGCGTCATTCCCGGTCATGGCTGCATCGTATTCTTCAGGATCCTCAGGGGTATATTCGTCGCTCATCGTAGCTCTGTTTGTCGTTGCATTTAAGGCTTTGTGGCAAAGTTAAGAATTTTTTTCAAACTATGCAAAGGCCGGTTTCCGCTTTCTGCGCCGTCTGTGTCCTTTTGCCATTATGAGATTTGTGAGTAATCTGAATTATGATTAATTTTGCGGCGATCAAGTTCATAAACTTTCGTAATACTCAAATAATAACAGAAAAGTGAGAAGACTGATTCCTGCCCTTTGCGTGGTGCTGTTTGCGTCTGTGGCATCCATGCCGCCTGTCACAGCGGGCGCGTCGGATGATGAAGCACTGAATGCCTCTGCCGTTATCACCGGTGCTGATGCTTTGGCGGCCGCGGCTCCGGTCGATGAGCCTGCCGATCCGATGGATGGTGATCACATCGTGGTAGCTTACTTTACCTCGTGGTCGACGTGCACGCCCGATCCAGTCTACATGACGCATATCAATTATGCGTTCGGCCATGTATCTGACTCATTCAACAGCATCGGTATCGATAATCCGGACAATCTGAGGAAAGTCGTCAGGCTGAAGAAGTACAAGCCTGAACTCAAGGTGCTCCTTTCGATAGGCGGCTGGGAGAGCGGCAATTTCAGTGAACTTTGTGCCGACGCCGGCTGTCGCAAGGCTTTTGCGCTTGATTGCCGGCGAGTGCTTGACGAATACGGCATTGACGGCATCGACATCGACTGGGAGTATCCCGGATCGTCAGTCGCCGGTATTTCGAGCTCGCCTGATGATCCGGCCAACTTTGTGCTGCTTCTCAAGGAAATCCGTGGCTCGCTTCGTGACGGAGAGCTGCTGACTCTCGCGTCAGATGCCACCGGCCTTGGTCTGCGCTTCAAGGATTTGCTGCCGTATGTAGATTTTATCAATATCATGGCCTACGATCTTGCCGAGCCTCCCCGCCATCATGCGCCGCTTTTCCGATCGTCAGCTCTCGGCGGTCATATGACAGCCGCAGAGAGCGTCGACAAGCATCTCAATGCCGGGGTTCCTGCGGATAAACTTGTCCTCGGCGTGCCCTTTTTCGGACGTGGCAGTGGTGCGTACAAGTACAGCGAACCCTACAGCAGCATCCTCTGCCGCCCGGGTTGCAACATGTGCTGGGATGATACGGCCAAGGCCCCCTACATTGCCGATTCCACCGGCGCTGTGGTCCTGGGCTACGAAGACGCCCGCTCCATCACATGCAAACGCGATTTTATCAAGGAAAAAGGCCTTAGAGGCATCATGTACTGGGAATACCGCTACGATGACAGCAACAATACGCTGCGACGGGCGGCCGCCGGGATGCTCAAGATGCGCTGACTCTTTCGCGGACGGAAAATATTTCGTAAATTTGTAAAAAAATTACGCGATGTTCGATTTTTTTCATAAGAAAAGCAAGCCTGAGAAACTTTGGTTCGCCACTGACATCCACTGCCACATTCTGCCGGGAATCGATGACGGGTCACCGGATACGTCCACGTCGATGGAACTGGTGGAGCGCATGCAGCAGTGGGGCATCGAGCGCATATTCGCCTCTCCACATGTCACATACGGCACATTTCCGAATACCGTCGAAACCGTAGGCGCCGCCCGCGCGGAGTTGCAGCAGGCCCTCGACAATGCAGGCAACGGGCTGAAGCTCGGCAACTCGGCCGAGTACCGCATCGATGACCTTTTCATGGAACATCTCGAGGCTGGCGACCTGATGACTCTCCCGGGCAATGTGCTGCTGATCGAAAATTCGTTCATGCAGGAACCATGGAATCTTGATCAGCTTATCTTTGACCTGCAGGTCAAGGGCTACCGGCCGGTTCTGGTGCATCCCGAGCGCTATCCTTACTATTACGCCCGCAAGGACCGATATGAGGCGCTTCGCAATACCGGCGTGATGTTCCAGGTCAACGTGCTCAGTCTCGCGGGATACTATGGCCGGCAGGAAAAGCGCATAGCTGAGATGCTTGTCGACAAAAAGCTTGTCAGCTACCTCGGTACCGACCTGCACCGCGCCTCGCATGCCGATGCCATCGACTCGTATCTGGCTTCTAAAGATTATCTGCGTCATCGCGCGGCATTGGAAGGTGTCGTCGCCAACGATGCGCTTTAATTACCGGTCATGGTAACCATCCGCCGCTACGATCCCGCTGCCGACCGCGAAGTCTGGGACGCCTTTGTGGCCGACAGCCGCAATGCCACTTTCCTTTTTTACCGCGCGTACATGGACTACCACAGCGACCGCTTCGACGACTATTCGCTGATGGCCTATGACGGCCGCGGCCGCCTGCTGGCCCTGCTGCCCGCCTGTCGCAGCGGTTCCACTCTGTATTCCCATCAAGGCCTGACCTTCGGCGGCTGGCTTCTTCCGCACCGCCGTTGCGACGCGCTCGACATGCTGGCGATCTTCGACGCGCTCCCGCATGCGATGCGTGAAGTCGGTGTGCACCGGCTTGTCTACAAGGCCATTCCATATATCTATTCGCGCCAGCCTGCACAGGAAGATATATATGCCATTGTCCGGGCGGGAGGGGGCATCTCGGCCTCGCTCGTGTCGAGCGTCATCGACCTCTCCGATCCTATTCCCTTCGACATGGGTTCGCGCCAGCGTGCCCGCAAGGCGGTGGCTTCAGGTATCGTGATCGGCGAATCCGACCGCTGGGAGGAATATTGGGCCGTATTGACAGATCTGCTGCGCGAGCGCTTCGACGCGACGCCCGTCCACAGTCTCGACGAGATTCTTCTGCTCCGCAGCCGCTTCCCTGAAAATATAAGGCTCGTTACGGCCACAGATCCGGTCTCTGGTGAAATCCTGGCCGGAATAGTACTGTACGTCAATGACACGGCGATACATTCGCAGTACACCGCCGCCACGCAGCGCGGCAAGAACATGGCCGTCGTACCGGCCATCTATCAGCACATCATCGACGCATACCGTGGCAAAGCACGCTGGCTCGATCTGGGTACCTCAAATGAAAACGGAGGACGCGACGTCAACGCCGGCCTCCTCCGTCAGAAATGCTCCTACGGCGCCCGCGCAGTCGCCTACCTCACATTCACACTCGACTTCTGATTGTGGTTTTGTGAATCGATAGGGCAATTCCTTATTGATTGAACTGAGGAATATCTATGTAAGAAATAAAAAATCCGGCGAAGGACATGGTCTTGCCGGATTTTTTGCTGTAATGGGTCCGTGGATTTTATTGCATGCTTGCGATGCGTGCCATGCGCTGTAGCTGTGCGGATGTCATTTCGCCCTGGACCTTTGCGAGTCTTTCTGTGATGTCCTTCAATTCTTCTGCGATTTCCTGACTTTCGTCAATTGCGGAAATGTCGCCTGAAGACGCTCTTTCGAGCAGTTTGCGGTAGCGTTTCACCACCTGTTCGTACTTGTCGAGCACCTTGTCGACGTCGGTATCGGACGATGCGCTGACGACCGTTTCTTCAATCTCGATTTCATTAGCCTCGGGGGCTGTACGTTCATTGACTACAACTTCTTCCCTGGATTCGACATTCATATCGACCTTATATTCGTTGCCGCGGTAGTTGACCATTGTGCCGACAAGTTTGTCCGGAGTAAGCTGCAGGGTCCAGGTGCCGGTAATCATGTCGTTGTACACCTCGGTGAGCTGCATTTCACCGGTTTCGTTGTCACTGATGCCGTTTATGTCGATCAGGTCGGTGCTTGTTCCTTTGCCATAGTGATAGCCGCCCTGCACGTTGCCGTTCTCGAGCACGTCGATGATCATGTAGGCATCCTTGCCGGCCACTTTGCCTGTCAAGGTATAGCGCTCAGCGTGGAATTGTCCGGGGGCCAGACGCGGTGTCGCGTCCTTGCTTTCGTAATCCTTGTCGACTTCGGGGAGTTCGGTTTTTGCATTGTCTGAATCGTCATCGGCCTTGGCCTTCTTGTCGCAGCTCGTGAAAAGCAGCACGCTCACAGCAGTGCATGCGTAGATGAATTTTCTCATTGCCAGAATTTTAGATGTGTTATTTGAATTGATTGATGGTCATTCGCAGGGATGTCAGACGTCGCAGCAGCGGTTCGAGCAGGTCGAGGCGCAGCATGTTGGCACCGTCGCTCAGGGCTTTTGCGGGTTCGGGATGGGTCTCGATGAACAGACCGTCGGCTCCGACGGCGATCGCGGCGCGGGCTATGGTCTCGATCATGTCCGGCCGGCCGCCGGTGACGCCTCCTGCCGTGTTGGGTTGCTGCAGTGAATGGGTCACGTCCATGATGACCGGGCAGCGGCACTCGCGCTGCATCTCCGGGATGCCTCGGAAGTCGACCACCAGGTCGCCGTAGCCGAAAGTGGTGCCGCGGTCGGTGACCATAACGTTGTCATCGCCGCTCTCGCGGATCTTGTCGACCGCGAATTTCATCGACTGCGGTGCCAGGAACTGGCCTTTCTTGATGTTGACAGTCTTGCCGGTCCCGGCAGCTTCCACGAGCAGATCGGTCTGGCGGCATAGGAAAGCCGGAATCTGAAGTATGTCGACGAAGTCTGCGGCCATTCGGGCTTCCGGAGCGGCGTGGATGTCAGTCACTGTGGGGACGCCAACCTCGCGGTGCACTTCGCCTAAGATTTCGAGTGCCTCCAGATCACCGATGCCCGTGAACGAGTCGAGACGTGAGCGGTTGGCTTTTCGGTACGATCCTTTGAAGACATAGGGTATGTCAAGTTCGCGGCATATCGGAGCGATGTACGATGCGATGTCGAGAGCCATCTGCCGGCCTTCGATCACGCATGGCCCGGCGAGCAGGAAGAAGTTGCCTGAAGCGGAGCTCTTGAGATATTCTGTGGTGGTCATTGTAGTTTCAGTTGATTGATGATATGGCAGGTGTCGCAGGCGACCAGGGCGGCGGTCTCGGTACGCAGACGGTTGTCACCCAGTGTCACCGGCTGCCAGCCGCTGTCGAGAGCCAGCCGGATTTCCGCTGGATCGAAATCGCCCTCGGGACCGATGAGTATGGCCGTCTGTTGTCCGGGTACGTATTGCTTGGCAAGCAGCCGGCGGGGAATTGTCGGATCGCAGTAGGCGATGAATCGCCCGGCAGACTTTTCTTCGGCTATGTAGCGGGAGAATGGCGTCATGTCATCGATGAGCGGCAGTGTAGCTTTGAGCGACTGCTTCATAGCGGCGACCGCGATCTTGCGCAGTCGGTCGGTATTGATGTTCTTTCTCTCGGAATGACGGCACTGCAGCGGCACTATGCGGTCGACGCCGATTTCGACGAGTTTCTCGACGAGCCACTCTATGCGGTCGCTGTTTTTTGTTGGCGCGACAGCGACGGTGATGTCGGCCGGCCATACACGCGGCAATTCCTCCGACGCGATGATCTCAAGAGCTGTGTGGCGGGGATCAGCGTCGGTAATGCGGCAACGGTAGAGGCGTCCGTTGCCGTCGACGGCCTCGAGTTCGTCGCCCGCACGCATACGTAGCACGCGTACGCAGTGGCCCGAATCGCTTTCGGGCAGTGTCAGCGACGTTTCAATGTCGGGGGCGTAGAACCGTATCATTGTTCGCCTACGGTAGCCGGATTTTCGTGATCTTCTGCCTCGGTCAGCTCCTTGTCGAAATTCCTGGCGCTGTTATCGCGGAAGATAAACATGAACAGAATGGCCACTATCAGGGCGTATGCTGCGAAAATATACCACGACATGCGCCAGCCTTCGAGCTGCTGCATGGCATCAAGGCCTGGAGCAAACACCTCTTTGTTGACGACCAGCGTGCCGGCCAGGAACGTGCCCAGCGATGCGCCGATGCCATTGGTCATGATCATGAACAGACCTTGAGCCGACGAACGCAGCTCGGGCGATGTCTGCTTGTCGACGTACAGACCGCCGGAGACATTGAAGAAGTCGAATGCCACGCCGTAGACGATGCACGACAGGATCAGCAGCCATACACCCGACGGGGCTGTGTTGCCAAGACCGAAGAAGCCGAAACGCATCACCCAGGCGAACATGGCCATCAGCATGACGCCCTTGATGCCGAACTTTCGCAGACACACGGGAATGAGCAGGATGCACAGCGCTTCGCTGCATTGCGACAGTGAGATCAGGAACGTGGGGTTCAGTGCGAAAAAGTCATTGGCGTACTGTTCGACGTGGGCGAAGTGGTTGATGAATGTGGTGCCGTAGCTGTTGGTGATCTGCAGAGATACGCCCAGCAGCATGCTGAATATAAAGAATATGGCCATCTGCTTGTTCTTGAATAGCCTGAAGGCCGAAAGACCAAGCGCGTCGGCTACGGATCCTCCCGAGTTACGGTTGATGCCGCAATCGGGCATCGTCAGGGCGTAGATGGCCATGATAAGGCTGATGATGCCGCAAACGAACAGCTGGACGTAAGTGTTCTGGATAGTCTGGCCGCCTACTTCCACGAAGTTGACGAACAGCTCTGCCGCGATGAAGCCTACTGTGCCGAACACGCGGATGGGCGGAAAATCTTTCACCGTGTCAAGTCCGGCTTTGGTCAGCGCGTTGAAGGCTACGGAATTGTTGAGGCCTATCGTGGGCATGAAGAAAGCTACGGATAGTGTATAGAGCGTGAACAGCGGCCCAAACTGTATGTCGGAACCGGCATCCATGGCATACCAGCCGGCACCGAACATGAACGCCCCCGCCAGCACGTGGCACAGACTGAGCATTTTCTGGGCCGGGATATAGCGGTCGGCTATCACGCCTACAAGACCGGGCATAAACAGAGAGACCAGCCCCTGCACGGTATAGAACCAGAAGATATAGTCGCCAAGTCCTACATTGGTAAGGAACAGCCCGAGGCAGACCAGATACGACCCCCATACGGCGAATTCAAGGAAACTCAGCGCCGCCAGGCGCACTTTCAGCACATTCATTTTGATATCGGAATTTAAGGATTTGTCGGTTATAAGTTATTGTTCGAGTTTGCGTTTGATGATCCGGCTTATGCGGCCGGCCTCCTCATATTTTTCTTCGTCGACCAGCCGAGCCATCATTTTCTGAAGCTCCTCGACGGCCAGATTCTCGAGCCGTGGCTCGTTGTTGGTTTCGGCGGTGTGGTCGGGCACGTGGCTGTTCTCGTCGGCGGCCACGGTGGGATCGTTGTCGATGATGAACCCCGTTTCCTGCAGTATGGCGTTTGTGGTCCATATGGGTGCGTAGCACCGCATGGCTATGGCTATGGCGTCGGAAGTACGGGCGTCGAGCACTATCTGCCGCTCGCCGTCGGTGAAGGTCAGTTCGGACGAGTAGACGCCGTTCTCGAATTTGTAGATGAACACTTCTTCGAGACGGATGCCGAATGCCTTGGTGAAATTGACGAAAAGATCGTGGGTGAGCGGTCGCGGTGGAGTGATGCCTTCCATGCGGATGGCGATAGACTGCGCTTCAGGCGCTCCGATCACCACCGGGATACGGTATGGTCCGTCATCCTGGGCCAGTAGCAGCGCATAGGCTCCTGACTGGAGCTGGGTGTATGAAATTCCTAAAACTTTCAGTTTTACTCGGTCTTCCATGTCATATTGTAAAGTTTGGATGGTTGAGAGGCGTTGTCGCGGCCTGTGATGAGGCCGGATCCGAGGCAGCGGTGTGCGTCGGCGTCGTATATGACGGCAAACTGGCCCGGAGCTATTCCCTGCACCTTGCGCGAGCTTTCGATGACGTAACGTCCCGATCCTCCGAGACGAGTGATGCGGCCGGGAATGAATTCGGGCATGTGACGGTTCTTGAATGTGATTTCAGCCGCATCGCATGCGGTGCCGGCCCACGGGTCGAGGGTTATGAAGCGAGTTTCGATAAGGTGAAGCGTATTTCCGTACTGGCGTTCGGTGTCGTAGCCGCCGGAGACGTATATGACGTTCGACTCCACGTCCTTGTCGACCACGAACCACGGACCGCCGCTTAGGCCCAGGCCCTTGCGCTGCCCGATGGTGTGGAACCAGAAGCCGCGGTGTTCGCCAAGCACGCGGCCGGTCTCAAGTTCGACGATTTTGCCCGGCTGCTCGCCGAGATGGCGGCGCAGGAAGTCGTTGTAGTTGATCTTTCCCAGGAAACATATTCCCTGGCTGTCCTTTCGGCGTGCGTTCGGCATACGTGTCTCCAGGGCTATGCGGCGCACCTCGCTTTTGGGCAGGTCGCCGATGGGGAATATGATGTGGCGCAGTTGCTCGCCGGTGATGCGTGCCAGAAAATCGGTTTGGTCCTTTACCGGATCGACCGCGGTGGTGAGCCACTTGTTTCCATCCGGATCTGTCTCGGTAGCGGCATAGTGGCCGCTGGCGGTGAGATCGAATTCATGCCCCCACCGCTGTTCAAAGAACCCGAACTTGATCACCAGGTTACACATCATGTCGGGATTGGGCGTGAGACCGGCGCGTACAGTCTGCAGGGCATATTCCATCACATACTCCCAGTATTCGTCGTGCAGCGGCACGATGTCGAGCGGCAGTCTGTAGCGTGATGCTATCAGACGACACATCTCGATGTCCTCCTCGTACGAACAGTCGCCCAGGCCGTCGTCGCGGCCTATGCGGATGTAGAACAGGTGAACGTCATGCCCCTGCTCTATGAGCCGATGCACCGCTACAGCCGAGTCGACGCCTCCCGATATCAGCGCGGCAATCCTCATCAATAGCCTGAGTTGGCACGGAGAGTAGCCAGCGCGGCCAGCAGTCCGTCGATGTCGAAGTTCTTGGCCAGCAGACGGTGGCGCGAGTCGAGCATATAGAATTCAGGCGACCGGCGCAGCGGGAAGTATTCGGCGGCGGTGGCTGACGCTCCGTTGATCCACTCGGCGGGGTAGGAAGTGGCGGCTCCGCGCCATGCGTCGCTGACTTCGGACGGCTCGACGGAGATCACCGTCAGGACGCCGGCCTTGATGAGTGCCGAAGCATTGATGTCGGCCGAGAGACGTATGCGGGCCAATGCACAGTTGTCGCATTCATGGTCGTTGAAGAACAGAATTATGATCTGGGTGCGTGTCTCGTCGAGCGAGTGGCGTTCGCCGTCGAGGGTCACATAGTCGAGGTGCCCCACGCGGTCGTTGAGACGAGTATTGTCCATGATCTGTACCTGCGACTGGAAGCGTGCCTTGTCGGCGCCCTTTATCTTTCCATGAGTGGCGGCGGCTTTGGCGAAAGGATAGTAGATTTCCTCGCTGATTATCATGGCCGTGTCGCTGTAGCACCATCCTTCGGCCATGCGTGCCAGACCGAGTGTGTGCGGCCCTGACTTTTTCACTGATTCGAGCAGACGTTCTATGGACACGTGTACGCTGTCGGCCGTGGCATAGGGCATGAAGGAGATCCAGTCGCCGAACGAGTCATTGAGCTTGTCCATTGTCGAGAACGCCGACTTGAAGTTGCAGCGGTCCCAGAAATGGGTCACAAGATAGTCGCATCGGTCGCCAAGGCTTACCATGTCCTCAGGCGGTACGGGGTAGGGGAATATGTCGCCGTCGGCCGCGCGGAGTCCCGAGCAAGCCGTAATGGCTACGATCAGTGATAGTATCAGTCGCTTCATCGCATTAAATTTGATTGTGTTGCAAAGTTAATTATTTTTTTGAGAAATCGCTATCTTTTTTATTAAAAACGGGCTGCCGCGACTTGGAGTGAGTCGCGGCAGTCCGTGTGGAATACGGAAAGACTGAACTGGCGGATTAAGCCGGACAGCGGGCGCCAGTTACTTGCGGCGGCGGACGGAGCGTGTGGCGCTGGCCGACCGCGATGCTGGCGATTCTTTCACGCGCGTGGTCGGGCGTTTGTTCGACGTGCGGCGC
>OLSQ01001355.1_pt1 | contig 20539 bp, 18 predicted proteins | sample 1672561 | NCBI WGS metagenome assembly OLSQ01 (sample SAMEA3136699, study PRJEB25190) | human gut metagenome | biome: human gut; feature: human-associated habitat; material: faeces | place: Austria | collected 2013 | reverse complement strand
CCGCCACGCGCAGGGCTGTCTCGCGGGCCGATGCGCGGCCTCCGCCGCGATGGTCGCGAATGCCGTATTTGACGTCGTAGGTGTAGTCGGCGTGCGAGGGGCGGTAGACGTCGCGCATGCGCGCATAGTCGTCCGGGCGCGCGTCGACATTGTCGATCACCATGGCGACGGGCGTGCCGAGTGTCACGCCGTTCATGATTCCCGACAGCACGCGCACGCGGTCCGGCTCCTTTCGGGGCGACGACAGTTCGTCGTCGGACGGCGGCGTGCCAGTGCCTCGTTGATGTCGTCGATGCTGACTCTGACGCCCGTCGGCATGCCGTCGACTATGGCTGTCATGGCCTCACCGTGGCTTTCGCCGGCGGTGGTCAGTCTGAAAATGTTGCCTATGGTATTCATAGCTGTTTTGTTAAGTCGGCCACTTCGGCGCCGGTGAAGGCGATGAGCTGCCGCGGATCGATCTTGAGCTGCAGTCCGCGGCGCCCGGCGCTGACATAGATGGTGTCGAATTCGGTGGCTGTATTATGGATAAATGTGTCGAAAGGCTTTTTCATGCCTATGGGCGAGCAGCCGCCGCGGATGTAGCCTGTCAGCGGCAGCAGCTCCTTCATCGGTATCATCTCTACTTTTTTGGCGCCTGCGGCGCGGGCTGCCTTTTTGAGGTCGACTTCGTGGTCGCCCGGAATCACGCACACAAGATACTGGCGCGGTCCCGATGTGAGTACCAGGGTCTTGAACACGCGGGCTATGTCCTCGCCCAGTTCGGCCGCCACGTGTGTGGCCGCCAGGTCGGATTCGTCGACACGGTAGGGGATCAGTTCGTATGCTATGCCGGCGCGGTCGAGCAGACGGGCCACGTTGGTCTTTTCTATCTTGTTCTTGTCAGCTTTTTCCATTGGTCAGATAGTGAGAATGAGAGTGAGAGTGAGAGCAGGAGTGCGCGCCGGGTCAGATCCCCATCAGGTCGCGGTAGATGTCGAGGGCGTTCTTTATTTCGTCGGCAGTGACTGCCACGCCGATGCGCGGACGGCCCACATCCTCGAGCAGGGTGAAGTTGACCGCGTCGGGGGCGGTGTTCTTTTTGTCGTGCCTCATGTATTCGAGCAGGCGCGGATAGTCGTCGCAGTCGAAATCGAAGGCGGTGTAGTTGGTGCGGACATATTCTGCGAAAGTGTGTAGCTTGTCCGACGGAAAACCGAGTTTGAGCAGCGAGAGCACCAGCGCCACCACGCACCCCTGTGCCACTGCGAAGCCGTGGGCTATGGGCGAGCGGCGGTCCATGGCCAGCGATTCGAAGGCATGGCCTACGGTATGCCCCAGGTTGAGAGCCTGGCGCGGACCGCTCTCGCGCAGGTCATTTTCAACGATTCGCTGCTTTACAGCCACGTTCTCCTGCAGCAGTGTGAGCAGCCGGTCAGGATCGAAAATCGGATATACGACGCTGTATCCGAGGAGCTTCGATAGCATTTCATCGCTGTCGAGCAGAGCGTGCTTGAGCATCTCGGCATAGCCCGAGAGCAGCTCCTGCTGCGGCAGAGTGATAAAGAACCCAGTGGAGATCACCGACGCGTAGGGTTCGGCGAAAGCGCCGATCTGGTTCTTGAGGCCGTTGAAGTTTACGCCGGTCTTGCCCCCGACGGAGGCGTCGACGGCGCCGAGCAGGGTCGTGGGCAGGTTTATGAATTTCATGCCGCGCTTGAACGTGGCGGCCGCGAAGCCGCCCAGATCCGATACCACGCCTCCGCCGACGTTGATCACCGTGTCGCCGCGTGTCGCGCCGTATCCGGCCAGCGCTTTCCACACTGCCTGGGCCGAGTCGAGGGTCTTGTGCATCTCGCCGGCCTTGATCCTGATGATTCTGGCGTTCTGCACGGCCTGCGACTGTTCGGTGAGCACGGGCAGCACGAATTCGGCCGTGTTTACGTCGACGATCACATAGACCGAGCGGCTGCCGAGTTCGGAAATCAGGCTGTCGACAGCTTCGCCGACCCGATTGGTGAATATAAGCTTTTGTTCCATAGGATTTTAATTGATTCGTTTATTTAATATCGGCCTTGCGGACATCGGTAGCGCCCGCGGCCTCTATTATATCTAACAAATCAGGAAGCGTTTTGGCACATTCTTCCATGGAATTATATACGATATTGGCTCCGTTATCGGTCAGGACGCTGCGGTCGATCGGGCCGGTGGTCACTCCTATGGTGAGTAGCCCGGCTGCGGCGGCCGAGCGCGTGCCAAGAGGAGCATTGTCGATGGCGAAGGCTTCCGAAGGGCCGCATCCGGCCAGTCTCAGCCCGTAGAGATATGGATCAGGCTCGGGTTTGCCGCGCTTTACCGACGAGGATGTGACGCGGCGTTCCTGCGGGAAGGCACCGGGAAAGTCCTGCTCCAGGCGGCCGAGCAGCGATGCCTGGCCCGAACCGGTGACGAGCACGGTGACGATGCCGCGGCGCTGCAGTTCGCTGATAAGTTCACGTGCGCCGGCGATGGGTTCCACCGGCGGCATTCCGGCGAAATACCGGGCCTTGACAGCGTAGGTCGAGACCAGCTCGGCCTCCGTCGGCACGCGGTGCTGGTGACGGCGCACAAGCATGTCGATGGTGTCGGCGCCCCGCATGCCCTCGTAGAGGAAAAACTCGTCGTAGGGCAGATCTATGCCTATGTCGTGCATGGTGCGCTGCCATGCGAGTGCGTGGCTGGGCATCGAGTCGTAGAGTGTGCCGTCCATGTCGATCAGGGCGGCGCGCAGGCGGCGGTTATGGTTCGTTTCAGTCATTTTCTTTAGCTTCTCTGTTGCCGGGCCTGTCCGCGGCGGTTTTCGGTTGCTTGCCGCGTCCTTTCTTGCGTGGTGTGTCGGCCGGTGCGGGCGGTTCGGGTGCGGGGATAAGGCCCTCGCGGATGAATGCGGCCGAATCGGCGGCCGAGATCGTGTCGGCGCTCAGATCTATTGAGGCTGCCTCGGGAGCCTTGGCTATGCGCAGGCTCCGGAAGTCGGACGATGCCACGCCGCGGCGGAACACATTTTCGATCTGGCGCAGCAGGTTCACGCGCGTGGTGTCGACAATCGCTACGTCGACCGGCAGGTTCTCGTTGAGCCTTGCCTTGCCCAGGCGTATCTTGTACTTGTCGGGATTGCCCTTTATGTTGACGCCGAACTTGAATGGCAGCGGCGATTTCAGCACGGCGATGTGGTAGTCGAAGTTCATCGACAGGTCATTGTAGCCTTGCACCCCGAGGCGGTAGCGGTCAATGGTGAAGATCACGGGGTAGAGCTGCAGTCGGTTGTCGCTCACGGTCATCCGCACGTCCATGTGGTCGATGATGTTGCGCTGCCGGTCTTTGAACATCAGCCACTTGCCTATGGTACGGTACGTCTCTTTGTCGATGATCTCCAGTGAGTCGCCCTCGATGCGGATGGCGGCCGCCAGGGTGGGCAGTTCGAGATTCATCTGCCGGTCGATGTCGCACGTGGCGGCTATGTCGGCGTTGATGATGCCGCGCATGTCGCGCAGCATCGGCATGATGGAATCGACTGCCGGAACGAGCCGTGTGAAGCGGCCGATGTTGAACTTGTCGACCTTAAGTCCGAATCCGAACCGCAGGTCGTCGGCGCGCGGAGCCGAGTACAGCGCCGACATCTCCACTGAACCCATTTCCGACGAAGCCGCCAGGCGGTTGAGGTTCAGGGCGCCGTTGGCAGCCAGAAGTTCGCCGCTGAAGTCGTTGAACATCAGGTCTGAGTATTTGACATTGTTGGCGCGCATGTTCAGGCGCAGGTCGATGTTCGAGGGGATCAGCAGCGGAGCTACCGAGTCGGGGGCGTCGGCTACCATGCGGCCCAGCTCGTGCTCGAGAATGGAGTCGGCGGCGGCTTCCTCCCGCTCCAGGGCATCGAGATTGAAGTCGCGCTCGTGCTGCCGCGCCGCTTCGGCCACGGCGGCTCCGCGGAATGCGGTCCCTGCGATCTCGTTGACGTCGATCGTGTCCGACACGACATCGAAATTGATCCGCAGCGGGCGCCTGAATCCGCGCGAGGTGAATCCGCGGCGCATGTTGGAGATGCGGCCGCTGATGAGGAAGTCGCTTGATCCGACCTTATATTGGACGTCGGTGAGCACCACTGAATCGGTGGTGAAGGTGGCGTTGAGGTTGCGGATGCGGTTGCGGATTGGGAACGACGCCGTGAACATGCCCGCGCGGCGCGACTTGATCGAGCCGCGGATGTCCCATTCGAGCAGCAGTTTCTTGACCAGGTCGGTCGTGCCCCAGTAGATGATCTCGCTTTCCTCTTCGGTATATTCGGGATGCACGCGCGGGCGGTGACGCGGATTGGGCCGGTGCTTGCGTATGGCGTAGGCGTAGACCGAGTCGAGCGGCATCTCGGGGTGGACCGTTCTCAGCGAGTCGGCCGTGTGGCGCACCTTGGGCGGAAGCCGCTCACCGCGGGGCATCTTGTGGGCGGTCATCAGCAGTTCGGAGCCGGAGAGCATCATCCGTGAGTCGGGCGAGCCGAATGAGGCGAAGCGTATGCCGAGATTGAAGTCGAACTGCGGCAGGTGCGCGTGGTTCTTGAAGCGCTTCATGGTCACGCGGCCGTCGACATCGCGGATCTTCACTGTCGTGGAATGCCCGAAAAGCTCGAGGTCGAAGGTGCTTATTTTCAGACCTCCTCCCATGGGAATTATTGCGGTCGTGTCGGCCGACGCGTGCCGGTTGGATGCCCCTACGCCCAGTGTCAGGCCGGTGATAGTCATGCCCGCGTCGCCCTGTATGATGTTGAGTGAGTCGATGCTTATGCGGCCCGTGAGCAGGCTGTCGGCTCGTCCGAGGCGTTCGTTGGTGCCGAATTTCACGCACGTGTTGTCGGCGTACAGCATCAGGTTCGTGTCGTTGGCAAGGTAGTAGAGCCGGTGGCCGTCGAGGTCGCCCCGCACGCGGAGCCGGTGGAACGAGTCGCGGCTTATCATTGACGGCGATCCCTCGAATTCGAGATCAAGGGTCAGCAGTCCGCTGAGCGACCCCTGCAGCCGGTCGGCCAGCTGGCGGGGCAGCCGTTGCAGGTCGGTGCGTCCGTTTATCCGGCCGCTCACCTGCGGGTCGTCGAGAATGCGGGTGGCCGTGCAGTTCACCGTCAGGTCCGTGGCCGGACCCTGCACGAGAAAGTCGTGCAGCCCGAATGTGGCCGCATTGAGATCATTGCCCCTGAGGGAGGCGGTGATGGTGCCTCCGACGCGCGAGAAGCGGGCGCGGCCGAAGCGTACGTCGCCGGGAACGAGCCGCAGCGTCATGTCGGCGCTCGGTATCGAGTCGGTTGTCAGGTTGAACGGCGCCGTACTGCGGGCCGTGAAGCTGAGTGCCACGCCGGTGGAGAAATTGCGTGGCGATATGTCGTACAGCCCGCGGATGGAGTCGGGGATCACCGACAGCACGCGCTCGATGCTCATTTCGCCAAGTTCGAGATCGAAATCCTTCACCACAATGTCGCGTCCGAAGTCGACGTGGGCGCTCACTGTCGCTTCCAGGAAGTCGGCTATGAGCTTGAACTTGTTCAGTTCGAGTTCGGTCGGCTTCTCCGAGTCCCATCCTATGCCGCCGCGGACACCGAAGTTCAGTTTGTCCAGATTATAAAGTCCCAGCGTCGGTGAGTCCACGTCGCCGCCCAGGTCGAGGTTGTAGACCGGAGCGCCCTCGCCGTTGATTATGAATGAACTGAGCAGTATGTGGAAGTGCTCGCCGGTAGCCATGTTGGTGAACCGTATCGGCCCCGGGCGCTCGATGCGGAATTCGTTGATCGCGATAGCCATCGATGTGCTTTCCGATTCGTCTGTATCTTCGGACGGGGTGTATATCAGATAGTTGCTGTGACCCTCGTCGACTGTGAAAATGTTGACTGCCGGTCCGGTGAAGGTGATGTCGCGCAAGTCCAGTTTATTGGAAAGCAGCGCCATAAGGTTGACCGACCCCTCGAAGCAGTCCATTGTCAGCAGCGTGTCGGCCCGGGCCGGAATATCCGTGCGGCCTTTGGCGCGCAGGCGTATCATCGGCTCGGAGATTATCAGCAGGCTGTCGACCCTTAGTTTTACGAACGGGGCCCGGTTGTGGAAGTCAAGCTCCACGCGGCCGATGCTCACACGGGCGTCAAGCATCGAGTTGGCCGCTTTTTCGACTAACGGGGTGAGCTGCTCGGGACTGATAAGCTTCACGATGCATATCGCGGTGGCCACGACGGCGAGCACGGCCGCCATCACCGTCCAGGCGCATATTTTCAGTATCTTGCGTACGGTTCTCATTTCTGCGGTCTGACTGTTATGTGGAAGCAGCTCTGCTTACCCTCGAACTTGACAAAGCAGCGTCCCTGCCCGCGCATCTCTTTCAGCACCGCGGCCAGCAGATTCTTGAGGTCCTCGAAGTCGCGGGCCGGGGCGCCCGGGCCGTCGTAGGCGAATTTCGAGTAGCTTATGTCGAACGTGGTGCCGTAGCTGTGGGTCGATTCGCCGGTGGCGTTGACGTTGACGCGGCGCAGGCGCTCGACTGTCTGGGGCGTGCGCAGCACGCTCGTCACCTTGATGCGGTAGTTGCCGCCTCCCCGGGCTGCCAGCGAGTCGTTGAACGCCCGGCCTATGTCGTCGAGCAGAGCGGCGGCCTCCGGCACCAGATAGGCGTAGGAGTGCGTCAGCCGGTCGAGGTAATATTCCGGACACGACTGCACCCGTACAAGGTCGCGGCTGAGCGAACGGATGTCGCCGTCGTTTTCGATGGGCCTGATGCCTACGGCGCGGGCTGCTTCAAGCTGCACATGGTTGCTGTCGTTGAATATCGTGCGCAGTGACCCCGGCAGCGACACGCGGAATCGTTCGAAGCCCTCCTCCGGTGCCGCGAAGGTGCGCGAATACCGGCTGTCGGGCGTGTCGGTAAGGATCGACGCGAGCAGTTCGCGGTCGGGGCCGTCCAGGGTCTCTCCGTCGTCGGACGAGCAGCCTGTTATCGCCGCCATGGCTGTCAGCATCGCTATGACGGCGAGAATATGCAGTTTGCGATAGTTTCCGGTCATTATGTGGACAATTTGCCCCAAAGTTACGAATTTTCATCGGAATTCCGTCACATCCCCCGCATTTTAGCCGCTTTTGCCTGTGCACCGTCTCTCCTGCCGGCATAGTCCGCATACAAGCGCGGGCGCGACAGGCGAGTAATCGCCGTGCGCCCGCGTCAGTGTCGCTTAAGTGGATGTCAGTCGAGGTTGTGTATGCAGCCCATGAAGAGCGGTATGCTGTGCTTGTTGTTCATCAGCACGAGCATGAATGGCCCGTCGACCTTAAATTCCACTTCCGGAGGATTGGTTGCCCATAAGTTGCCCGTATGGGTCAGGGCGGCGGCTTTCGTGCCTTCTTCGTCCAGGGAGAACCATACATTCTGCCGGACATCCCTTGCATCCGGACCCAGAAATACTTCTTTGTCTGAAGCATCAGCCGAGAGGCTGACTACATCCTTGTCAGTGGGATATCCGAGGCTTAAAAGAGGGCTGTATACGTTGATTTCACTTTCAAATGTCAGTCTGGGCACTGTCAGCACGGCCTCGCAGGGAGTCAGGCTTCCGATGATTTCACTGAACCGGCTGCTGCTCATCGCCATGGCTATATCTTCTATCTTGTTTCCGTCAGTGGGCCTGACTACAAACAGTGTATAGTCGCCGGTGTAGGGCAGGCCGACCATGTGCATGATGCCGTCGGCATAATATCCGGCATGCATCCGGCCGTGCATCATCTCGGGCTCTGATTCGATCATGCTGCCGTAGAATTTGCCCGGGGCTGTCATTTCCGGCTTGAAAGGTTCTGCCCATGTGCTTTCGAAATAGATGGTATTTGCGAATTTGATATCGTTTCCTTTGATCAGAATCTTCTCGATATCCTTGATAAGGCCGCGGGTGTTGTCCGAGATCCAGCCGTTGACAGTCGCTGTCGACAAATCGGAGGCGAAGTCGATCTGCGACACGGTGGCGCCGTAAGTCCGTGCCATGCGGTCGCGGTAGCCGCCGTTGAGTGTCAGCGGCGTGTCATACCACACGGCGTTGGCAAAGAACAGCTGAGCCTTGTGGCTTTGGTCTGTAAGATAACTCATCAGCGAAGTAGACACATTGCGAAGTTCTTCAGTATCAGTCATCCCCGCGCTTTTCACGACTTTGGCGGCCGATTCCGCATCGTACGAGTCGGCAATCATGCTCAGGCAGGCCGAAAGACCCACGGGCGAAAAGATATAATAATCGCTTTGAGAACTTGAAGCCATTAATTTATTGAAACTGAAAGCCCATTCGTTGAAGCCCTGCACGGCCGCGGCGTCGAGACCGAGCGTGGAGCGCGAGGCAAGCGGAGCAACGTAGTTATATCCTTTTCCTGCCGGAACGAATTCACCGCTCTCGGCCTTGGGTTCGTCCGACGAACATCCCGATGCGACCACACCCAGGCAGCCGGCAATCGCCATCATCCGAAACATTTTCATAGCTTCTGATTTTTTGGTTATTATAAATTTGATTATTCTTTACGAGCACATGGCAGGCATCTTCATATATAGAATCTTCATCACTTCTTGAAGTAAGGATAGGATGGTTATCAGGCTCTGATATAATTGATTTATCGCCCGAAAGTTACAGGATTTTTTCCGTGTAACAAGGTTAAAAAAAAGTTAATTATCTCATCGGAATCATGCGCATTGGATTCATGGTTTCAGAATGTTACGGAAATGGATTTGTAAGATAAGTTTTTTGCAGGCGGTATTTGGATTTGCGGGCGGAAAGCTGTAAATTTGTGTCATTATGAAGAAATATCTTTTTACTGCGATTTTTGCGCTGGCCGCACTGGCCGCGCAGGCCTGGAGTCAGAAAGGCCACGACGTGACTGCTTACATCGCCGAGCAGCATCTCACACCCGCCACACGCGCCGCTGTCGATTCAATATTCAACGGTCGCTCGCTCGTCTATTGGGCCAACTGGCTCGACAACGCCTCGCATCAGATGGATTATGCCTACACCAAGACATGGCATTACAAGAACATCGATGCCGACGAGACATATGAATCGGCACAGGCCAATCCGGCAGGCGACGCCGTCACGGCCATCCGCAGCCAGATCGAAGTCCTGATCGATCCGGCGACAACGCCGCAGCAGACCGAGCTGGCTCTGCGCATCCTCGTCCATGTGATGGGCGACCTGCATCAGCCTATGCACCTGGGGCATGCCAAGGACCTGGGCGGCAACCGCATCAAGGTGAAATTCTTCGACCGCGAGACAAATCTGCACTCGATATGGGATTCGTCGCTCGTCGAGAGCGGACGCAAGTGGAGCTATACCGAGTGGCAGCAGCAGATCGACCGTGCCGACGAGGCCACCCGGGCCGAGATAATCTCCGGTACCGTCGACGACTGGGCTCGCCAGACATTTGACATCGCCACTCAGTGCTACGTCTACTTCCGGCCCGGCGCAAAGGTGATGTACAACGACATCGCCCGCTGGACTCCGGTCATCGAGCAGCAGTTTCTGCGCGGAGGTCTGCGTCTGGCCCACGTGCTCAATTCGATCTTCGATCCCGAGTACGGAAAATGATACAATAACGGCGGCGTTTTTCCGTTAATAGGTTGATGAAAAATTTCCGCTTCTTACTCCTCTTTTTCTTCGCGGCGCTTGCCGCCGGGCTGTCGTCGTGTATCGAGGACGGCTTCACCACGTCGCCTTCCGACCAGCCCACTTTCTCGGTCGACACTCTCGATCTCGGCGTCATCTTCACCGAACAACCGTCGACGACTCACCGTTTCGTCGTCTACAACCGCGCGTCAAAGGGCATAAATATCAACCGTATTTCCATCTCGGGCGATAATGCCGCACTCTTCCGCCTCAACGTCGACGGCTTCAGCGGCACCGACTTTTCCGACGTGGAGATCCGCGCCAAGGACTCGATATTCGTGCTGGTAGAGACCACTCTGCCCGCCAACGACCGCACTGTGCCGGTCGAGATCACCGCCAGCCTTGACTTCCTCACCAACGGTGTGGAGCAGAGCGTGGTGCTCGCCGCCACCGGGCGCGATGTGACGCGCCTGCGCGCAGTCACCTTCGACACCGACACGCGTCTGACGGCCGAACGCCCCTATCAGATCTATGACTCGCTCGTGGTGGCCGAGGGGGCTACGCTTACGGTCGATCCCGACGCCGAACTCTACTTCCACGACGGAGCCATGATGATCGTGCGCGGCACACTCAATGCCGTAGGCTCGCCCGGCCATGAGATCACCTTCGCCGGCGACCGCACCGGATTCGTTGCCGCCGACATCCCGTTCGACCTGATGTCGCGCCAGTGGATCGGCATGTTCTTCACCTCGACTTCCGCCGGCAACCGCCTCGACTACTGCCTGGTTAAAAACACCTGGCAGGGCGTCACGGCCGACTCGTCGGACCTCACCATGGTCAATACGCGCCTGCGCAACAGCGGCGGCTACGCCCTCGAGACCTATCACTCCGCTGTCCGCGCCTATGGTTGCGAGTTCGCCGAGGCCGCTTCGGGGGCCGTGCTGCTTCATGGCGGCGATCACGTCCTCGACCAGTGTACCCTCGCCAATTACTATCTGTTCTCGGCCCTCGGCGGCCCGATACTGCAGTTCGGCCATCTCGGCGCCGAATCCGACGATGCCTCCGGACTGCCCTATCTGCAGGCCCGGCTCGACAACTGCATCGTCTACGGCAACGGTAAGGACATCTCGCACGGCGACCTCACGGGCACTGCTGTGTTCCTGCGCCGCTGTCTGCTCAAGAGCGCGGGTACCGACGACGACAACTTCATCTCCTGCGTCTGGGATCAGGATCCGCTCTTCTACACCGTCCGCGAGGATTATATTTTCGATTACCGTCTGCGCGAGGATTCTCCGGCTATCGGGGCCGCCGACCCTTCGCTCAACGCCCCCGAGGCCGCTGTTGACCGCTATGGCAATCCGCGCGGTCAGGTTCCCGACCTGGGCGCCTACGTCCACATACCTCAGCAATGAACTGGATTTACCGTCAACCCGTGAAAATCGAATTCGGTGCGGGCGTGCTCAGCCGCCTGCCCCGTGTGCTTGAAGAGCTCGGCGTCGGCCGGGCTTTGCTTGTCACGTCGCCTTCGTTTGTGCGGCGCGGCATCGCCGGAAGCCTTCTGGAAGTCTGCGGCGGCGCCCTGGTCGGCGTATATGGCGATGTGTCGCCCAATCCCGACGTCGTGCAGTGCGACGCCTGCGCCGCCATGCTTCGCGCGCTCCGCTGCGACGGCGTCGTGGCCCTTGGCGGCGGCAGCGTCATCGACTGCGCCAAGGCCGCTTCGGTATTCTGCCTGTCGGGGAGTCCGGCTGCCGGTTACCTGGCTGCGGACAAACCGGTTCCGGCGCAACATCTGCCGCTGGTGGCCGTCCCGACCACCTCCGGTACGGGCAGTGAGGTCACGTCGGTATCTGTCCTCTCCGACCATGCCCGCGGCATCAAGGCGCCCATGGCAGCCGACAGCTTCTTCCCGGCTGTGGCCCTTGTTGATCCGAACCTTACACTTACCGTGCCGCCGCGCCTGACAGCCATCACCGGGTTCGATGCACTGTGTCATGCCGTCGAAGCCTACTGGAGCCGCAACCATCGGCCGGTGTGCGATGCCCTGGCCGTCGAGGCCGCCGGCACGCTGCTGCGCAACATCGCCGCGGCGGTCGACCGTCCGGACGAGGCCGGTGTGCGCCTGGCCATGTCGCAGGGATCGCTGATGGCCGGTCTGGCATTCGCTATGCCAAAGACGTCGGCGCCTCATGCCTGCTCATATCCGCTGACCAATCTGCTCGGCATCCCGCACGGCGAGGCCTGCGCCCTCACGCTCGACTGGTTCATCCGCTTCAATGCCGCACGCGGCGACACCCGCACTTACACGCTGGCGCGCCGCCTCGGTTTCGCTTCTCCCGACGCCATGGCCGATGAAATCGTCCGCCTCAAGACCGTCACGGGCCTGCGGACCGACCTACGTGATCTCGCGCCCGGCGATGACGGCATAGAGCGGCTCGCGCAGGCCAGCATTCATCCCAATCTGGCCAACAATCCGGTTGACGTCACGCTCGATGATCTGCGCCGGATGTACAGGTCTCTTTGTTAAACGTATTCTTTGACGGGAAGTTCGCCGCGGAGGGCTGCCAGGCCGTTCGAGGCAAGCGCAAGCATCTCGTTCTCGCCGGGGTAGACATAGACCGGCGCCAGGAACTCCACGCGCTCGCGTATGCGCGACACCACATAGTCGCTGAAGGCCACGCCGCCCGTGAGCAGGATCGCGTCGACCTTGCCGAACAGCGCCACGGCCGCTCCGCCTATCGACTTCGATATCTGATAGATCATGCCTCCGAGAATGGTTTCCGCCTTCTTGTCGCCCGCTTCGATTGATTCGACTATTGCGGCCACGTCCGTCGTGCCGAGATGGGCGGCCAGGCCGGCATTGCCGCTGATGCGCTTCTTCAGTTCCTCGAGTGTGTATTTGTTCGAATAGCACAGGTCGATAAGTTTGCCCGGTGGTAGCGATCCGGCGCGTTCGGGCGAGAAAGGACCCTCGCCGTCGAAGGCATTGTTGACGTCGATGCAGCGGCCGTGTCGGTGTGCTCCGACGGAAATACCGCCTCCGAGGTGCGCGATGATCAGGTTGAGGTCCTCGTAGCGTGTCTCCTGCTCGGCGGCGAAGCGGCGTGCGATGGCGCGCTGGTTGAGCGCATGCCAGGTGGCAACGCGCGGCATCAGCGGCGATCCCGACACGCGGGCCACGTCGTCCATCTCATCCACCACGCCCGGATCGGCCGTCAGTGCCTTGCAGCCGGGTATCCGCGCTGCCATTTCGGCGGCGATGCGGCAGCCCAGATTCGAGGCGTGGTTGCGCATCGGATGCTCCATCTCGCCGATCATCACATCGTTGATGGCATATACTCCGCCTTCGATCGGCTTCAGCAGTCCGCCGCGTGCCACTATGGCGTCGAAATCGAGATTCTGACCTTTCTCGGCAAGAGTCTTGAGCACCAGATCCAGCCGGTAGCCGAACTGGTCGGAGACCTTGGCGAACGGGGCCAGCTCCTCGACCGAATGCTTTATATTTTCAATCATTACAGGCTTGAGGTCGTGGAAAACTGCGATTTTTGTCGAGGTCGAGCCGGGATTGATTGTAAGTATATTCATAGTGCAGGTATTTTTGCTGTCGGCAGCTTGCTGCCCGGAGATGTTAGGTAGTAAATGAGTTTGTGTGCCGCTGGGAACGAGCCTCCGTGGGCTCAGAGCAGGGCGCTGCAGGCGGCCAGCGCCAGGCTGCAGAGCTTTGACCGGGATGTGTCCGCACGCGACGGAAGCACCACCGGCACGGCGGCTCCGGCAAGCATGCCGGCGTTGTCGCAGTGGGTCAGCCACGTGATTGTCTTGTAGAACACGTTCCCGGCCTCGATGTCGGGGAAAATCAATGCGTCGGCATTACCTCCCACAGGCGAGTCGATGCCTTTGATATGGCCTGATTCGGGATCGACGGCTGTCTTGAGATCCATCGGTCCGTCGACGATGGCGCGTCCGAACGCACCGGCCGCAGCGGCGGTCTTTATGGCTGCGTACGACTCGGTGACAGGAAATTTCGGCGACGACTTCTCGGTGCAGTGGATCAGCGCGATGCGCGGTTCGGCGACTCCGGTCTTGCGGCACAGGGAGGTCAGGTAACCCGTCATTGCCTCTAACTGCGCCTGGTTCGGAAAGGGGATCACGGCCGCGTCGCTGAAGAACAGCAGCCCGTCACGGCCTGGTATGGCGGCGGCTGTGATGTGTGTCAGTACATGCCCCTGGGGCAGAATGCCGCGCTCCTTGTTCAGGACGGCGCGCAGCATGTTGTCGGTGTTGATCAGGCCTTTCATCACCACGTCGGCATGTCCGTCGCGCGCGAGCGCCACGGCTCGTGCGGCGGCCGCGTCGGTGTCTGCCTCGGCTATGATCTCGACCGTATCCGATGCTTCGAAGGGTATCCGTGCAGGATCACCCACGAGTATGAACCGGGCTATCGAGGCCTCCAGAGCCATGGCCACCGCCTCGCAGGTATGCTCGTCGTACGGGCATGCCACAGCTATCCGCGCGCGGGATTCAGCCGCGGCCAGATGCCGGATGATAGTGTCGAAATCCTTTAATAATTGCATATTCTGACTTATTTTGTGCAAATATCACAAAAAAAATCCATTTATCAAAATTGCCTGTCCTTTTTGGCGCTTTGTGCTAACTTTCTGCCTTATTTGCCCTATGCGCGGCCGCCCCGTCAGCAATAGCGCCGTCTCCCACTCATCGGTGAAAGGCGGCGCCTGCATAAATATTTAGGTCTAAGAATCTGCTATGCCTTCACCATCGAGCGGCCTTTTTCGATCGCCTGCTCATTGACGGGGATGAGGTGGTGGTGGCGTTCGGGCAGCGTCTTGCGCAGCGCCTTCACCACGGCCTCGGTGGTCACCACGGGCCGTATGCCCAGCAGCGCCCCGAGCAGCACCATGTTGTAGGTCTTGGAATTCTTCAGCTCGAGAGTGGCTTCGAGGGCGTCGACCGGCACTACGGTTATGTCGGTGCGTGTCGGCAGGTGGTGTATTCCCGACGGATCGTATATCAGCACTCCTCCGGGCTTGACCTTGCTCTCGAATTTGTCGAGACTCTGCTGGTTGAGGATCACGGCCGTGTCGTACGTGTCGAGCACGGGCGAACTGATCGGGCTGTCGCTCAGGATCACGGTCACGTTCGCGGTGCCGCCGCGCTGTTCGGGTCCGTAGGCCGGCATCCAGGTCACTTCCAGATCGTTCATGAGGCCGGCGTAAGCCAGGATCTTGCCCATCGACAGGACACCCTGGCCGCCGAAGCCGGCGATAATTATTTCTTCTTTCATAGCGCTCAGATATTCTTTAGATCACCCAGGGGATAGCGTTCGAACATGTGTTCGGCCATCCATTCGTTTGACTTGGCGGGCGACATTTTCCAGCCCGAGTTGCAGGTCGACACGATCTCGACCACCGACGTGCCCTTGCCGGCCATCGAGTTCTCGAAAGCCTTGCGGATCGCGGCCTTGGCCTTGCGGACTGCCGCCGGGGTGTGCACGGCCTGGCGCGTCACGTAGCACGTGCCGTCGAGCGGCGCCAGCAGCTCGGTGATGCGCAGCGGGTAGCCGTTGAGGTCGGCCCGGCGTCCGTAGGGGGTGGTGGCCGTCTTCATGCCAAGCAGCGTCGTCGGAGCCATCTGGCCGCCGGTCATGCCGTAGATGCCGTTGTTGATGAAGATTATGGCGATGTTCTCGCCGCGGTTGGCGGCGTGGATGGTCTCGGCGGTGCCGATGGCCGACAGATCGCCGTCGCCCTGGTATGTGAACACCAGACGTCCCGGATTGAGGCGGCTCAGACCCGTCGCTACGGCAGGAGCGCGACCGTGGGCGGCTTCCACCCAGTCCACGTCGATATAGTTGTAGGCGAACACCGCACACCCTACCGGTGCCACGCCGATAGTCTTGTCCTCGAGACCCATCTCGTCGATAAGTTCGGCGATGATGCGGTGCACGACGCCGTGCGAGCAGCCCGGGCAGTAATGGGTGTGGCGGTCGTCGAGCAGCCGCGGCCGGGCGTATATCCTGTTTTCTTCTTTAATGATTTCTTCCGGTTTCATAGACATTTCATTTTAGAAAGTCATTATTGAGAGCGTCGAGCACTTCGGCTGGATTGGGGATCATGCCGCCCATGCGGCCGTAGTGGCACACGGGCACGCGGCCGTTGACGGCCAGCCGTACGTCCTCGATCATCTGGCCGGCGTTCAGCTCTACCACCAGCATTCCCTTGACGCGGTCGGCCAGCGCCGATACGGCTTCGGTCGGGAACGGCCACAGGGTTATGGGACGCAGCAGCCCCACCTTGATGCCCTGCGCGCGGGCGTCCTCGATGGCCTTGAGGCAGATGCGGGCCACCGATCCGAAAGCCACGATCAGATATTCGGCGTCGTCGGTATAGTATTCGGCGAAGCGCACCTCATTGCGTTCGATCTCGGCGTAGGTGCGCTGGAAGCGGCGGTTGTTCTCCTCCATCGCCGGCGAGTCAAGTTCAAGCGAGGTCACGATGTTGCGGTGGCCGCGGCCCTGCTTGCCCGTGACGGCCCACGGACACTGGCGAGCGATCTCCTCGTCGGTGCGGCGCGGGCGGTAAGGCGGCAGCACCACCTTCTCCATCATCTGGCCCACGATGCCGTCTGCCAGGATCATTGCCGGGGTGCGGTATTTGAAGGCCAGGTCGAAGCCCAGTCCCACGAAGTCGGCCATCTCCTGCACCGTGGCCGGAGCGAGCACTATCAGGTGGTAGTCGCCGTGGCCGCCGCCCTTGGTGGCCTGGAAATAGTCGGCCTGCGACGGCTGTATGGTACCCAGACCAGGGCCGCCGCGCATTACGTTGACGATCAGCGCCGGCAGCTCGCTCGCCGCTATGTAGCTGATGCCTTCCTGCTTGAGCGATATGCCCGGCGACGACGACGAGGTCATCACCGCGCGGCCCGATGCCGCTCCGCCGTAGACCATGTTGATGGCCGCGACCTCGCTTTCGGCCTGAAGCACGACCATGCCGGTCGTCTCCCAGGGCATCTCCTCCTCCAGGGTTTCGAGCACCTCCGACTGGGGGGTGATCGGGTAGCCGAAATAGCCGTCCACGCCGTAGCGGATCGCTGCGTGGGCTATCGCCTCGTTACCCTTCATCAATCTTACTTCTTCTTCCATAAACTGAGGTGCTTTAATCTTTATTTACGACACGGTAAACTTCAAAACAGCCGTCGGGGCATACCATCGCGCACGAGGCACAGCCGATGCACGCTTCCGGGTGTGCGGCATAGGCATAGTGGTAGCCGCGGTCGTTCACTTCTTTGGGTTGGAGCAGCAGTACGTCGGTCGGACAGGCCACCACGCACAGGTCGCATCCCTTGCAGCGGTCGGTGTCTATCGTCACAGCTCCTTGTACTTTAGCCATTATCTGTCAGGTTTTCTTAGTTTTTTGGTTAACCCATTTGTTTGGATGTTGCAAATATAGCCAAAACTTGACTCAACTCCAAAAATCGACACATATTTTTATCCTTTGTGCCAATTTTACTCCGGAATAGTGCACCACAGCCCGGCATCGGCGCGCGGGGCGCGTATACCGGGCTGTGGTGTTGGAGGTGTCTGCCGGAGCGATCAGGCCGGCGGCGGCAGTCTGAGACTATCAGAAAAGTTTGTCGGGATATACGCCGGCGTCGTGGAGGGCGGCGAGTTGGGCTACCACCGAGGCGCGGTCGTCGGCGTAGGTCACGCCGAACCATTTCGAGGTGGTGTCGAGCAGTCGCACGGTAGCCTCGCCGCTGTGGATAAGGTCGTTGACGGCGGTCGGAATGTAATATTCCGATTTCGGCTCGTTGATGCGGGCGTCGAGGAACTTGATGAATTCACGCTTCGAGAAGTCGAAGTAGTCGGGCGTGAAACCCCAGAAATTCATCGACACGGGCGTGTTCGGGTCGAGATGGCACGTCTGGCCGTTATCGTCGGTGAATGCGATGCGGTGGTCGGCGTCGAAAGCGATAGCGGTGCGTTCCACCACGTTGGCCAGATAGCCGTCGGCGTCGGCGGTGCACACGCCGCGCGACACCGAGCCGTTCTCGGTCATGGTGTTGCCCACGCGGAAACCGACCATGCAGTAGTCGCCCTTGCGGTCGCGCTCGCGCGAGAGTTCTTCGGCGATCACGCGGAAGGCGTCCGTGCCGTAGTAGTCGTCGGCGTTGATGACGGCGAACGGCTCGCGGATTACATCGGCGCCCATCAGCACGGCGTGGTTCGTACCCCAGGGCTTGGTGCGGCCTGCGGGGGCGGTGTAGCCCTCGGGCAGGCTGTCGATGCTCTGGAACACGACTTCAACGGGAACCGAGCCTTCATATTTGCTCAGGATTTTCTCGCGGAAGTCCTGTTCGAAATCTTTGCGGATCACGAACACCACCTTGCCGAATCCGGCTTTCAGTGCGTCGTAGATTGAATAGTCCATGATGGTCTCGCCGTGGGGGCCTACCCCGTCGAGCTGCTTCAGGCCGCCATATCGGCTCCCCATGCCGGCGGCCAGTACGAATAACGTTGGTTTCATTATATATACAGAATTTCTTGTTTCGCTAAGAGGAATAATCTGAATCCGGCTGCAAAGTTAAGAATTTTTCCCGAAATAGTAAAACATTTACCGGAACAGCTGCCGGATGCGCAGTGCCGCGGCGCGGCGCAGCGAGCGCAGGCGCGCCGCCGGAGAGGGCGACGACGATGAGATGTCCGTCGCCATCGGGTCGATGAACGACGTGGGCAGCGCCGTGTCCTCGCCGAACTGCTCGGGGAAGATCACCAGCAGGTTGTTGCGCGAGAAGCTGCGCTGCAGCAGCGACGGCATCTCGGTCACCTCATCCGTGTGCGACACCGAGTTGGGCCGCGCGCTTATCACCACCAGCAGGTCTTCGTCGCGGATCGTGGCGCTCTCCACTATCATCTCGTCGTGCGACTCCACGGTGCGGAATTCGCAGCGTATGCCGTAGTTCTCGTGGTAGATCACCCCGCGGATCAGCGGCTGTATGTCGCCGTGGCAGCAGTAGATTATGCGGCAGCCCAGCTGGCGCGTCAGCCGCGCGGTGGCGCGGACCCACCGCGAGAACCCCGTCTCGTACTGCGCCGCCCGCGGCACGGCCACGATGATGCGCGACACGGTGTTCAGCGGCATGTACATGCGCGAGATCATTATCATGCGGTTGGTCGACCGCAGCAGCTGCTCGGTCTTCGATCCGTAGAAAGTGTCGATCACCGTCGAGCGCCGGTGCATGCCCAGGATCACTTCGGTGATGTCGCGCTCGGCCACGGCGTTGACTATGCCGGTGACTATATTCAGGTCGTAGCGCTCGATGTCCTCCACGGCCACGTCGGCCAGGGCGGCCGCGTTGCGGGCCAGCGCGAGCGACTGCCGCGACAGAGCCTTGGCCGCCGGTGAGTTGTCGCTCCGCACGTGGATGGCGTAGAAGCGGTGCGACCCCGTCTCGTTGCGCATCAGCACGCCCAGTTCGGCCAGCCCCGGCGATGTCAGAGGGTTCGACACCGCTATCAGTGTGTTGTTCACGCGCGTGTGGCGGATCACGCCGTCGTCGCCGAGCATGCTGATCTTCACGCGTGGCGCGCCGCTGGCGGTGATTATCGGGGCTATGCCGCACGTCACCAGGATCACCAGAATCGTCGCGTTCAGCACCGTGCCGTCGAGTATGCCCAGCGTGTGGCCAAGCGTCACCACGGCCAGCGCCACCGCCGTGTGGGCCGCCGTCAGGCCGAACATCACCCGGCGGGCCGCCCCCGTGTAGCCGTTGGCGCGTTGCGCTATGAACGCCGGGATCCATTTCGACGCCAGCGCCACGGCCAGCATCACCGCCGCTACCGTCAGCGTCTCGGCGTTGGCCACCACGCTCAGGTTTATCATCATGCCCACGCTGATCAGGAAGTAGGGTATGAACAGCGCGTTGCCCACGAATTCGATCTGCGACATCAGCGGCGACGCCGGCGGCACGTAGCGGTTCAGCACCAGTCCGGCGAAGAACGCGCCCAGGATGCCTTCCAGGCCGATGAGCTGCGCCGTCCACGCGGCCAGGAACACCATCGCCATCACATACACATATTGTGTCACGCGGTCCGAATAGTTGTTGAAGAACAGGCGCGTCAGCCGCGGGTACACATACAGTATCACCACCGCCCACGCCGCCATGCGCAGCAGCAGTCCGGCTGTGGCGGCCGGGTCGAGGCCGCCCAGGTCGTGGATGTTCACGGCGGCGGCGATCACCAGCAGCGATCCCACCACGGCTATGATCGTGCCCACCACGGCCACCATCACGGCCGGCGACTTGGTGATTCCGAAGCGCGCCGCCACAGGGTAGGCGATCAGCGTGTGGGCCGCGTACATGGCCCCTAAGAGCAGCGACGCGGGCAGGTCGAGATGCAGCAGACAGCGGCTCGACAGGATGCCGAGCGCGAGCGGTATCAGCAGCGTCAGCATCCCGAACAGCAGCCCCCGCCGCAGGTTCAGCCGCAGGTGAAACATGTCTATCTCCAGCCCCGCCAGGAACATCAGGTACAGCAGTCCCACCTGGCCGAAGATGGCGAACGACGAGTCGTTGTTCAGCACGTTGAATCCGTACGGCCCTATCACCACACCCGCCACGATCATGCCTATGATGTGCGGAATCTTAAGCCGGTTGAGCAGCAGCGGCGCCAGCAGTATGATCACCAGCACGATCAGGAAGATCGCTATCGGTTGGGTTACTAAGGCTGCTGCTGTCATGGGCTGTAGGATTTTAGGTGAGAGGGTAGAGGTAAGAGGTAAGGGGAAGGGCGGGGGTGGGCCTCCGGCGTATCAGCGGTGGTCGGCGATGTAGCGCGCGATCTGCACGGCGTTCAGCGCCGCGCCCTTGCGCAGCTGGTCGGCCACGGCCCAGAAGGCCAGCCCGCCCGAAGCC